>Ga0255057_10000687_pt1 | contig 19424 bp, 14 predicted proteins | sample Cases_109_6_MG_FD_189022 | JGI IMG/M metagenome (GOLD analysis project Ga0255057, IMG submission 189022) | Seawater microbial communities from Amundsen Gulf, Northwest Territories, Canada - Cases_109_6 | ecosystem: Environmental > Aquatic > Marine > Gulf | place: Canada: Northwest Territories... | reverse complement strand
GCATTGGGCGACCCGGATATGGCCCCGGCCGTAGCCGAAACCGGGGCCGGGTTGGTCCTCATGCATATGCAGGGTGAGCCCCGAACTATGCAGGAACAGCCTCGCTACGAGGATGTTGTGGCCGAGGTGACCCAATTCTTGGTTGAAAAAGCGGCGATTGCTGAAAAAGAGGGGGTTCGTAGAGACCGGATCGCCATCGATCCTGGCATCGGGTTCGGAAAAACCTTCGAACACAACCTCGAATTGCTGCGTAACCTCCATTTTCTGGTAGAAACCGGTTATCCGGTCGTAATCGGCACCTCCCGAAAGACTTTTTTGGGCCGCATTTTGGGAGAAAACGTTCCCCCGGCGAAGCGTGACGCAGCCACCGGCGCTACGGTAGCCCTGGCGATCGAGCAAGGGGTTGCCGCAGTGCGAGTACACAACGTGGCTATGGCCGCGCAGATAGCGCGAACAACAGAGGCGATTCTCGGGAGAGGCCGCTAGTGGGCGGCCTGGAACCCAGAGGCTTCATATGGGTAATCGCCCGACGCCTGGCATTGTCCGAGCGGGTCGGCGGCCAAGGCCTCCAGCACCGCAGGGTGCGGCGCACCGAAGAGATCGACTGGTTGCTCGAAAATGACTTCACCGACGTGCTCTCGCTGTTGGAGACCAATCAGAACATCCCTGCCTACCGCGAAGCAGGCCTGCGGGCCCATCATTTACCGTTGCCGATTGAGTATGACGATGACGAGGCGGAGCGAGTGTTCGTCGCGTTAGAACAGATCCTTTCCGCCCCCAACTGCTCACTGCTGGTTCATCGCGACCTCATGGACGACACCCTGGTGGGGTTCATGGGCGGATACCTTCTCCGCTCCGGGCTCATCCAGGACCCGATCATGGCGACGGCTGCAATCCAGGAGATTGCCGGGCGCCCGCTGGGGCCCGAGGGTCGCAGGTTGGTGACCTCCTTCCTGGAATGAAGCGTTACTGGCCTTCTTGGCTCCGGCCTCGCCACCACGCCGCCATCGGGTTCGGATCCAACATGGGAGATCGCCAAGCCCATCTCAATCGCGGCCTCGAGGCGCTGGCCGCCCGCCAGGGTCTCGTGGCGGTCTCATCGCTATACGAAACGGCACCGATTGGGCCCGTCCCGCAGCAAGACTTCCTCAATGCGGTGGCCGTAATCAAGACCCGGACCCATCCGGATACGTTGCTCGATCTCTTGCATTCGATTGAGGATGACGCCGGACGGGTCCGTGAGGAGAACTGGGGGGCGCGAACGCTGGATCTCGACCTGCTCCTCTATGAAGGGGTCGAAATCCACGGCCATCGTCACCTCACACTGCCTCATCCGGAGCTCCACAACCGGCGGTTCGTTCTCGAGCCGCTCCTGGAGGCCTGGCCTGAAGCCCTGCTTCCCGATGGCGAGCCCCTCGCCCCGCTGCTCGACGCGGTGGCGGACCAGCAGGTGAGGCTCATCGGGTCCTGGAACGTGGATCTAGCCCGCCATTCGTGGTGAGCGTGTCCCCGACCCGGTCGTGGCAGGATTCTCGCGTGAGCACAGGTCTTGCTTAGAGAGCCCGTGGTTACGTGAGAATCATTGTCGTCGGGCCCGGCCGGGCCGCCATGTCCCTGGCGACTGCGTTTAATAACGCCGGCCATCAGATTGTCGGGTTGCTGGGACGGGGCGACCCCACACCGCAAATCGAGGCGCTGGGGGCCGATTGGCTGGCATGGGATGCTCCCCTGCCAAGCGCCGACCTTCTGCTTTTGGGAGTGCGAGACGACGCGATTGCGGAGGTAGCCGCCAGGTTGGCCCCCGTTGCCGGCAACGTCACGGCTGCTGTTCACCTTTCCGGTTCTCTGACCATTTCCGTGCTCGAGCCCCTGGCAGGAGCCGGTTTGTCGATCGGCGGTTTTCACCCCCTGCAGAGCCTGCCCGATCCCGCCGTCGGAGCCAAGCGTCTCCCCGGCTCCTGGGCCGGCATCACGGCAGATTCCCCCGAGACTGCCCACCAGCTGTTCAAGTTGGCGGACTCCATCGAAATGTTTCCTTTCGAGCTGGCCGATGAAGTGCGACCCCTCTATCACGCCGGTGCCTCGGTTGCGGCCAACTACCTGGTGGCCAACCTCGCTCTAGCGCAGCGCCTCTTCGCGGGCGCCGGAGTGCCGTGGGAGGCTGCCCGCCCCCTGGTCGAGGCGGTCATGGAGAATCTCGATCAACTGGGGCCCGAAGGTTCCTTGACCGGACCCATCGGCCGTGGTGACGTCGACACGGTGCGAGCTCAGCTGACTGCGATTCGGCGAGCGGTGCCAGAGTCGGAGAGAGATTTCATCGACATCGGAAAGGCGGTAGCCAGGCTCGCCGGTCGCGAGGATGAGTTCGAGGAGGTGTGGGAATGAAGACCGTCGGCACCTTCGCCGAGGTCCGGGACGCCGCATACGGTTCAGTCGGCTTCGTGCCCACGATGGGCTACCTGCATGAAGGGCACGTTGCCCTCATGCTCGAAGCTTGCCGGGAGTGCGACACCGTGGTGGCGTCGATTTTCGTGAATCCCCTTCAGTTCGGGCCCGGCGAAGATCTCGCCACCTATCCCCGCGACCTGGATCGGGACTCGCAGCTCGCCAAGCGCGCCGGGGTGGACCTTCTGTTAGTGCCTGCCGAGGACGAGGTCTATCCAGATGATGAGATTGCCGCCGTCGAGCTGCCACATTTCGCCGGGCGACTTGAAGGCGAGCGGCGCCCTGGGCACTTTCAGGGCGTTGCCACCGTGGTGGAGCTTCTATTGACGGGAATCGACCCCGACCGTGCTTACTTCGGGCTTAAGGACGCTCAGCAGCTGGCGCTGGTCAACTGGCTGGTGGGCGCTCGCCGGCTGACCACGACGATTGTCCCTGTGAGTACGCGGCGAGAGCCCGATGGCCTGGCGCTGTCCTCTCGCAACCGCTCTCTCAAGGAGGAAAGCCGGGTGGCTGCGAGCGCTCTCTCTCGCGGGTTGTTTCGAGCGGCTGATGCTGTGGAAGCCGGGGAAGCGGACGGCGCCACGCTCGAAGGCATCGTCAGCGCGGTTGTGGCAGACGCGGAAGGAATCGAGCTCGACTACGCCGCGCTGGTTACAAGTGACCGGTTTGAGCCTCTAGAGAAGCTGGAGGCTCCCGCGGTGCTGGCGGTGGCGGCCAACGTAAGCGAAACTCACCTGATAGACAACGTGGCTTTTTTTCGAGGCGAGGACGGGATTGAGGTTGATCGGGGTGTCGTTTTGGAGCGATGGTCGGTGCTGGAGGAGAATTGATGTTGTTTCTTACCGTCGGCGGCCAACGTCGGCACAAGCTCCCAAGCCTGATAGACAACGTGGCTTTTTTCGAGGCGAGGACGGGATTGAGGTTGATCGGGGTGTCGTTTTGGAGCGATGGTCGGTGCTGGAGGAGAACTGATGCTGCTCGTTATTGATGCCGGGAACACCGAGACGGTGCTGGGGGTGTTCGAGGGTGACGAGCTGATGGACCATTGGCGAATAGCAACCGTCCGCGGCCGGACCGAAGACGAGTACCGCCTCCTCCTCGGCGGGCTTCTGGCAGGAGAAGGCTACGAGCGGACCAAGCTCACCGGAGTAGCCCTCGCCAGCGTGGTGCCTCCTGTTGCCGCAGCGCTGCGGGCGGTCGCTTCCGATCTGGCAGACGGGCCGCTGCTCGAGGTGGGGCCGGGAGTGAAAACGGGAATGCCGATTCTCATCGACAATCCCCGCGAGGTGGGGGCCGACCGAATCGTCAATGCGGTGGCGGCGGCGAGCATCTACGGAACCCCTGCGGTGGTTGTGGACTTCGGCACTTCGACCAACTTCGACGTCGTGAGCAGCGCCGGCGAGTACATCGGGGGAGTGATAGCAACCGGGCTCGAGGTCTCGCAGGAGGCACTCGTCAGGGCCACAGCCGCGTTACGAAGGGTGGAGCTCACGCCGCCCCGGTCGGTCATCGGTAAAGGCACCGTTGAAGCCATTCAGAGTGGCCTGCTCTACGGCCACGCCGGACTGGTCGACGGAGTGATGCAGCGAATCATTGCCGAGCTCGGCGACGAGGTCCACACTCTGGCCACCGGCGGCCTGGCGTCCACGATCGTGCCGTTTTGCTCAACAGTCGATACGGTGGACCAGTTCTTGACGTTGCACGGATTGCGCATGGTGTTTGGGCTCAACCATGAGTGACGAACAGCACCAGGAGCGCCTTCAGAAACTCACAGAGCTTCGCGAGCAGGGTATAGATCCCTACCCGACCGGCTTTCGCCCCACAGCCCAATCGGCCGACCTTCATGAGCAGTACGCCGACCTGCCGGCCGAATCGTCCACCGGGAACGATGTGGCGGTCGCCGGCCGACTCATGGCCAAGCGGGATCTCGGCAAGCTCAGTTTCGGTGTCCTCCAGGACAGCACGGGTCGCATCCAGTTGTTCGCCGATGAAGCCACCCTGGGCGAAGACGGCCTGGCCGTCTTCGTCGACCTCGACCTTGGCGACTTGATCGGTGTTACCGGTGAAGTGATCACCACCAAGAAGGGTGAGTTGAGTGTCCGCGTCGGGGAGCTCACCCTGCTCGCCAAATCGCTGTGGCCGATGCCGGAGAAGTGGCACGGCCTGGCCGACATCGAGACCCGGTATCGACAGCGCTATCTCGACCTGGTGGCCAATGAGGACGCCCGGCGGGTATTCAACGTTCGGGTCGGGGTAGTGAAAGAGTTGCGACGTCAGTTCGAGGACCGGGGATTTGTCGAGGTGGAGACGCCGGTATTGCAGGCCAGGGCCGGCGGGGCTTTGGCCCAACCATTCATTACCCACCACAACTCGCTCGGGATCGACATGTATCTGCGCATCGCCCTCGAGCTCTACCTCAAGCGGATGCTGATCGGCGGGGTCGAGAAGGTATTCGAGGTGGGGCGGATCTTCCGCAACGAAGGACTTTCGCCCCAGCATCAACCTGAGTTCACGATGCTCGAGAGCTACGAGGCCTATGCCGACTACCGGGACGTCATGCGCCTCGTTGAGGAGAGTGTGGCGGCGGTGGCCGAAGCAGTGCTTGGTTCCACGAAGATCGAGTATCAGGGTCGTTCGCTGGACCTTGCGCCACCGTGGGATCGGCAGTCTTTCATGGGACTCATTTCCGAAGCCACCGGCAAGGCCTTCGATCCGGCAATGTCCGCCTCAGAAGCAGGTTCCCTGGCGGGCGAGCTCGGCGTGGAAATCGAAGGCAAGGGGACCGGAAAAATCATCGAGAAGGTTTTCGAGAAGCACGTCGAGCCCAATCTTTGGAACCCCACTTTCGTGACGGACTATCCGAAAGAGATCTCGCCGTTTGCTCGCTCGCTACCGGGCCATCCGGGCCTGGTGGAGCGCTTCGAAGCCTTCGTCGCCGGTTTCGAGATAGGCAATGCCTTCACCGAGCTCAACGATCCGGAGGAGCAGTTGAAGCGCTTCGAGGCCCAGGCCGAAGCCCGGGCCGGCGGCGACGAAGAGGCTCACGTGGTCGACCTCGACTTCGTCCGGGCCATGGAGTACGGCATGCCCCCGAGTGGGGGCCTGGGTCTCGGGGTTGATCGGCTGGTGATGATCCTGGCGGATGTGACGACCATTCGTGAAGTGGTGTTGTTCCCGCATCTACGTCCTGACTCCTCTCCCACCTAGCGCAGCCAGTGGTGCGGCAGCTTGCGCCTTCGGGGAATTGTTGCTTTGGGGTGGGCTTGTTGGGGGCGGTGCACGGTCGCCCCTCCCGGAAACGGGAGGGGTTGGGGCTGGGCGGTGCCTAACGGTTGGCTGTTGGTCCGGTGCCTGGCGCCGGTCGCCCCTCCCGGAACGGGAGGGGTTGGGGGTGGGTGGTGCCCACCAACGGCGGGAGTGCCGCCAGCTTGTGCCTTCCGGGCATTGTTGCTTTCGGGTGAGTTCGCTGTGGGTGGTGCCCAACAGTTAGTTGTTGGTTCGGTGCGTGTTTGGCTGGCTTGGTTATCAACAGTCATCTCTGGTGATGAGCCGTCTCAGGGTGCCGTTGTTGGGAACACTCCCCTCCCCGGCCTCCCCCACTCGCCCCTCGTGGGGGAGGAGACCGATTTCCTTCCCTGGGAGGAAGGTGGCGCCGGCCGCTAGGGCCGGACGGAAGACCCCCATTAGGGGGCGCGGTTCCCACCGACGAAGTTCCCTCGCGTTCGCTTTGCTCGGGGCGGTCCTCCCCGAGGAGGACATCGGTCAATGAGGTAAGAATGGCTCATGCGACGCTTTCGTGCCTTCCTACGGCTCAGTCGGCCTGAATTCTTGGTCGGGGGGTTGGTGTTCTTTTGGCTTGGCACTCGGGCGGCCGATGGTGGCCTCACCTGGCCGCACTACCTGGCCGGGCAGGGGATGGTGAGCTCGGTGCAGCTCTTTGCCCAGTATGTCAACGAGCACTTCGATCAGGCCACCGATGCGGTGACCACCAATCGCACTTGGTTCTCGGGGGGCTCGGGCGTGCTCCCCTCCGGCCGGCTCCATGAGCTGACTGCGTTGCGGGCCGCTGCTGTTGCCGGCACCGCTGCTCTGGGGTTCGGTATCTGGTCGGCAACCTTCGATGGTCGGCTGGCTGTTGTCGGTCTGGTGGGCCTGGTTGGCTCATGGCTCTACTCAGCCCCACCCGCCAGGTTGATCGCCACCGGCACCGGCGAAGCGGTCGCTTCACTTATAGTCACGGGCCTGGTTCCACTTGCCGGAGCGCTGAGCCGGGGAGCCGTCGACTGGACCTTGCTGGGGGCACTCACACTCCCGTTGGTCTTAGCGAACCTGGCGATGCTGCTGGCTGTAGACGCACCTGATGAGGTTGCCGACGAGGTCACTGGTAAGCGGACCCTCTGGGTCCGGCTCGGATCCACCCGAGCTGCCTCAGTGCACGGCGGAGTGTTGCTGGCGGTGCTGGCTGCGTTGCTGGCCCTGGCGCCGTGGCGCCCGGCCTGGTCCACCGGGTTGGCCCTGGCTACGACGCCACTGTTCGCCGCTCAGCACTATCTGGTGCGCTACGGACGCACCGGTCGGCGGGCCTACGTCTTGACCCTCTCGGCCATCGGCTCGCTTGCGGCGCTGGCGCTCGGCATGGGAGTCGGCGCGCTGATCTAGGATCTAATGCCCGGCCCGGCGGTGGGTAGCAAGTGAGTCGATCACCGAAACACGGCGCAACACGTCATGGATCTCCGCCGAAAGAGCCTTCAGGTCGGCTTCGCCCACGTCGGCTTGCGTGAGGCCCCGGTTGGCGGCCAATTTGAAAGCGGTGGCGAAAAGCACCTGCGACACGGACTCTTCAGTGGTTATCCGATTTTGGAGTCGATACTGCTTGCCGAGTGCCAGTGACTGTTCCACCGCCTGCTTCTCGTCGAGGGGCTCGCCGGCCGTGGTGAGGAGATCGGCCACCACTTGATAAGCCTCGAGGAAGGGCCGCAACGTCCAGTGCGCCTTGAACACCGTCAGGCTGGCCAGGAGTCGGCGCGCTGACTCGGGGCCCTCGTCAAGGCGGCTCTCCCAGGACTGATCCCGATAGGCAAGCTCCTGGTGAATCTCCTCCCGGAAGACTTCCTTGTCCGAGAAGAAAAACTCGAACTTGAACAGATCGCGAAGTCCCATTACGTCATTCCAGAACACATCGCTGAGCCCGGAGCCGGCTTCAGTGGCCTTGACGAGAGCCAACTCGGCAATGGCCCCATTCACGAAGAAGTGGACGATGGTGTTGCGGTAATAGCCGGCGGCGTGGTGTTGATCTGGCTGAATGCGCCACACACGGTCGGGTCCGCCCTCGAATACCGACACGATGTCCTGTTGGACCAGGGCCTGCAGCACGGTATCCACTTCGCGCTTGGTGTCGATGGCCTCTGCGAAAGTTGACGGCAGCTTCCGTTCATCGATGTATGCGCTCAGTTCGACCAGCCGCTCGGTGATTTCGTCTAGGGAGAGCGCTCTTTGTTCGTTGGCCAGCAGGGCGATGGTGACCAGTGAGGTGGGGGTGATCGGAGTTACCTCATTGATCCGGCGACTTACCTCGAAAGCCAGCTTTTGGATTGCTAGGGTCTGTTCGTCCGGTTCGGACGCCAGGCTGACTTCCTTGGCTAATGACAGCGGCTCCCCAAAGCGGACATGGACTTTGCCGGATCGGAGCTTGAGTCGTCGCACGGTCCGCACCAGCCAGCCGGCCCCTTCGGTCTCCTTTCCTTCCCCCCGTTGCTCGGCGGAATAAGAGTCGAGGTCGACGATCTGGTCGTATCCGATCGATATGGGGATCAGGTACACCTCGTCGCTGGTGCCCCGCCGGAAAGAGTCGGCGACATAGCTGAGCAGGCCGTAGTGGGGAGCCCCCAGCTTGCCCGAGCGGGAACGCCCACCTTCGATGTACCACTCGAGGGGGAAACGGTGCTCGATCAGATAGTCGATGTATGAGCGGAGGACGGCCTTGTAGATGTGGTTGTCCTTGAAATTTCGCCTGATGAAGAAGATTCCCGACCGCCGGAGGAAAGGCCCCACGGGGAAGAAGTTCATGTTGATTCCGCCGGCCGTGTGATTGGGGGGGAAATCGTTCTGCCACAGAAGGAACTGGAGGATCAAGTGATCGAAGTTCGACTTGTGCGACGGCAAGAACACCAGAGATGCTCGTTGACCAAGGCCGTAGAGCTCGAGGAGCTCCTCGCGGTCATAGTCGATGGCCGTGTATGTCTTGCGGTAGAGCCAATGGACCGCATTCGCGACCAGATCAATCACCAGCGGGCTGTGGGTGGCGGCAATCTCGTGGATGTAGCGCGAAGCCTGGTTCAGCGACCATTCGCCGCTCTTGCCTTCGGCCCGGCCGATCTCGATTACTCGCTGCTGGACCTCATCTCGTCGGAGAACGGCTTCAGACACGAACTTGGGGACCTTGTAGCGGTTTCCTCTCAACGCCCGTTCGGCTCGTTCGAGTGTCAGCCAGGCGCGGTGGGCAACAAACTCGGCAAAGTCGTCCACCTGGCTCTGTTCGCTCCAGGCGGCGCGGAGCGCGCTGAGCCGGGCTGGTGCTCCGACCACCAGCCGCACCCGGTCGGGATGGCGGCTGCGGATCCAGCGGGCGCGCAACGGGTCGGGGTCGCGGGGATCGCCGGTCATCATCACATCGGAGAGCCGAACCCGGCGCACCCCCCCGCGCTCCTCCGCCAGCCACACAATTCGCAGCGGCGCCAGCAGCGGATCGTCGGTGCGGCGCAACGTTGCTCGCAGCACCGGGCTCAAATCCTGGTGGCGCCGGTGACGGCGCGAGGAGGGGAGTCCCGCCGTTTCGGCGTCAATCCCCGGGACCTGGTTTCGCTCCAGCCAATCCATGATCATGTCGCGCTCGAGCCGGTTGGAGATGTCGAGTACGAAGGTAATGGGCCGTCCGTCGCTGTCGGGCCAGGCCGGTTCATTGGTGAGGAGGTCGGGTTCAGTCATCTCCGGAGTGTATTTGACGCGGGAGCCCGAGTCGCGGCGAGGCCCTCTCAGGCAGCGCGCGCCTGATCGATCTGTCCCAGGAGGTAGGTGCCAAGGCCGCGCATTACCTCGCGGTCGTCAGTGAGAGGCAGCTCATCGAGGGCCTTGTGGGACCGGCGGATCCGGTCCTCGGCGTCGGCGATTCCGGCATCCACGAATCCGCCCTCCCGCGTTGCCCGGATCACGCGATCGATTGTGCTCGACGGATACGGACGGGGCTCTGCGAGGAGCCGGTGAAGCTCTCCGCCGGCGTCGGCTTCGAGGGCTGCCAGAACCGGGAGGGTGAACGTCCCTTCTCCTACGTCAGATCCCGCCGGCTTGCCGATGGAGTCGCTGTCCGCTACCAGGTCGAGCACGTCGTCGATCAATTGAAAGGCGATGCCAAGCTCCCACGCCCAGGAGCTGACCGCTGCGGTGACCTGCTCGTCGGCTCGGGAGGCCATCGCCCCCAGGCGGGCGGCGGTGCGGATGAGGCTGGCGGTTTTGTCCTCGATCACCCGGTAATAGTCCTCGACGCCGTGCTCGAGGTCGCCGGCCAGTTGCAGCTCTAGTACCTGGCCTTCGCACAATTGAGCGTAAGTCTGGGCCAGCAGTATCACACCCTCCTGGCCAAGGCTCCTGGCAGCCACCTCCGACGCCCTGGCAAGCACGAAATCCCCGGCCAGGATGGCGATGGTGTTGTCCCAGTTGGAGTTGGCCGAAGTCGCTCCTCGCCGCGTGTCGGACTCGTCGATGACATCATCGTGATAGAGGCTGCCAACGTGGATTAGCTCGACGGCTACACCGGCATCGACTGCTCGCGAGTCCTGGACCGGCCCAAGCTGGGCAGCGAGTTGAGACAACAACGGACGAAAACGCTTGCCCCCTGCCGTCAGATAGTGCCGAGAGATGCCACTCAGAAACTCGTTTGAGCTTTGAGTTACCTCGATGAGCCGCGACTCGACAAGAGCCATTCGATCCCAGACTTCGGGGACCGGCACCAGGCTTTCGATATCGGGCGTTTTCACGACCTAAGTGTAGAGAGGCCACTCCCGGGGCGACAGGGGTGGTGCCCATGGCTCGTCGGCACAAGCGGCGCACCGTTTCTGGAAGGTTGGCAGAGCAGCGACGGAAGATATAGCAGCTCCCGAGAACTGATCTTCCCTATGGGGTTCTCGAAGGCCGAGCACTTCGTGCTCGGCTGTCGATCGCCTGATCGGAGGCGGCAGCAGTCGTCTGCTCGGTCATTGACGCAACGTTTCTGGAAGGTCGGCCGAGCAGCGACAGAAGATATAGCAGTCGGCTGCTCGGTCATTGACGCGAGGTTTCTGGAGTCGCGGCCGAGCAGCGACAGAAGACATGGAATCACTGGGCCGTCATCGACGTTACGCAAGTGTCGGGTGCGGGCCGGCAATTAAAGGCGATTGCATAAATGGCCGACTGACCTTAAAGAACCCGGTAGTAGTGCTCTTCTGGCTAGAAAAGGGCAGACGGTATACTCCGCGATGGCGAGTCCTCGCAGGATTCGCCAGAATTGTCAGAGAGGTGTGACAAGTGTTTGAGAGATTCACAGAGCGGGCTCGGAGGGTCGTCGTGTTGGCTCAGGAGGAAGCTCGCCTTCTCAATCACAACTACATCGGCACAGAGCACATTCTTCTCGGGCTGATCCACGAGGGCGAAGGCGTGGCTGCCAAGGCTCTCGAGACCATGGGTATCGGGCTCGACTCGGTGCGGCAACAGGTTGTCGACATCATCGGCCAGGGGGCCCAGGCTCCTAGCGGCCATATACCGTTCACACCCCGCGCCAAGAAGGTCCTCGAGCTGTCACTGCGCGAAGCCCTCCAACTGGGCCACAACTACATCGGGACCGAGCACATTCTTCTGGGGCTCATCCGCGAAGGCGAAGGCGTGGCCGCCCAGGTTCTCCAAAAGCTCGGAGCCGACCTCCACAAGGTGCGACAGACCGTTATCCAGTTGCTATCCGGTGTCCAGCAGGAAGACGAGCCAAGCGGAGGCGCTCCCAGCAGAGGCCAGCAGCGTGGCGGCGGTGAGAGCAGCGGAACCGGCTCGGCCGTTCTCGACCAGTTCGGCCGCAACCTCACCCAGCTCGCCAGCGAAGCCAAGCTCGACCCGGTGATTGGCCGCAGCAACGAGATCGAGCGGGTGATGCAGATCCTGTCACGCCGCACCAAGAACAACCCGGTCTTGATAGGGGAGCCCGGGGTGGGCAAGACCGCCATCGTCGAAGGTCTGGCCCTTCGCATCGTGGCCGATGAGGTTCCGGACACGCTGACCGGCAAGCAGCTGTACACGCTGGATCTGGGCGCCCTGGTGGCCGGTTCCCGCTATCGGGGCGACTTCGAAGAGCGCCTCAAGAAGGTTCTGAAGGAAATCCGTACCCGCGGCGACATCATTCTCTTCATCGACGAGATTCACACTCTGGTTGGCGCCGGAGCCGCCGAAGGTGCTATCGACGCCGCCAGCATTCTCAAGCCGATGCTGGCCAGGGGTGAGCTGCAGACCATCGGCGCAACCACCCTCGAGGAGTACCGCAAATATCTGGAGAAGGACTCGGCGCTGGAACGCCGTTTCCAGCCGGTCCAGGTGGATGAGCCAACCGTGGCGGAAACCATTCTCATCCTCAAGGGCTTACGTGACCGCTACGAGACCCATCATCAGGTTTCCTTCACCGACGGATCTCTGGTGTCGGCCGCCAACCTGGCCGATCGCTACATCTCCGACCGCTTCCTTCCCGACAAGGCGATCGACCTCATCGATGAGGCAGGCAGCCGCATGCGCCTCAAGCGCACTGCCCGCACCCCCGAGCTGGAGGAGCTGGCAGGGAAGATCACCGAGCTCCGTGGCCAGAAGTCAGAGGCGGCCCAATCCCAGCAGTACGAGCGGGCTGCCCAGCTCCGCGACCAGGAGCGCACTCTCATCCAGGAGCGCGCCACCAAGGAGACGGAGTTCACCGACGCGGGTGGCGAGTTCGATGTCGAGATCGACGAAGAGCAAATTGCCGAGGTCCTGGCCCAGTGGACCGGGATTCCGGTGCAAAGCCTGACTGAAGAAGAGACTCAGAAGCTGCTGCGCATGGAAGATGAGATGCACAAGCGCATCATCGGCCAGCACGACGCCATCTCGGCGGTGAGTCGGGCGATCCGCCGTACCCGGTCGGGCCTCAAGGATCCCAAACGGCCGGCGGGGTCGTTCATCTTCCTCGGACCGAGTGGTGTCGGTAAGACAGAGACCGCGAAGGCCCTGGCCGAGTTCCTGTTCGGAGACGAGGACGCCCTCATCCAGATCGACATGTCCGAGTACATGGAGAAGCACACTGTGAGCCGCCTGGTGGGCTCGCCGCCCGGCTACGTCGGGTACGACGAGGGTGGCCAGCTAACAGAGGCCGTGCGCCGCAAGCCATTCTCGGTGGTGCTTTTTGACGAGATCGAGAAGGCTCACCCCGACGTGTTCAACACCCTGCTGCAAATCCTCGAGGACGGACGGCTTACCGACGCCCAGGGCCGCACGGTGGACTTCAAGAACACGGTCATCATCATGACCTCCAACCTCGGCACTGCCGACCTGCGCCGCCAGAGCATCGGCTTCGGTGGCGAAGAGGGTGACGACATCAGCTACGAGAAGATCAAGGAGAAGGTCAATGATGCTCTCAAGAAGCACTTCCGGCCTGAATTCCTCAATCGCATCGACGAGGTCATTGCCTTCCACGAGCTGACGATCGAGGAGGTCAAGGAGATTGTCGACCTGTTCATCGACCGGATCCAGGAACAGCTTTCCGCGCAAGGCCTCGAGGTTGTGCTCTCTGAGCCTGCCAAGGAGCTGATTGGCAAGAAGGGTTACGACCCGCAGCTGGGAGCCCGACCCTTGCGCCGTTCCATACAGCGCATGATGGAAGATCCGCTTTCCGAGAAGATCTTGTTCGGAGAGTTCCATGCCGGCTCCACCATCCTGGTGGACGTTGACGCCGAGGATCCCGAGATTCTCGTCTTCGAGGCAGTCGACACACCCGATTCCCCCCCGGTCGAGCTGGCCGACAGCGAAGAAGGCAGCTAGTCCTTCGACCTGCGTGCGCAGTTGTTGCACTCTCAGCGCGAATCAAACGTCACGTTGAGAGGTCTCTTTCTAAAACGACTTTCGACTCTGCACGCTCTCTTAGGGCACGGTTAGACTCCGCGACCGGAGGCGGGAAATGCCTCCCGTTTTGATGACTAGGAGGAGTCAAACCCTATGTTGAGATTCACCAAGAAGACTCTATTGCTGTTCGCCGTCTTGGCGCTCGTAGCGGCCGCATGTGGCAGCAGCAGTGACGACACGACCACGACGGCTGCGGGCCCTGCGGCCACTACGACGACTACTGCTCCTACTACTACGACGACTGCTGCCCCTGGCGACACCACAACAACGACGGCCCCGTTGCCCTTGACGCCGGTCAAGACCTGCCTGGTGACCGACCTGGCCGGCGTTGACGATCGCAGCTTCAACGCCTCTGCGTGGCAGGGCGTTCTGGAGGCAGTGGCCGGATTAGCGGCGACTACTGACTCATTTGTCCTCGAGTCCGATGCGGTCGAGGATTGGCAGCCCAACATCGATTCGATGTTGTCGCAGAACTGCGAGCACATTGTGGCGGTCGGTTTTGCCTTGGGTGAGGTGACCGAACTCAATGCCAGAGCCAATACGGACGTCCTGTGGACCCTCGTCGACGTCGACCTATTCGACTTCGCCGCTGGGGAGGATATAACGCTTGACAACCTCCGTGAGGTGGTATTCCAGACCGACGAGGCCGCCTTCCTGGCCGGTTATCTGGCCGCCGGCGTGAGCGAGACCGGCGTCATGGGTACCTACGGCGGAGCGCCGTTCCCGACGGTCTCCATATTCATGGATGGCTTCGCCCGGGGTGCCGCTCACTACAACGAGGTCAAGGGCACCGACGTGTCGGTGATCGGCTGGAGGGTGGATGACCAGGACGGCACCTTCACAGGCTCGTTCACCGACATGGGCGTTGCCCGTAGCACGGCGGACAGTCTCTTTGACGAGAACGTTGACATGATCATTCCTGTCGGCGGTGCCATCAACCTGCCGGCCGGTGATGCCATCACCGAACGGGGCCTCGATGCCGCGCTAATTGGAGTGGACGTCGATGCCTTCTTCGCGGCCCCTGAGCAATACCAGGATCTCTGGCTGACCTCGGTGTTGAAGAACATCACAAAGGCAGTGCAAGATTCAGTGGTAGCTCATGCGCAGGGAGTGTGGACTAACGGTCTCACCTGTGGAAATCTCGCCAATAATGGAGTCGGTCTGTCCGACTTCCACAGCTGGGACTCCCGAGTCTCGGCCGAACTGGCTGGCGAGGTGGCGGCCCTGGCGGAGGACATCAAGAGCGGCGCGGTCGACGCCTCCTTCACCTTTGTTGCTGACGTCTGCTGACAAAGCGACCCTGAACAAAGACGCCCCCGGTGGAAACCGGGGGCGTCTTGCTTTGGCACTGTCCTCGACCTTTGCTCTTGGCACTCTCCCCAACCTTGCAGGTAGGCTGGCCAGCGGAAGTCAGACCACGGGGAGGTAGGAATGCGACTGGAGCTTCGCGGTATCACGAAGCGATTCCCCGGTGTCCTCGCCAACGACGATGTGAACTTCTCGGTCAACACCGGCGAGATCGTGGCGCTGCTCGGCGAAAACGGCGCCGGCAAGACCACCCTCATGAACATCCTGTACGGGCTCTATTCGCATGACGAAGGTGAGATTCTGCTGGATGGAGAACCGCTCGAGCTCGCCGAGCCAAGCGACGCCATTGCCGCCGGCATCGGGATGGTGCATCAGCACTTCATGCTCGTCCCGGTGTTCACTGTGGCTGAGAATGTGATTCTGGGAGTCGAGCCGGCCGGCACCGCGGGCTGGATCGATCAAAAAGCCGCCAAGAACAGCGTACGTGAGATATCGAGCCGTTATAGCCTCGAGGTCGATCCGGACGCAATTGTTGAGGACCTCCCGGTCGGCGTTCAGCAGCGAGTAGAGATCATCAAGGTGCTGCTGCGCGAGGCCCGCTTCGTCGTATTCGACGAGCCCACCGCGGTTCTCACCCCCCAGGAGGTAGACGCGTTCTTTGAGATCCTGGCGGGCCTCAAGGCCGATGGGAAGGGAATCGTTTTCATCACGCATAAGCTCAAAGAGCCTCTCGAGGTGGCGGATCGAATAGTTGTGATGCGAGACGGCCGAACGGTCGGCGAAGTGGCTCCGAGTGACGTGGACGAAGACGGACTCGCCGAGCTCATGGTGGGTCGGCCGGTCGAGCTTGTCGTCGAGAAGTCGGCCTCAGCGGCGATCGAGCCGGTCCTGGTAATTGATCGTTTGACAGTGCTGGACGACCGCGACCAGGTCGCGGTCGACGACGTGAGCTTTTCGGTCAAGGCCGGCGAAATAGTTGGTATCGCTGGGGTGCAAGGCAACGGTCAGACTGAGCTCGTCGAATCAATCACTGGATTGCGCCCCTCGGTAGCCGGGACTGTCTTCATCGGAGATGAGGATGTCACGGGTGCGTCGCCCCGCCACATCCATCGTATGGCAGTAGCCCACGTACCTGAGGACCGACAGAAAAGCGGGCTGGTTCTGAGTTTCACCATTTTCGAGAACATGGTCCTGGATTCCTACTACGACAGACCGTTTTCGCGCGGCGTCCAAATGGACTGGGGTGAGGTGCGGAAGGCCGCCGACCGTCTGGTGAAAGAGTATGAGGTTAAAACGCCTGCCATCGACGTGCCGCTGTCTTCGTTGTCGGGCGGCAATCAGCAAAAGGTGATTGTGGCTCGGGAGTTCAATCGGGATGTCAAACTTGTCATAGCGTCACAGCCAACGCGGGGCATCGACGTCGGATCGATCGAGTACATCCACGGCCGAATTGTTCAGGAACGGGATGAAGGGGCCGCAGTTCTCATTGTTTCGTCAGAGCTGGACGAGGTCACGGCGCTGAGCGATCGTCTACTCGTGATGTTCGGGGGCAAGGTTGTTGCCGAGTTCGATCCGGACACCGTCACCACGCACGAGATCGGGCTTGCCATGCTTGGCTCGGCGCCCGCGGACATCTCCACATGAGCGATTCAGGAGGCATGCCCGCCGATCAGGAGAACCCGGAGCCCGAAGCCCCGAGTGGCGAACCGGACTGGTTTCGGCGGGTAACCGGGATTGGTTCCTCGCTCGGCCAGTCGCTCATGGTGCCGGCGCTTGCCCTTGTGACAGCCCTGGTCATCGGGGCAGTCATTATTGCCGTAACGGACGTGGACGCATGGCGCGCCTGGACTGACGAGTCGCCGGGCGAGGCTCTGTCGATGATGTGGGCAAGCATCACAGATGGTTACAAGGCTCTTTTCCGGGGATCGCTTGGTTCGAGAAACGCGATTTCTGAGACCTTGTTCGCGGCCACCCCCCTCATCATTGCCGGGCTGGCGGTGGCTGTCGGCTTTCGGGCCGGCTTGTTCAACATTGGCGTCAATGGCCAGATGCACATGGGGGGCCTGGTTGCCATCTACCTCGGGTTCACTCTTTCCCTGCCGGCGGTAATCCACGTCCCGGTGGTCCTGCTCGGAGCGGTGATTGGTGGCGCGATCTGGGGTGGCATTCCCGGGCTGCTTCGGGCCAAAACCGGAGCCCACGAGGTCATAACGACCATCATGCTGAACTTCGTGGCTCTGTTTTTCGTTGATTACGTGCTCACGACGTCGTTCTACCAGGAGCAGGGTCGACTCGATCCCATCTCGAAACCGGTCGATGCTTCCGCCCGGCTCCCCAGAATCTTTGGCGGCGACTTTCGGGTCCATCTTGGCTTCTTGATCGCCCTAGCGCTGGTGGCCTTCGTCTACTGGCTGCTGTTCAAGTCTTCCATCGGGTTTGAGTTCCGAGCGGTCGGTTTCAACCCCGACGCCGCTCGCTATGCCGGTATGAGTGTCGTTGCTGTCTTCGTGGCAGTCATGGCCGTATCGGGTGCCTTGGGCGGCATCGCAGGCGCCAACCAGATTATCGGTCTCGAGCCGTTCCGGGGCACTACCAACTTCGCCGCCATTATCGGCTTCGATGCGATCGCGCTCGCGCTACTCGGAAGATCTCATCCCGTCGGTGTGCTGTGGGCGGGCCTGCTCTTCGGGGGATTGAGAGCCGGAGGGCGTGCGATGCAGGGGGAGGCCGGCATCCCGATCGATCTCGTCCTCGTCGTACAAGCTCTCATCATCGTCCTCATCGCAGCTCCTGACCTCGTTCGGGCCCTCTACCGGCTGAAGCCCGAAGAGGCTGCAGCCACGCAGCTCACGAAAGGCTGGGATGCATGACCGCTGTGACCGCGACCGCCGATACCAAGGTCAAGCGACGGGCCACCGCTGAGGAGCGCAGGGCACGTATCGCGGGTGTGGTTCTGATATTGCTGGCGGCGTTTGTGCTGTGGGCGTTCGGGCTCAACGTAGACGGAGACCTCGACGCCACTTTCCGACTGGCTCTTCCGACCGATCGGTTCACCGACATAAATTGGGTCGTCAACAGCCAATTGCTGGGCTTCATCGTCGCAGCCATTTTGGCTTTCCTTGGGGGGCGTCAGCTGCGAACCGCCAATTTCAAGTGGACCAATGTGTCAATCGCAGTGGCGATGGGGTTGTTTGCGCTGGCTTTCCTCGGATGGGCGGCGGCGGGTGAGTCCTTCAGCTTGGTGGGAATGCTGCGGTCGACGGTCTTATTGTCAGTACCGGTCACCCTCGGAGCATTGTGCGGCCTCATGGGCGAAAGGGTGGCCATCATCAACATTGGAATCGAAGGGCAACTCCTCACCTCCGCCTTTGTCGCGGTGATCCTCGGGTCTGCCTTCAACATCTGGGTAGCGCTCCTCGGGGCCGTACTCACCGGTGGCATTCTCGGATGGGTCCTCGCTGTGCTAGCGATCAGATACCGGGTGGACCAGATCATTGCCGGCGTGGCCATCAACATCTTCGCCCTCGGTTTGACATCCTTCATGGCTAGCCGGGTCCTGGCCGACTCCCAGAGCCTCAACGCACCGGGCCGCATATCGCCCTATGCCATCCCATTTCTGAGCGATATCCCGTTGCTCGGCCCGATGTTCTTCGATCACAGCCTTTTTGTCTACGGCATGTTCGGATTGGTGCTGCTCGTTCACCTCGGCCTCTTCTACACCCGCTGGGGGCTGCGTTCCCGGGCAGTCGGGGAGCATCCCAAGGCAGCGGACACAATGGGAATCAACGTCTTTCGGACTCGCTATATCAACGTCATTCTGGGAGGGTTCATCGCCGGGTTCGGCGGGGCGTTCCTAACCCTTTCCCAGGTGGCTCGTTTCGAGGAGAACCTGACCGCCGGTGTGGGCTTCATCGCCCTCGCCGCCCTGATCTTCGGAAGGTGGCGGCCATTTGGGGTGCTCGCCGCTGGACTTGTGTTCGGATTTGCCCGGGCGCTACAAACCAAGCTAGGGATCCTCGGCATTCCCGTCCCCTCCGAGTTCCTCCTAATGATTCCCTACATCGTGACCATCATCGTAGTTGCGGGGCTCGTGGGCCACGCCCGCCCGCCTGCGGCGGATGGGCAGCCATACATCAAGCAATAGCGCTCGCGTAGGTCTCTTCGCTTAGCCGCCCACCACCTGGCCGAAAAAGGCGATGTCCTGGATGGCCAGCTCCTTGAAGGGGCTCAGGTCCCCAACGGCCTCAGCGGGGAATGTGGACGTCACCTCGATGCGAAGGCTCAAGGTGGAGGTGGTTTGGATGGGGATCACCTGGAGTTCCTGAATGTCCTGCAGGGCTGTGACCACCGCCCGGGTGGTGTCGTCGGGGATGATCCTGATGTCCCTTATGCGGAAGTTTCGTCGGAAGCCCTCCGGGTCGGCGAGGTTGAGAAACTCGATGCGCTCGAGCGACACCGGCTGCTCGAAGAAGAAGGTCACAGTGGCACCGACACCTTCCTGCCCGACCTGCCACATT
>Ga0255057_10000685_pt1 | contig 19442 bp, 17 predicted proteins | sample Cases_109_6_MG_FD_189022 | JGI IMG/M metagenome (GOLD analysis project Ga0255057, IMG submission 189022) | Seawater microbial communities from Amundsen Gulf, Northwest Territories, Canada - Cases_109_6 | ecosystem: Environmental > Aquatic > Marine > Gulf | place: Canada: Northwest Territories... | reverse complement strand
AGGGGGCGCGTAGGGGCCGTGGACTTCGTAGGTGTGGATGAAGAGGAAGAAGGGGTCGTCTCCAACCTTCTCGACCCAGCGAGCCGCGTCGCCCAGGGTCTGCTTTGCCCAGCCCGGGGCAGCGGCGCTCTCGTCCCTGCGTTCCACGTAGACGTCGAAGCCGCGCGCGAAGCCCGCACCGACCGAGACGTAACCGTTCTCGGTGAAGGCGGCGGTGCGGTAGCCGCTCCGGGAGATACGTTCCGCCAAGGTCAGCTGGTTCCCGGGAAGAACCTTGTATTGGTCGGATACCCCGTGCATACAGGGATCCAGGCCGGTCAGCATCGTCATGTGGGCAGGAGGCGTGAAGGGGAAGGGTGTGACCGCTTGCCGCACCCGCGCACCGGCGGCCGCCAGCAGCCGGTCCATGGACGGCGTGGTCGGGCGCTCGCTTCCGTAGCTGCCGACGCTTTGGGCGCGCAGGGTGTCTAACGACACCAGAATCACGTTGGGCGAGACAACCTTCCGCGCGGCGCGGAGGTCTGGCAGCGAGAAGACCGGCAGGCTCGTGGGTACGCGGACGGCTTCCGCTTCGACCTGGGCCTCGGCCTCGAAGACGAAAACGGGGGAGCGCCCGGCAAGCGCGCCGACGTCGAGCTTCAGGTCGATCCAGCGCCGCTGCAGCGGATCGTTCACGGGGTCGACCCGCTGCTCGAAGAGGGTGCGGGGTGCCTCGCCGTCGAGCTCCGCTCGCACACGAAAGACCACCGCCGGCCAGCCCTCGGCCCAGGCTTCCCGCTCGATGCCAAAAGCGAGCAGCAGTCGCGCCTGCGCCGGCAGCTCGGGAGCCTCGAGCCGCCAGGCTTGGAGCGGGCTCGGCGAGAGCGGGCGGGCTACGGAGCTCACGAGCGCGGACTCGTCTCGCAAGGTCGCCGGCACCTCGATGCGCGTGGCAGTGGCCTCGGAAGCCCGCACCACGCGCGGGGCCGCCCGCAGGATTTCGCGCGGACCCTGTCGCAACTGGGCCAGCGCTTGCCACGGAGCCGCGCGCTCCGTCGCCTCGGGCTTTTTCGCCTCGGGAGGGCGGGCCGATGCCCAGGTTTCGATGTGGACCAGGGCTGTGGCAGCGAGATCCGGCGGCAGCTCGGTCGCCAGCTCCAACTCGTCGCGCAAGCTGACGGGCTCGCGCCAGCGCAACACCAGGACGGGCTGCCGGCCCAGCACCGGGCGGGTGTCGAGCCCGATCTCCACGCGCAGCTGGCGCGCCGTAGAGCCGTCGACGCCGGTGCTGCTGCCCGGCCAGGGCAGCGCCGGCGCGGGCGATTCGCCGCTGCACGCGAGGCAGAGCAGCGCCAACCAGGTCAGAACGGGCACGCGCCCCATCGCGGCCGACGCTAGCACGCAGCACGAGCCGAGGACCCGGTGGTGTTACAATCGCGCCCTTTCGCGACTCCACCCATGCTCGACGGCATCCGCGTTCTCGATCTCAGTGAAGAGCCCGGCTGGCTGGCCGGGAAGATCCTGGCCGAGCTGGGCGCGGATGTGGTCAAGCTCGAGCCGCCGGGCGGAGACCCGGGACGCGTGGGTCCCTTCCTCGGCGACATCGAAGCACCAGAGCGCAGCCTCAAATGGCTCGCGCTCAATACCAGCAAGCGCGGGATCACTCTCGCCCTGCGCCAGCCGCGCGGTGTGGAGCTGTTGCGGGAGCTGGCGCGGCACGCTGACGTGCTGCTCGAGACCGGAGCGCCGGGGTCTCTCGAGGCGCGCGGCTGTGGTTTCCCGCAGCTCTCCCTGGTCAACCCGCGGCTGGTGTGGTGCGCGATCACTCCCTTTGGCCAGACGGGGCCCTGGGCGCAGCATCGTGCCCGCGATCTCGTGGTGGTTGCGTTGGGCGGCAACGCGGCCATGACGGGCGATGCGGATCGCCCTCCGGTTCGCTGCAGCGCCCCGACCTCCTATCTCCACGCAGCTCCCGAGGCGGCGCTGGGCGTCGTGATGGCGCTCTGGGCCCGGGAAGAGTGCGGCCGCGGGCAGCTGGTCGACGTCTCGCGTCACGAGTGCCAGCTCTCGACGCTTCTCACGGGGCCGGGACAGCACGCGCTGCAGCCGCGGCCGCGGGGGCGCAGCGGTGCGCGGCTCGGGGCCACACGCGAGATCTGGAAGGCGAAGGACGGCTGGATCACTTTCGGCCTGCGTGCGGGGCAAGCTCGGATCCCGAACCTGGTGGCCACCGTCGAGTACATGGCCGAGCACGACATGGCTCCCGGCTGGCTGCGCGAGTACGACTGGTCGAGCTACAACCACAACACCGTGAGCCCCGAGGAGATCGAGCGGCTCGAAGCAGCCTTCGGCGATTTCTTCGCGAGCCGTAGCCGCCGGGAGCTGTACGAGCAGGCTCTGAAGCGACGCATCATGCTGGCGCCCTGCAACGACGCTCGCGAGATCAGCGAGCAGCCGCAGCTGCGCTTTCGGGAGCTCTTCCAGACTCTGGAGCTCCCGGAGCTGGGCGCGTCGATCGAGCTGCCGGGCTTTTTTGCGAAGTCGAACCGCTGTCGCATCGGGCTGCGCGGGCCGGCGCCGCGCGTGGGCCAGCACAATGCCGAGGTCTACGACGAGATCGGCGTAGGCCCCGAGCGGCTGCGCTCCCTCGTCGCGGAAGGTGTCGTCTAGTGGGGGTCTTCGATGGGCTCAAGGTCCTGGAGCTGGGTGCGGGCGCTGCCGGGCCTGTGGCGACGCGCTACTTCGGCGACCAGGGCGCGACCGTGGTGCGCGTCGAATCCGCCCGCCGGCCGGACTTCCTGCGCCTGATCCACTACACGAAGGACAACCCCTACGGCCTCGACGGCGCGCCCATGTTCGTGCTCATGAACCCGAACAAGAAGAGTGTCTCCATCAACATGTCCGTGCCCGATGGGGTTGGCCTGGTGCGGCGTCTCGTCGACTGGGCCGACGTGGTATCGGAGAACTTCTCGCCGAAGGCCATGAAGAAATGGGGCCTCGACTACGAGAGCCTGGCGGCGGACAAGCCCGAGCTGATCATGGTCTCGAGCTGCCTCTTCGGGCAGACGGGTCCGCAGCGCATGTATCCGGGCTTCGGAGGCCAGGGCTCCGCCATCGCGGGCTTCAACCACATGGCGGGCTGGCCGGACCGCGAGGCCGTGGGGCCCCACGCCACCATCACCGACTCGCTCTCCCCGCGCTACGTGGCGCTGCTGATCGCGGCGGCGCTGCTCCACCGCCGGCGCAGTGGCGAGGGCCAGTACATCGACGTGGCGCAGATCGAGACGGGGGTCTACAGCCTCTCGGAGATGATGCTGCGCTTCACGGCGCGGGGCGAGGTGCTGGCGCGCGCCGGCAACCGCGACGAGAACGCGGCGCCCCACGGCGTCTACCCCTGCCGCGGGCAGGAGCGCTGGATCGCGCTGGCTGTCTTCTCGGATGCCGAATGGCGGCTACTACGTCGCGTACTCGGCGACCCTGCCTTTGCCCAGGACGCCCGCTTCGACACGCTGGAGGGCCGCCGCGCGCACGAGGCCGAGCTCGATGCGGGCCTCGGCCGCCTCACCGCCGAGCGCGACGCCAGCGAGCTGATGCAGCAGCTCTGCGCGACAGGCCTGGAGGCTGGCGTTGTCCAGGACATGGACGATCTGCTGCGCGATCCGCAGCTCGCGCACCGCGGCCACTTTCGCAAGCTCCGCCACGTGCACCTGGGGGAGCTCCAGTTCGAGCAATACGCCCTGCGCCCGTCCGAGTCCGAGCCCAGGCTCGAGACCCCCGGCCCGAACCTGGGCGAGCACAACGATGAAGTGCTGCGCGAGATGCTGGGACTCTCGGAGGCAGAGATCTCCGGCCTCAGCGAAGCCGGCGCTCTCGTCTAGGGCCCCAGCAACTCACCGTAGTGCGAGAACCACTGCGCCGTGATCTCCCCGATCTCGAGCGGAATCTCGTCGACCAGCCGCGTGATGCGGTCGCCCTCGAGCCAGATGCTCTCCCTTCCCTCCATCACGAGCTCGGGGATTCCAGGGCCGCGATAGCTGGCCTGCCAGCGGAACTTCACGACGCCTTCACTGAGCTCCGGGCCCTCGCGCAGCACGAGCTCTCGCGTCGGGAAGCGGCGATCGTGGGCGTCGAGTGCCGCCTTGAGCGCCGCGAAGACCGCAGCGCGGCCCTCGTGCCGCCCCGCCAGAAGCGTGGCTCCGACGACTTCGTAGACGGCGTCTTCGGTGAAGAAGGCCTCGAGAGCGCTCCAGTCGTCGCTCTCGTAGACCTCCTCGAACGCTGCGGCGTACTCCATGAAACGTGCGATCGGATCCATGACGACCTCCCTTCCCGGCCCGTCAGGGGCGCCGTCACCCGGAATCGTCCCACTTCCTGGCGCCGCGATCAAGTGTCTCCGTAGAGGTGCACTTCCCCGGCCTCGCGACCGGAGTTTCTCTCGGGCGAAGGGGAGGCGGCCCACGAGGCGCCGGCTACCGTAACGCCCACGCCTTCACCCGCGATTTGCCCCCGACGGAGGAACCGCCATGTCCGAGAAGGTCCAAAAGAGCGAGTCCGAGTGGCGCGAGCTGCTGAGCGAGGAGCAGTTCGCAGTCTGCCGGGGCAAGGGCACCGAGCCCGCGTTCACCGGTGTCTACCACGACTGCAAGGACGATGGGGTCTACCGCTGCGTCTGCTGCGGCCATGAGCTCTTCGACGCCCGCGCGAAGTACGACTCCGGCACCGGCTGGCCCAGCTTCGGGGAGCCCCTGGCCGAGGATCGCGTGCGTATCGAAGAGGATCGGAGCCACGGCATGCTGCGCATAGAGGTCCTGTGCGCGCGCTGCGACTCCCACCTGGGCCATGTCTTTCCCGACGGACCCACGCCGACCGGGCAGCGCTACTGCATGAACTCCGTGTCGCTGGACCTGCAGCCGCGCGACAAGGAGGGCTCGGAGTAGTGTCCCTGCGCGTCCAGGTCTTCGCGGCCTGCTGGCTGGCGCTGCTGGCCGCGGGGGTGGCGAGCGCAGAGGACGAGGAGGTCGGGGCGGAGGCGCCTCCCGCGGCGGTCGCGCCCGAGAAGCCCCAGCCTGCGGACTACGCGAAGCCGATGGGCCCGGAGGACTCCTTTAACCGCGGTACGCCGCGGGGTGCTGTCTACGGCTTCCAGCAGGCCGCCGCCGCCGGCGACTGGGAGCGCGCCAGCCAGTACCTCGACCTGCGTCGCGTCGACGACCCGGAGAGGCGCGGCCGCGAGCTCGCTCGCCAACTGAAGACCGTTGTCGACCAGACGGTCATCGTCGACTACGAGAACCTGGCAGCCGACAACGCGGGAGCTGGTGACGACGGCCTCCCGGCCTGGCAGGATCGCCTGGCCGTGGTCCAGGCCGAGTCCGGCCGTGTGGATCTCTTGTTGCAGCGGGTTCCGCGGGACGGAGACGGCGTCCGCATCTGGCAGATCTCGGCCGCGACGCTGGACGAGGTCCCGTCCCTGTACGATGAATTCGGCTTCGGCCTGCTCGAGCGCTACTTCCCGCCTCTTTTCTTCGAGGTCCGTTTCTTCGACGTCGAGCTGTGGCAGTGGGTCGGTGTGCTGGGCCTGCTTTTCGTGGCATGGCTGCTGTCGTGGGTCTTCGCGACCGCTGTCGTGAAGCTGCTGGCGGCGTTGACCACTCGCACTTCGTCCACTGTCGACGATCGTGTCCTGCACCTCGTGCGCAATCCGGCTCGCCTGCTGCTGGGGGTGCTGCTCTTCCACGCCGGGACCGCGTTGCTGGGCCTGTCGCCCGACGCCCGCGCGACCTTGGTCGCCTTCGAGCGGGCGGTGGTGGTGGTGGCCGTGGCGTGGCTCTTCCTCCAGCTCATCGACCTCAGCGCTCTCAGCATGCAGGAGCGCATGTCCCGGCGGGATCCGGGTGCGGCCGCGCTCCTCGCGCCGGGGCGCAAGTCCGCCCGGGCGCTGATCGTGGTGCTGGCGGGGCTCTTCCTTCTCGACAACCTGGGCTTCAACGTGGCCGCGCTGATCGCCGGCCTCGGAGTCGGCGGTATCGCCGTGGCCCTGGCGGCGCAGAAGACGGTGGAGAATCTCTTCGGGGGGGTCTCGGTCATGTTGGACCGCCCGGTTCGCGTCGGGGACTTCTGCCGCTTTGGCGACAAGGTCGGCACGGTCGAGGAGATCGGGCTGCGCTCCACCCGCATCCGCACCCTGGACCGCACCGTGATCACGGTGCCGAATGCCGAGTTCTCCTCCCTGCAGATCGAGAACTTCGCCAAGCGCGATCGCATCCGGCTGCTGGCGACCGTCGGAGTGCGCTACGAGACGACTCCCGAGCAGCTGCGTTACATCCTGGCGCAGCTGCGCGAGATGCTGCTCGCCCACCCGAAGATCGACAAGGACCCGCTGCGGGTGCGCTTCGTGAACTTCGGCGCCTACTCACTCGACCTCGAGCTCTACGCCTACGCGCGTACCTCGGACTGGAGCGAGTTCCTCGGCATTCGCGAGGACATCTTCCTTCGCGTGATGGACGTGGTCGAGCAGGCGGGATCAGGCTTCGCCTTCCCCTCGAGCACGATGTACCTCGGCCGCGATGACGGCCTCGACGAGGGCCACGCGCGCGAGGCCGAGGCGCGTGTGGCGGCGTGGCGCGACGACGACCAGCTGCCCTTCCCCGACTACTCCCCGGAGCAGCGCGCGGAGCGCCTCGACACTCTCGACTGGCCACCCGAGGGAAGCCACGGCAAGCCGCGCCAACGGGCGCCCACCCAGGGCACCGACGACGGCTAGCTTGACTCGCCCCTTGCCAGCTCTGCCAGCAGCTCCTGGGTGCGGGGCACGGCGTCCGGGTCACCGTCGACGGCGAAGGGCACGGCGTTGAAGTCCGTGACGCCCAGCTCCGCCAGAGTGTCGAGGGACCGCGCGACGCCGTCGGCGTCGCCGACCACGGCGACCTCCGCCGGCGAGGCCGCACCTTCGCGAGCCAGCACGCGGCGGTAGGCGGGCAGCCGCGAGCTCGGGGCCAGGAAGGACTCCGCCGCCGCCCGGGCCTTGTCCACATCCGCCGTCACTACCACCGGCAGCCCGCAAGCGACCCGCGGCATGGGCCGGCCGGCTGTCTCCGCGGCCGCCCGGATGCGGGGCAGGGCGTAGCGTTCCAGGAAGCGCGGTCCGCCCAGCCAGATCGCCACGCCGTCGGCCAGCTCCCCGGCGAGCTTCAGCATCTCCGGCCCGAGCGCCGCCAGGAATACCGGCGGCGGCGGCGCGGACAGGCCGATCTCGAGGTCGCAGCGCAGCGTCTCGCCCTCGAAGCGCACCGCTTCGCCGGCCAGCAACGGCCGCAGCACGGCCAGATACTCGCGCATGCGCAGGGCCGGCCGGTCGTAGTCGAGGCCCAGCCGCTTGTCGATCACGGCGGCGTGGCTGACTCCCACACCCAGCGCCAGGCGTCCCGCGCTGGCGGCCTGCAGTGTGAGCGCCTGCTGGGCCATCACGCTCGGGTGCCGAGGCTGCACAGGCACGACCCAGGTGCCGAGCTCGACGCGCCGAGTGGCGCGGGCCGCCAGCGCCAGCAGGGTGAGGGCGTCGTGGTCGAAGGTCTGCCCGACCCAGGCGGTGTGCAAGCCCAGGGCCTCGACCCGCTCGAAGCGGCGCAGCAGGGCGTCCACGGGGGTGGCCCCGTCCGCGGAGACGTAAAAGCCGATGCGCATGCCGCCATGCAAGCAGAGATCCGTCTTCTCCTCCAGCTCCAGCTGGTTTATGGTGGCCGAAGAGGAGTCCCGCCGTGCCGAGCCCGGCCCTCGCCCTCTTCGACGCAGACAACCACTACTACGAGCCGCGCGACGCCTTCACGCGTCACATCGAGCCCCGCTATCGCGAGCTCGCGATCCGCCCGGAGCCCGGCGACGGCCGCCGCGAGCGGCTGATGGTAGGAGCGAGGCCCTTCACCTTCCTCGAGAACCTCTTCTTCGAGTCCACGGTGAAGCCGGGGGCGCTGCGCGAGATGCTGCGTAACCTCGGCAGCGAAGCTCCCTCTAGCGCCGACGTGCGCGAGCAGATCCAGCCCGAGTACGTCGACCGCGACGCCCGGCTGCGCGTGATGGACCAGCAGGGGCTGCAGAGTGCGCTGCTGTTTCCCACTCTGGCCGTCTGTGTCGAGCATTTCATGAAGGGGGACGTGGGGCAGACCTTCGCCAATGTGCGGGCCTTCAACCGCTGGCTCGATGAGGACTGGGGCTTCGACCACGAGGGGCGCATCTACGCCGTGCCGCTGCTGTCCCTGCTCGACTTGGAGCTCGCCGTGCAGGAGCTCGAGTGGGTGATGTCGCGTGGCGCTCGCGTCATCCACCTGCGCCCGGGTCCACAGGGTGGCCGCTCCCCGGCGGATCCCTGTTTCGACCCTTTCTGGGCGCGCGTCAACGAGGCGAAGCTGGCGGTGGCCTTCCACATCTCGGAGTCCGGCTACAACGAGATGATGTCGGTGCACTGGGGCGAGCCGGACAACCCGCCCTCGCACCGCCAGAGTGCCTTCCAGTGGACCAACTTCTACGGCGACCGGCCCATCATGGACACCTTCTCTGCGCTGATCCTGCATAACTTGTTCGGTCGTTTCCCGAACCTGCGCGTGCTCTCGGTAGAAAACGGCTCGCTCTACGTGTCCTATCTCTTGAAGGTGATGGACAAGATGAAGGGCATGGGCCGCAACGGGCCCTGGCCGGGTGGCTACGTGAAGGGCCGGCCCAGCGAGGTCTTCCTACAGCACGTCTACGTGTCGCCCTACCACGAAGAGGACCTAGTGGCGTTGACCGGGCTGATCGGGCCCGAGCGGGTGCTCTTCGGCTCGGACTACCCGCACGCCGAGGGGCTGGCCGAGCCCAAGAGCTTCGCCGAGGGCCTGGAAGGACTGCCGGAGCCCGCCGTGCACAAGATCATGTCCGAGAACATGCGGCGCGTGATCGCCGGGGAGTTCTGATGCCGGGCGAGCTCGCGGGACGCGTGGCCCTGGTGACGGGCGGGGCCGGCGACGGGATTGGCAGCGCCACCTGTCTGCGTCTGGCGCGAGAGGGCGCGGCCGTGGTCGTGGTCGACGAGCACGAGCGACGCACCAAGGAGACCGCCGAGCGCATCGCGGCAGAGACCGGAGCCGAGGTGCTGGGGCTGCCCGGCGACATCGCGGACCGGACGCGCATGGACGCGGTGCTGGAGGAAGCGCGCGCGGTGCTGGGGCCGATCGACGTGCTGGTGAACAACGCAGCCGTCAACGTGCTGGGCGAGGTCGTCGATCTTTCCCCCGAGGAGTGGGACCGTGTCGTCGATGTGGATCTCTCCGCCTGCTTCTACCTGATCCACGCGACGCTTCCCGCCATGAAAGATCTCGGCCGAGGCGCCATCGTAAACGTCAGCTCGGCTGCGGCCTGGGTGGGCAGCGGGCGCGAGGCGCCCTACGCGGCGTCGAAGGCGGCGCTCCACTCGCTGACGCGCAGCGTCGCCTTCGAAGCGGGGCCAAGCGGCGTGCGCTGCAATGCCGTGGCCACCGGGATCGTCTGGTCGAAGTTCGTGCGCAAGTACGAAGAGCGGCTGCAGCCCGAGCTCGCGCGCACCCCGCTGCGCCGCTTCGGCGATCCCGAAGAAGTGGCGGAGCTGATCTCCTTCCTGGTGTCCGAGCGCTCGGCCTTCATTACGGGCGAGGTGCTGAACATCAGCGGCGGCTGGTACATGCGCCCGTGAAGAGCGACATCTTCGATGTCTGCGTGATCGGAACCGGCGCGGGCGGTGGCGTGATGATCGATGCCCTGTGCGCGGCCGGCATGCGCGTGGTCGCGCTCGAGCGCGGCGCGCGGCTCGAGACCTCGCAGTTCCTGCACAACGACGAGCTCGAGAACGTGGTGCGCGATGCCGTCTTCTCGCCACACCAGCTAGAGACCTACCGCTTCGATGAGAAGAGCCCCTCCGAGACCGGGCGCTTCAGCCAGATTGCCCACTGTCTGGGGGGCACGCTCACCCACTGGGCGGCCTGGTCCTGGCGCTTTCGCCCCGATGAGTTTCGCGTGCTCTCCGAGGAGGGTCCTGTCGAGGGCGCGAGCCTGGCGGACTGGCCCTTCGGCTACGACGAGCTCGCGCCCTTCTACGAGCGTGCCGAGTGGGACTTCGGCGTTGCGGGCGAGGCCAAGGGCAACCCCTTCCAGGCCTCGCGCGGGAAGGGCTACCCCAACCCAGCCCACCCGGACCGTGCGTCCAGCGCCGCCTTCCGGGCTGGCGCCGCGAAGCTGGGCTACCAGCCTTTCGCCGTGCCGATGGCGATCAACTCGCGGCCCCATGCCGGGCGGCCGCAGTGCCTCTACGGAGGGGCCTGCCGGTCCTACGGCTGTCCGATCCACGCCAAAGCCACGACGTACTCGATCCATCTGCCCCGGGCGTTGGCCAGCGGCCGCCTCGACCTGCGCACGGATGCCATGGTCTTCGAGCTGCCGGTTTCGAAAGGGCGCGTGACGGGCGCCCGCTACCTCGACGCAGAGGGCGCCGAGCAGGAGGTGCGCGCCCGGCAGGTGGTGGTGGCGGGCGGGGCCATCGGTACGCCCCACCTGTTGCTGCTCTCGAAGTCTGGCACCTTCCCAGAGGGCCTGGCAAACGGGTCGGGGCTCGTCGGACGCAACCTGAGCTTCCACCATCATCCTTCGGCGGTGGCGGTGATGCCCGGCGAGATGCGCGGCTTCACCGGGTTCGAGGCGCACGCCGCCTTCGACGATCTGCACCCCAGCGACGCGAAGCGCGGCTTCATTCGCGGCGGTGTGGTGGCGGAGCTCAACACCTTCACGCACCAGCCCATCGCCTGGGGGCTCACTGCCGAGGGCATCCCTCCCCCCTACGCGCGCTGGGGCGGCGGCCTCAAGCAGTACCTGCGCGAGTTCCCGCGCACGTTGCTGATCGCCGGCATCTGCGAGGAGCTTCCCGTCGAGGAGAACGCCGTCGATCTCGACCCCGAGGTGAAAGACCGCTTCGGCCTGGCCGTACCGCGCGTGACGCACCGGCAGCACCCGAACGACCTGGCGATGTACCGCTGGTACGAGCAGAAGCTGCTCGAGGTGGCCCAGGCGGCCGGGGCCGAGAAAGCCTGGCTGGGCCGGATTCCGGGCATCCACATCGACGAGCGCCAGGCGCAGAAGGGCAACGCGCACAATCATGGCAGCTGCCGCATGGGAGACGACCCCGCGAAGTCCGTCGTGGACCGCTGGTGCCGCAGCCACGAGGTTCCCAACCTGTGGGTGGTGGACGGCAGCGTGATGCCGACCAATGGTGGCTACAACCCGACGCTCACGATCCTGGCCAACGCCTACCGGGTGGCGGACCACTTCGTGGCCAAGGCGCAGGGGCAGGAGCTGTCGTGAAGCACGAGCATCTGTCCGGCTTCTCGCGACGCGACTTCCTGGTGCGGGGCTCGCTGTACGGTGGGAGTCTCTGGATCGCGGCAAACCTGCCGCGTCCGAAGGCCCTGCAAGCGGCCCAGGCTTCCCGCGAGCCCGCCGTGCTCTCGAAGCACGAGTGGGCCACGGTCGAGGCCATCTGCGCGCGCATCGTTCCCACGGACCACGAGCCCGGCGCGCGCGAGGCCGACTGCGTGAACTTCATCGACAAGGCCCTGGCCAACGAAGATGCGCAGGCGTTGCCGCTCTACCGGCTCGGAGTCGAGGGCATCGACGCCGTGGCCCAGCAACGCTCCGAGCAGAGCTTCGTGGCGCTCGAGCCCGCGGAGCAGGACGCAGTCCTCGTCGTGCTCGAGAGCGGCCAGGCCCCGGGCTGGCCCGCAGGCCCCATTCCCGCGCAGGTCTTCTTCGAAACCGCCCGCGCGCATACGATCATCGGGTTCCTGGCCGACCCCAAGTACGGCGGCAACCGCGGCTTCGCCGGCTGGCGCGTTGCGGGCTACCCCGGCCCCCGCCACCACCTGGGGGGCTACAGCCGCGCACAGATGCTGGGAGAAGCGCCGATCTCCCCCGTCTGGGAGCCGGCCAAGAAGCCCGCAAAGAACACCTAGGCGAGGCCGGCGCCGGACGCGCTAGCTTGACGGGGCCATGCCCCCCGCACCTGGTGAAAGCCCCTCTTCCCGTTTCGGCTGGTTCGGCCGTCACCGCGTTGCCCTGCTGGTGTCGCTGCTCGTGCTGGTGGGCCTGCGCGCGCTGCTGCCCTGGGTGCTGGCGCGGGTGATGGAGTCACAAGGAGAGCAGCGTCTCGGCCGCACCGTGCTGGTCGAGAACGTCGACCTTGGCATCCTGGCCGGCCGGGTAGTGGTAGAGGGGCTCACGGTTGGGCCGATCTTGAAGCCCGGGGAGCCGCTGCGAGAGCCCGACCCACGGCGCACCTTTCTGCGGCTGCCGCGGCTCGAAGGCAACCTCGAGTGGCTGGACCTCGCCAAGCGCGAGGTGCACCTGAGCGAGATTCGCCTCTCCGATCTCGAGGTCAAGGTGCTGATCGATGAAGACGGCCGGCTGGTCCCCGTACTCTCGCCGCTCATCGCGTCGGAGGAGGAGCCGGGCTCGTCGGAGGAGGAGGACTCGGGCGCAGGCCTGCCCGTGAGCCTCGACATCGTCTCGATCGAGCGTGCGGCGTTCGTGCTGCTCAACCTGTCCAAGCCCGAGCAGACCCCCTTCGAGCTGGGCTTCGAGACGCTCGAGGTGGCCGCTCTGGCACTGCGCGAAGGTGGCGTCCACATCGGCGGTATCGGGCTCAGCGATCCGCGCCTCTCCGTGCGGCGGGACATTGATCTGTCTACCTTCCAGGGCGAGGCGCGGGCTGCACCGCTCCCGGAGAGCGAGGGGCTGGTGACGGAAGTCGCCGTGGAGGTTGGCGAAGCCGTGGGCCAGGTTGCGCAAGAGGCGGCCGGCGCGATGGCGAGTGCGGATGCGCCCGACGCAGGCCCTGATGACGGGAGTGCTGAGGAGCCCGGGGCGGAGCCCCTCGCCGAAGGGAAGCTCGCAGAGGCACAGCCTCCGGCGCCCGCTGAGGCGACTTCCGAGTCGGAGGAGGCGCCTCCCGAGCTGCACATCGCGGAGTTGGGGATCGACGGCGCCGAGTTCGACCTCCTGATCGATGAAAAGCCGATGACTGCAACGCTGCGGTTCACGGCCAAGGACCTGAACTTCGTCGAGCCCTTCCCCATCGAATTCAGCCTCGGACTCGAAGGCGGGACGCTGGAGATCTCGGGAGAAGTCGGGACCGGTCCCGCCCTGTTCGAGGGGCGTGTGGCCTGGAAGGACATGCCGCTCGGCCGCCTCGCCGAGGCCGCCGGGGCACTCCCGATCCACGTCGAAGCCGGTCAGGGAGACGGGGAGCTGGAGGTGAGTGCGCGCCTGGAACCGGGCCCGCAGGCAGAGGCGGCTCGCATCCTCGTTTCGGGCCGCATCGAGAGCCGTGGTGTGAAGGGCTCCCTGGAGCCGCAAGAGGGAACCGAGCTCGCCCTGGGGTGGGAGAAGCTGGGCATCGCTCTCGACGAGCTCGAGGTCGACCCGGAGGGGGCGACTCCACCGCGTGTCGTGATCTCCGAGCTCCGCGTCGACGCCCCGGTGGCGCGTGTGGTTCGCAAAGAGGTGGCGGGCGCCGCTACCCCCGAGGCCGAACCCGAGCCCGCCGTGGAGGAGACCGCCGCGCAGGAATCCGAAACCCCCGAGCCCGCCGCTGCACCTGCGGCACCGAGTGTGAGCGTCGCGCTGCTCGAGATGAACAACGGGCAGTTCGACCTGTCGGACGAGACCGTGGACCCGCCGCACAGCAGTGCGGCGCAGTTCACGGTGAAGGGTCGCGACCTCCGCTGGCCCGAGCAAAGCGCCGGCTCCCTCGAGGTGTCGGCGGCGGGCGTGGACGATCCGGCCACGCTCGAGCTCCAGGCGGCTTTTGAGGGACCCGACGGCAAGGCCTCGCTCCAGCTGGAGGAGTTCATCCTGCCGGCCTATGCCCCCTATCTCGCGGAAGCCTCGGGCTACTGGTTCGAGGACGGCGTGCTGACGATGAAAGCCGACGTCGAGATCAAGCCCGAAGCGCTCACCGTAGACGGCGCCGTCGAGCTGCTCGATCTGGACGTCGAGGAGTTGAAGGGCGGAAGCTTCGAGGCCGCGTTCGGGATGCCCCTCGATCTCGCCCTGGCGCTGCTGCGAGACCCGAGAGGCCGGATCGGCTTTCCGGTCCCCATACAGCACACCGCCACCGGCGCCGACCCCTCGATGGCGCCCATCGTGGCCGCGGTGCTGCGCCAGGCCATCTTCGGAGCGCTGACCTCCCCGCTCAAGATCGTGGGCGCGGGGGTCGGAATGGTGCTGGGAGACGACGAGGAGAAGGAAGCCCGCAGGAGCCGCGCGAGGCGACCGGGGGACGCAAAGGGCTCGCAGCCGATGGCGCTGCGGCCGGTCTCGCTCGAGCCCGGGGCGATCGAGCCGGGCTCCGCCAACGAGAAGGCCGTGGCTGCTGCGGTTCAGATCCTGAAGGGGAGACCCGGCCTCGCCCTGATGTTGCAGGGGAGCTTCGGGCCGGAAGACGACCCCGCCCTGGCGGAGCGCATGCTGATCGCGGCCGTGGAGGAAGAAGAAGAGCTGCCGCCCGTCAGCGCCGGCTTCCTCCAGAAGCGGCGCCTCGAAGGCGCGCTCAAGAAGCGCGGCGAGGGTCGCGACGATGGGTTGGAAGGCGAGGACGCGGAGCAGCTGGAGAGCTGGATCGCAGCCGTCGAGGTGACCGACGAGAAGCGGCAGGGCCTGGCCAAGGCCAGGGCCCAGGCCCTGCGCGAGCTGCTGGTAGAGCGGGGAGTGGCCGAGGGCAGCCTGGTTGCGGGAGACCCGGTGAAGGGTGAGCCCGGCGTCGAGATCCGTCTCGTACCGTCAGCGTCCACTTCATCGAAGCAGTGAAATCGCTGATCCGCTGGCTCGCCGTGGCGATCTTCGTCCTCGGGCTCCTCTTCCTGGGGGCGACGGCAGCCGCCGTCCTCGGGCTGCGCAGCGTACCGCCGCCCACCACGGCCTTCATGTGGAAGAGCCGCAGCGCAGATCCCGCCACGGGTCTCCCCTGCGAGACACTCGAGTACCAGTGGGTGGACGCGGAGCGCATTGCGCCCGAGCTCGCCCTGGCCGTCGTGGTGGCGGAGGACCAGCGTTTCTTCCAGCACCGGGGCTTCGATTTTCAATCCATGGAGAAGGCGCTGGACGACGCCGCGGAAACTGGCCGCGTGCGCGGCGCCAGCACTCTTACGCAGCAGGTTGCGAAGAACCTCTTCCTCTGGCCCGGCCAGAGCCTTGCACGCAAGGTCATCGAAGTGTGGCCCACGCTGTGGATCGAAGCTCTGTGGAGCAAGGACCGGATCCTCGAGACCTACCTGAACGTGGCGCAGTTCGGCCCCTGCGTGTTTGGCGCGGAGGCCGCGAGCCAGCGCTACTTCGAGGTGCCGGCCTCGGATCTCGCGCCTGAGCAGGCCGCGCTGCTCGCCACCGTACTCCCCAACCCGAAGCAGCTGCGCGCCTGGAACCCGGGGCCCTACGCGCAGAAGCGCACCGAGGAGGTGCTGGCCCTCATGCTCCAGCACCGAAACCTCACCCAGCTCGGGCGCAAGGCGGGAGCGCGCAACTAGGCGTTGGCTCAATTGGCCCCGCCCAGACGGCCGCCCAACTGAGCTTCCGCCCTTTCGCTCCCCAGAAGATTACGCTGCACGGCCGCGGGCGAGGCCGGTATCCTCTCTAGCATCGCGATTAACTAGTTGGGCGGCGCGAGGAGACGGTGAGTTGACCCCACTGCTTGTCGTTCCGGGGAGCTGCGCGAGCTGGGAGTACCTCATCCCCGATCGGGGATCGTGATGTCCGCTTGGGCTCTCTCGCTGCAGATCCTACGAACCGAGCGTATCGCCGCTTTGATGGCGTTGTGTGCAGCGAGTGCCGTGATCGCCTGCGGCGGGTCGATCCAAGAGGATGAATACGTCGCGCTGCCACCCTCGAGCTTCGCGGGCCTCAAGGCGGGCATGGCCTGCTCGGCGGTCTTCGTCGCGGGGCGTTCGTTGGAAGACGTGCTGGTGGATGAGCTCAGTGGCTTGCCGGCAGCCGCGCTCGGGGCGGCCGATCCCGAAATCGACCGTGTCAGTCGCAGCGTCAGCGTAGCCTACGGAGCGGACTCACCACGGGTCGCCGTCTACCGCACGGGTCGCGGCTGCACCATTCTGCCTCCTGGCGCAGGCCCCGAACAGGTACGGGCGATTCCCAATCCAGAGATCGACCGTTCCGCCCGCGCGACAGCCTCCAACCTGTGGCCCCAGAGCATCGTCGAGACGTCGAACAAGGCGCTTGCCGCACTAGTCGACGCGGCGTTCGACGGCCGGACCTACGGCGAGGGAACAAAGACCATCGGCGTAGCCGTTGTGCAGCGCGGTAGGATCGTGGCCGAGCGATATCGCCCGGGCTTCGATCCGCACACGCCGTACCGGGCCTGGTCGGCGGCCAAGATGCTGACGAACGCCCTTGTGGGGATCCTCGTCGGCCGTGGCCTGCTGGATCTCGACTCTCCGGCGCCCATACCGGAGTGGGGCATGGAGGAGGATTCGCGCGCGAGCATCACCGTTGCAAACCTGCTGCACATGAGCAGCGGACTCGAGCAGAAAGGCGCCGGTTGCTATCCCGTTTACCAGGACGGATCCGACGCGGTGAGGGTGACCACGGCCGCGCAGCTTGAAGAGCGTCCGGGCAGTCGCTGGAGCTACGCAAACCGCGACACGCTTCTGCTCGTTCGGTCCATGCGCGCCGCCCTCGGTGACGAAGACTACTGGCGCTTTCCGATCCACGACCTGCTCGACCGGATCGGCATGCACGACACGATCCTCGAGACCGATCCGTACGGGAACTACATCCTCAGCAGTCAGGTTTTCTCGACGCCTCGCGACCTCGCACGCCTGGGCCTCCTCTTCCTGAACGACGGTCTCTGGAAGGGCCAGCGCATCCTGCCCGAGGGCTGGGTGGCGTTCTCCACCCGTCCGGCGCCAGCGCGCAAGCGCGGCCTCGGCGGGTTGCTGGCCTACGGGATCCGGGGCTTCATTGGCTACGGGGCCCAGATCTGGCTCTACCACCCAATTCCCGGAGTCTTGTCGCACCAGGGGTACAGCGGGATCGGACACCGGGGCCAATACCTGACGATCGTACCGTCGCAGGAACTCGTCGTGGTCCGAATGGGCCTCGACCCCGAGGAAGGCGGAGTCATTTGGAGGCAGGATCGCTTCTTTTCGGATCTGATCGATGCCCTATAGGACTCGGGCTCGGTCTGTCTGAGCAGCGCCGCAACCGCTCGAAGATCTGCGTGGACGGATGCGCGCCGCCCAACAAGCCGCTGAAGCTGGCGGCCGCGGGCTTTGGCCGCGCAAGCGGCGGAGGTCGACACGGACCGTGGTAGCATTCCGCGCAGCCGCAGCTTAGCGGCCATCCGTTGGGCGGCTCGGTCGGAGGAATCGTGAAACCTGTTTCATGGGCCGCCGTCGGGTTCGGCATCCTCTTCGGCGTTCAGTTGGTTCCGTACGAGCGCGAACACACGAATCCCCCAGTTGCGTCAGGGCCGCGATGGGACTCCAATGCGACCCGGACGCTCTTCTTCCGAGTATGTCGCGATTGCCACAGCAACGAGACGGTTTGGCCGTGGTACAGCAACTTCGCTCCGGCTTCGTGGCTGGTCCAGCACGACGTCGACGAGGGGCGGTCGCACCTCAATGTCTCCGAGTGGGGCCGCGCTGAACAGCACGGGGACGAGGCGGCCGACATGGTGCGTACTGGGCAGATGCCACGCTGGTTCTACACGCCCCTTCACCCCGGCGCTCGCCTTTCGCCGACCGAACTCGATGATTTGATTGCCGGCCTGGAGGCGACCTTCGGAACCGACAAAGACGAGCACGATCATGACGGGCACAATCACTAGGAGCCTGTCGTCGGAAGCCGCCCAACAAGGCGCTGCATTGACGCCCAACGGCTTCCCAATTGAGTCGTGGTACCGTTTGGATTGCGCAGACATGGAGACTCGCTGGAAAATCGTTGTAGCGACTTTGGCCGCCTGCCTCACCGCCTTCGCGATCTGGGAGGCGGCCCGTGGACGCTGGGCGCTCGTGGCCAGCATCGCTATTGCCACCTTCGCCTATGCCGTTGCCCCGAGGATCGAGGCCGCAATGGAGGCGGAGCCCCGTGCCCGGGCCAAACCGAGCATCTGGCGTCCGCTCAGGGAGTACCTCTGGGCATTCGTCGCCTTCTGGGTGGCCCTTGCGGTCTTCGTCTTCCTTCGAGATCGCCTACCGGCGTAGCGGTGCCGCCTATCAAGGCACTGCTGAGCGCCAGTCCGCCAGGCCGCGGCAGCTAGCGTGGAGCCCGAATCGAGGACGTCCGGTCGGTCGGTGCTGCGACGTAGAAGCTCGCGACGCCTTCGGCGGCGTGACACGAATTGCAGGCAGCGCTCATCTCCTCGAAGGCTTCCCCGAACGCCGCACGTTCCCTCAAGGCGATCGCCTGCTCCACCTCATCCATTGCGGGCACGAATAGGTTGTCGGCGGACGTGCGGCGCTTCGGCCTTCGCTCAAGAGCGTTCTCCAGCGCAAGGTCGATCTTCTTGACCTGGTAGCCCGCATACTCCCAGTTCGAATCCACTCCTGCCCAATAGAGCTCCTGGTAGCGGTACCCAATCTCGACCATGGCTACGTCTAGGCCGCGCAGGTGTCTTCCGACCGTCGTCCACCGCTCACTCGATTCCCCGCGGATCCAGGTGTTCTTCTCTGGTGCATCGTGCCGGCATGCGCTGATGGTGGCGCATGCGCACACTACAAGGGCGAGGCGAGCAATCTCCGTTCTCACGACGTACTCCCCGAACAAGTAGACGCGGCTGCGGCCAAACAAGGCGCTGCAGCTGACGTGGCACAGCGCGTTCCAATCGATTCATCGTACCGTTTGACACTGAACCTGGGTGCTTTGGCGACCGTCGGCGGCTTGTGCCACGCAGCTGAGCGCCTGGTCCGGTATGCGGCCCGGGAGTCACGATGAGCGAAGTTCTGGTGTTCTCCGCGGGATTCCTTGCGTTCACCTTTGGTGTGGGCCACATCCTTCGAACCCGGGGTCGGGTCTTCCTCGACCACACCTTTGGTGCAGCGCCGGCGGTGGCCGAATCCGTCCATGTCCTCCTCAACCTAGGCTTCTATCTCATGTGCGCCGCGCTATTCCTGTGGAATCTCGGTCTGCCCGGGTCCGAAGACGCCTCGCCTTCCGACGCGCTCCGGTCCGCGTCCCTTCGGCTCGGCGTCTGCATCTTCGTCGTCGCGGGCTTTCACTCTCTCAATCTCCTCGTGCTCTCGATCTTGAATCGAAACAACCAGTCCTAGCCGGGCGGCAACGATACGGGCGGTTTCCATCAACGCGGCCGGCTTGCTGGCCCTGGAGTACCTGCGAGAGCGCCCACGGGGCAGCTGGCTACCAGCTTCCGAGGTTGGGATGCTTCCGTACGAGTTCGCGGAGTT
>Ga0255057_10000683_pt1 | contig 19448 bp, 18 predicted proteins | sample Cases_109_6_MG_FD_189022 | JGI IMG/M metagenome (GOLD analysis project Ga0255057, IMG submission 189022) | Seawater microbial communities from Amundsen Gulf, Northwest Territories, Canada - Cases_109_6 | ecosystem: Environmental > Aquatic > Marine > Gulf | place: Canada: Northwest Territories... | reverse complement strand
CTGTTGCCGGAATTTACCGCTGAAGAAAACGTTGCCATGCCGTTGCTCATTCGGCGCATGGCAAAAGCCGACGCGTTACAGCAAGCGCGAGAATTGCTTGCGCGTGTCGGCCTGGGGGAACGTCTTAGCCACAAACCCGGGCAGCTATCGGGCGGCGAGCGTCAAAGGGCCGCGGTTGCGCGGGCTCTAATTACCAAACCGAAACTGGTATTGGCCGACGAACCAACCGGCAACCTCGATGCGGGAAACGGCGAACACGTATTGAAACTTATGCTCGAACTCAATCGGGAATTGAATACCAGCCTGGTCATTGTGACGCACGATCATTCAATCGCGGAGCGAATGGACCGCACCGTCGTTCTGGAAAACAAGAAATTACACGAGTCAGTTTGAGGGTCTGCGTTCGTTGCGTTTACGCAATTTGTAATCTCGCACACTCGATCGCCACAGCAGATCGACCACGACAAAGCCTACCAGGGCAGAGGCTATGCCTAGCAACACGCATCCGAGCATCATGGGTTGCCAGATTTGCACAAATGTATGGGTAACCCAATCGAGCGATAGCTCAAAATCGAAAGCGACCGCTTCTGTGCCGAGAATCGTGCTACCGAGCAGGTAGGCGAATGAATACATCGGGACCATTGTCAGCGGATTACTCACAAACGATGTGACGATCGCGACGGGTATGTTGATTCGCAGTGCTAACGCACTCAACGCGGCCATCATAATGTGACCGGGAAAAGGCATATAGGCGACAAACAGACCCAGTGCGAAGGCGGGGGCAACGGTTCTGCGTCGAATTCCCCACAGCCGACTGTCGTGAAGCAGGTGCTGGAACGGCGCCAGCACCCAGCTGTCGCCGACGTGATGGCGTTTAACCGCGAATTTCCGAAAAAAGCGTCTTGGCATTGCTGCCGCATTCCTTTGTTATAGGTAAGGACGATGTCGGCCGACGCGCTCGCCAGCTTTCGCGGTGATCAGAGCCTGCCTGTGCTTGCTGGCCGGCGCAATGGCGCCGCAGCTTAGCAGCTTTCCGACATACTCAGACCAATTATTTGTCGTCTTAGTTGCATTCGCCGCTGTGCTTTTCGTCGTTTTGCCACATCTGCAACGCAGAGACATTGCCCTATTTGTCGGGTCGGCCGCCTTGTTTTGGGTTTCGGCCAATGCTGTCATCGATGATCGACTCGCGAGCGCCTATGAAGGCGACAGCATACTGACAAAGCTGCGCGTCGCAGATTTTCCACGCATTGGCAACGCCTCAACCAGCTTTGTCGCCACGCCGCTTGGCGACGCTCGCATTCCGGGCCGTGTTCGTCTCAATTGGCGGGAGCCGCCAGTCCGCCTGCACGTCGGCGATGTCTGGCAATTGGAAGTTCGTTTGCGACGACCACGCGGCAACAGTAATCCAGGGTCGATGGACTACGAAGCCTGGATGTTTCGGCAGCGCATTGGCGCGTCGGGATATGTTGTCGCAGGCGATCGCAATGTTCTGGTCGATTCATTGACCGCAAAGGGAATTGAGCGAGCGCGAATCGATTTTCTGGAGAAGACGCAGCGGACGCTCGGTGACAGCGCGGCCGTGCCTGTGATCGTTGCATTGGCTATCGGCAGCAGGCATTTGCTTTCCGCCGATGCGTGGGAACGCTACGCGAGAACGGGCACCAGCCACCTCATGGCGATCTCGGGGCTTCATGTTGGATTGGCGGCTGTCGCCGCCTATTGTCTCGCGGCAGGACTGTCCGGGCTTTTCGGTCGGGGCAATCATCATCTGCTGGCATTGCTGGTCGCATTCGCCGTTGCCTGTGCATATGCCGCCATATCCGGATTCGCTGTGCCTGCCCGGCGCGCTACGTTGATGCTATTGATCGCGACGTCGATCCTTCTCGCTCGACGAGAAGTGAGCAGCGCACGCGTTCTTTCTGCCGCCGTGATAGTGATTATACTGAGCGATCCGATCGCGACAACGGAGCCCGGCTTTAGACTATCGTTTGCGGCTGTCGCAATCTTGTTGTGGTTTGCAAAGCAACGCCAACGGGCGCAAACGAACCGCTTGCAAAAGGGCTATTTCGCGATTCGAACCTTGCTATTCGTACAAATGCTGCTGTTTATCGGACTCATGCCGTTGACCGTCACGACCTTCGGCCGGGTGTCTATCGCCGCACCGTTGATCAATCTGATTGCGGTGCCCTTGTTCAGCTGCATTACTGTGCCATTGGTACTCCTGAGTCTGGCGCTGCCGGATTTTCTGCACGCGTTCTCCGCGATCGCACTAAGAATTGCGGCAATGAGCATTCATTGGCTCGAGCAAGTCATCCTTGCTGCGGCGAATCATCCGTATGCCGCCATCCCGACGGCAGGGTTCGAGTCCGCGGCGGTTCTATTGCTGCTTTTGCCTGTCATTTGGCTTGCAATACCGCCCGGTTGGCCCGCTCGGCATGTTGCCTGGCTCGGCGTCCTTGCGTTGCTGCTGTGGCGGCCCGAGAGCCCACCGAACGCTTGCATCGACGTGCGTGCGTTGGACGTGGGGCAGGGCCTGTCATTCGTCTTGCAAACGAAGGACAGGACTTTAATTTACGACGCCGGGCCATCCTGGCGCGGTGGCGGCAGCGCTGGTGAGCGCGTGCTGCTCCCGTACCTGCGCTACCGTGGCATTGCACGCGTAGATCGTCTCATCGTGTCGCACGCGGACTTGGACCATGCCGGCGGCGTCCAGGCACTGTTAGAAAGCATTGAGGTCGGCGACCTGTTCGCGGGCGAGGAATTACCCTGGATCGAGCGTTTCATCAGGCCCTGCCGAGCAGGTGCGAACTGGACCTGGAATGACGTACGGTTTTCGTTTCTGCATCCGCAAGCAACCGAGATGCCGGAGGGTAATGCGGCATCTTGTGTGCTACTCGTCGAAGTGGGCGAATTCAAGGCCTTACTAAACGGCGATATTGAATCAGAAACTGAGGCGCAACTTGTGCGGCAGCGGATACTGCCGAAGGTTGATGTCGCGACTGTGCCACATCATGGCAGTCGCACGTCGTCGATCGGGCCGTTTGTACTGGCTTTGGCGCCGTCATTTGCGATCGTATCGGCCGGACATGGCAATCGCTGGGGTTTTCCCAAGCCAGATGTGGTCGCTCGCTGGCGCAGCGTCGGTGCAAAAGTGCTGAATACGGCCGAAAGTGGTTCGATCAGCGTGCGACTATGTGCCGAAAACGGCATTAGCGAGCCCCTTGAGTGGCGAAATCAAAGACGCCGCATATGGCACGAGGACGATTCATAGTATATTTCGGTTTTTCCCCGAGTCAGTTTGTATGGTTGAAATAGTCAAGTCCGGCGGATGGCTCATGGCGCCGATCATTCTTTGCGCCATCATCGCAATGGGAATAATCCTCGAACGCTTCTGGACGCTGCAACAAAAACGCGTCATTCCCGAGGATTTGACGAGCAAGGTCTGGGGCTGGGTCAAGAAAGACCAGCTGGATCAGAAGCAGATTCAAAGCCTGCACCAGGGTTCGGCGCTCGGCCAGATTCTTGCCGCAGGCCTGATAAACCGCGACCGAAAACGCTCCATCATGAAAGACAGTATTGAGGATACCGGTCGCCACGTGGTGCATGAACTCGAACGCTATCTTGAGACGCTGGGTACGGTTGCTGCGGTTACGCCGTTGCTCGGGCTGCTTGGCACCGTGATTGGCATGGTTAAGGTATTCGCAGCAATTACGACTCACGGCGTTGGCAATCCGACCGTACTGGCTGGCGGCATCGCCGAGGCGTTAATCACGACCGCTGCTGGCCTGACCGTAGCGATCCCGGCGCTCATTGGCTATCGCTACTACCGTAATCGTGTAGACACACTCGTGGTCGACATGGAAAAAGAGGCGATCAAGCTTGTCGAAGCGCTGCATCGTCGGCAAGAAAAGGGCAAAGAATGAAACTCAATTTGCGTCCGCGTACGCAACCCGAGGTCAATCTGACATCGCTCATCGATGTCGTGCTGCTGCTGTTGGTCTTCTTCATGGTATCGACAAGTTTCGTAAAGCAGTCACAAATAACGATCAGTCTGCCCGAGGCGGAAAGTCCGTCGGTCGTCGAGGAGACTCCGGACCAAATCGACATCATGATTACAGAGACCGGGAGGTTTCTGGTTAATGGCCGTGAGTTGCTCAACAACCGCGCGGAAACGATCCGTAATGCCTTGCAGAAAACGTCGAATGGTGACAATTCCCTGCCGTTGACGATAAGCGCTGATGCGAATGCGAAACACCAGTTTGTCGTGACCGCCATGGACGTTGCCGGTCGCCTCGGTTTTACTCAGATCAACATCGCTACGGTCAATGACCCGGTTGAAGAGTAACGTGCACAGAGACTCCTATTGTCGTGAGTGAACGACTCGATCCCAAGACCCGTGAGGTTTACGGCCGCCTGTGGCGGTATGTTACGCCGCACAAGCTGATCGGATTCATAGCCGTTATCGGCATGACAGCAACCGCGATCATCGAGGGCGGCCTCGTGCTGCTGCTGGAGCCGCTCATGGATGAGGCGCTGGTTGCCCAAAACCTGACGACCGCGAAATGGCTGCCCATCGCATTCGTCACGATTTTCATTCTGCGCGGCATCTCAGGTTTTGCGACTGAGGCTTCGCTCGGATGGATCGGCCGAAGCGTCATCAGTTCGTTGCGACGGGATGTATTTCGCAAATTCCTGACGTTGCCGATACGCTTCTTCGATAATCAGACCACCGGGCCGTTGTTGTCCCGCATGACGTACAACGTTGAGATGGTCGCCGAATCGGTTACGAGCGTTGTAACGATCGCGATTCGCGACGTGCTGACCGTGTTCGCTGCTATTGGCGTCATGTTGTATCAGAGCCCAAAACTGACCCTGTTTGTCGCATTTCTTTTTCCGTTCGTTGCTGTAATCGTTCGAATTCTTGGCATCGCGTTTCGTCGCTACAGTGGCCGAATTCAGGATTCGGTCGGCGAGGTGACCCAGGTAACCGAGGAAATCGTTCGCGGCAATCAGGTGGTCAAATCATTCAGTGGCTATGATTATGAGAAAGACCGGCTGGACGAAGTTGATGAGCGGAATCGCAAACAAAACCTGAAGTTGATACGCGTTCGTTCGCTTGGCGTCGCGGTCACGCAGGTCGTTTTCGGGGTCGGCGTTGCGGCGGTCATTTACTTCGCGAGTCGCGAATCGATCGACGGCGAACTTTCGCCGGGCCAGTTCATCTCGTTTTTTAGCGCGATGATGCTCATGTTGCAGCCCGTCCGCCGAATAACAAATGTAAATGCAACGCTGCAACGCGGCGTCGCGGGCGCAGATAGCCTGTTCATGGTCATGGATGAAGATGACGAGATAGACAACGGTAGCGTTGCGCCGGAGCGCGTTTCTGGCGATGTTGAGTTTCGAAAAGTCAGTTTTTCCTACGGCGGAGATAACGGCACGGTGTTGCAGGATGTTTCTGTAAGAGTCGCGGCTGGCACGACACTGGCTGTTGTCGGGCATTCCGGCAGCGGCAAGTCGACGCTGGCAAGTTTGTTGCCACGCTTTTACGACATTGATAGTGGCGAAATTCTCATAGATGGAACGTCGGTGTCCGATTACACGCTGACGAGTTTGCGCGACAGCATCAGTTTTGTGACTCAGGATGTTGTGCTGTTTAACGATACAATCGGCAATAATCTGGCTTACGGCCAGCTGAAAAATAAGTCGGAGGCCGAGTTTCTTGCTGCAGCCGAGGCCGCGCGCGTGACAGATTTCGTCACGGAACTGCCGAACGGGTTCGATACCATGGTCGGCGATCGCGGGGTGCTTTTGTCTGGCGGGCAACGACAGCGAATAGCGATAGGTCGGGCGCTGCTAAAGAATGCGCCCGTATTGATTCTCGATGAAGCGACGTCGTCTCTGGATACGAAGTCGGAACGCCGCATACAGGAAGCGCTTAACGAGCTTATGAAAAATCGGACCACACTGGTCATCGCACACCGGCTCAGCACGGTCGAGCGCGCGGATCAGATCATCGTTCTGGACGATGGCCGGATAGTCGAGTGCGGCACCCACGCGGATCTGCTGTCCGCCAATGGACATTATGCAATGCTGTACCGGATGCAGTTCAGCGACGAATAAGCGCGATTTATGCGAAACCGCTTCTATCAATGGATTCATCGTGTTTGGTACGAAGGCGCTTCAGGCTATTGGGCGCTGCTGCCACTGAGCGGCCTGTTTTGGCTGATGATCAATGTGCGGCGGCTGTTATATTTTTGCGGTGTGTTAAAGCCGAAAAGTGTCGGCGTGCCGGTGATCGTCGTCGGCAATATCACTGCCGGCGGTACCGGCAAGACACCTGTCTCTATATGGCTTGCAAAATCGCTCAAAGAGCGCGGCTTCATGCCGGGAATCGTCAGTCGAGGCTACGGCGGTAGCAAGTCGTCATCGCCTATGCGCGTCGATGCAGCGAGTGACCCGGCAGTCGTTGGTGATGAACCCGTATTGCTCGCGAAACGCAGTTCTTGCCCTGTCGCCGTTGACAGCGACCGGGTTCGTGCTGCGGGCATGCTGGTTGATGACGGCGCGGACCTGATCATTGCGGACGATGGGCTTCAGCACCGCAGACTGGCGCGTTGCTACGAAATTTGCGTCATCGACGGCACACGCCTGCTGGGCAACCGATTGGTACTTCCGGCAGGGCCACTGCGGGAGACATCATCCCGACTCACCGAAGTGGATCAAATTCTGGTTAACGGTCGTTTTCGTGACGAACCTGAGACGACGATCGAGCAAAATGCGATCGAATTCGGACTGGTGGCAAAGGAGGTATGCCGCCTGAATGGTTCACTGTCGCGACCGATCGAACGATTCGCCGGTACGACGGTTCATGGCGTCGCCGCGATAGGAAATCCAAAACGATTTTTCGACTTGTTGCGGGCGCAAGGCATGCAGGTCATTGAGCACGCCTTGCCCGATCATGCCGTGATGAATCGAGGGGCTCTGAAATTCGGCGACGAGTTCGATATCCTAATGACCGAGAAAGACGCCGTGAAGCTCAGCTCGAAAATTGGCGATCGGTTTTGGTACGTGCCGGTCGAACTGGATATGGATCCGGTCCTGGCCGGACCATGGCTTGAGCAAATCGAATCGCGCATGCGAAATGAACAGGATCGCAAATGATCGAATTTGTCGTTGTCATACCGGCACGCTATGCGTCGGAAAGACTGCCGGGCAAGCCGCTGCGTGAGATCAACGGCAAGCCAATGATCGAGCATGTTTACCAGCGCGGGCTCGAAAGCGATGCGAAGGAAGTGGTCATCGCGACAGATGATGAGCGCATTGCAGACGCTGCGGAAGCATTTGGCGCGACCGTATGCATGACGGGAGACCAGCACCGATCAGGCACGGAGCGTATCGCTGAAGTCGCTGACTTGCTGGACTGGAGTGATGAGACGATCGTCGTGAATCTTCAGGGCGACGAGCCGGCGATGCCGCCGGCGCTAATTAATCAATGCGCGGGACTACTTGACGACCTGAGTGTCGACGTATCGACGCTCGCGTCACCCATTGCCTCAAAAGCAGACTTCAACGATCCGAATGTCGTAAAGGTCGTTCTGAACGCTGCCGACAATGCGATTTATTTCAGCCGCGCAACGATCCCATACCCGCGCAGTGAGGACGAAAATCGCAAAGCGAAGGATTCGGCACTGCATCACCATGGCATTTACGGCTATCGCTGCGGCATCCTCAGGCAATTGGTCAAAGCCGAGGCTTCTTCGCTTGAGTTGGCGGAACAGCTCGAACAACTACGGGCGCTGTCACTCGGCATGCGCATCCGGGTCGGGCGCCCGGACGTGAGGCCCGGCAAAGGCGTAGACACCGAAGAAGATCTCGCAGCAATTGCGATGGAATTGTCTGCGCCGCAATGAACATCGTTGTCGCGTCCAGGAATCCGGTGAAGCTCGATGCCGCGCGGCGTGCGTTCAAAGAGCTTTTCCCCGATGCAAGCCTCGAAGTCGGGTCAGTAGACGTCGAGTCCGGCGTTAGCGATCAGCCTAAAAGCGACGAGGAAACCCGCCGCGGTGCTCGAACCCGGGCGATCAATGCGTCCCACGCTGAACCGGACGCGGATTTCTGGGTTGGCATGGAGGGCGGCATCGAGGTCATCGACGATCAGCTGATGGCCTTTGCCTGGATGGTTGTGTTGGGTCGGTCGGAGAGCATAAGCGAGGCGCGTAGCGTGACCTTGCCGCTGCCACCTGCCGTGAGAGACCTGGTTGATGGTGGTCTCGAGCTTGGTGATGCGAACGACAAGGTCTTCGCCACATTGAACAGCAAGCAGGGCGGCGGAGCGTACGGGTTGCTGACAGATGGTTTGTATACTCGTGAAAGCGTTTATCGTCAGACCCTGATTATCGCGCTGACGCCGTTTGTGAATTCGCTTTATGCGAATGGGAAATGTGCCACGTGAGCAGAACTGGAGTATTCTTCACTGGCCAATTGATTCAGGTGCCGATATGAACAGTAAAATTCGCGCCGTGTTGTTAGCGGCATTGCTACCAAGCCTGTCTTTCGCGCAGGGACCCCCGAACACTCTTTGCACTCACGGAGATCTGCAAAGGCGTGTGGAAATCCTGTACGAAACAGGGATGACATTTCCTTGTGAGGTGCATTACTACAAAGATACCGAGGCACCTGGCGAACCGCAGGTGCTGTGGCGCGCCATGAACGAAGCAGGCTACTGTGAACGCAAGGCGCAGGAGTTCATCATTAAGCTGGAGGGCTTGGGGTGGAGCTGCGGCCCGAACGATGCTGTGGGAAGTGATCCTGAGCCAGCGGATGATTCGGATAACGCCGCCGAGCCGGTGCAGGTCGATGACACTGAGGCACTCGCACCCGGCGAAGAGACAGACCCGACCGACGAAGGGTGAAAGACTGCAATCAGTGCGGCAAATGTTGCACGCTTTACGGCAACGGCGGCTTGTCTGTGACAGATAGCGAGATTGAAGCCTGGGAAACGGACCGGCCGGATATTGCCCGGTATGTCGGCGGCGGAAAAATCTGGATCAGCCCGGTAACGGGTAAGAAAATGCTGCGCTGTCCGTGGCTGAGAAAACTCCCTGGGCGAAAGAAATACGTTTGTCGCATCTATTTCGACCGGCCCGGTGATTGCCGCTACTATCCCGTCACCATTGACCAAATGTTGAATGATGGCTGCGAGATGCTGGAACAGTGCGATCTAGCTAACCCCAAAAAAGCACAACGCGATCTGGACGAACTCATGGCGGACAGTCGCCCGCCTTACTCCCAATAGCCGGTATTCTTGCTATTGAGAGCAGCGCGAAACAACAACCGAGGAACGACATGAAAACACTTAAATGCGACCTGTGCGATGTAACGGCGGAAGGAGAAACATTCGAAGAGTGGATGCAAGCGCTGCAACCTCATTACATGGAGGCTCATGCTGATGTGGTAAACGATCCTGGCCATGGCAAGGAAGCCATGGAGAGATGGATGGCCGACAACCGGGCAAGGTTTGAAGCCGCGTAATACGCATTTTATGACGCTGCTCCTCAATTAAGGTGCTTGTAACCACCTTTCGTCGGCTGCAATCGGTGCACTCAGCGATCCCAGAAATGCTTCGAGCGCGCGCAATTCCCAATCACTGAGATTGAGTTCCTTCGCCTCGTTATGGCCGATCATGGCGAGCGGTGCGTCATTGTAATGATCAAGCACACTGGCGAGGGAACGAATCTGTCCCTTGCGTTGAAACGGGGCCGTGCTCTCGAGGTTTCGCAATGATGGCGTTCGCGTCGCGCCAATGAGCTCGGAACCGGTTCTCGCATAGCGAAGCTCAGCACAATTTGGATTCGGATCATCGTTGAACTGACCGAGACAGTTAAAGGGATCGGCCATGACCTCGCGAACGCCGTCGATGCGGCCTCGATCGGGTGTTTCGCCGGGCGCCGACAGAAGTCCCGTGTTGTGGAACTCGTTATTAGTAAACAGTGGACCGTTGTGACATTCGGTGCAGCGTGCGTCGCCGATAAACAGTCGTAGCCCGCGAATTTCGTCGTCGCGTAAGAAATCCTGTTGGCGGTGATCGCCACCGTCGAGCACGTGCTCGACATAAGAATCGAAGCGGGACTGGCCCGGCATGAGCAGCCGTTCATATGCGGCGATCGCTTTGCCGATATTGGCGAACGCACGATCAATGTCCGCCTGTTCAAGCAGGTTCGGCGGTTGTCCGAACAGGTCTTGATAGGCTTTTCGATAGGCAGAAACCGAGGCGACGATGCTGATGACCTGCACGCGGCTGCTGCCATGCTCATTTGGATCCTCAAGCGGCGCAAGCGCCTGCGCCCACTGACTGTCTTTGCGGCCATCCCAGTACAGCCACGGGCTGTAGGCCGTGCCGACAATGCTTGGCGTATTTCGTTTTGACTGCCCGATCGCAACGCCTTTCGGAAGGCCGTCTGTGAAACGCCGTATAGGTTGATGACAGGTCGAGCAGGAAATCATTCCGTTCGCACTTAGACGCGCGTCGAAAAACAGTTGATGTCCGAATGCGGCAGCGTCCGGATTGTCGGCGACCGCGTTGCTCGGATCGGGCGGCAGCGGCGGCAGATTGCCAATCCACAACGAGGCCAATTGGTCTTTTTCCTCTTCCGACCACTCAGGCGGCGGTGAGAAACGCTGCCACGCGTAGTAGGCCAGCCAAAGCGCGATTGCCAGGAACAGCCAGTTCCACCGTTTGCTGCTCGGATGACTCATCAGAGGGTCAAAGCAATTGTCACGTTGTCACGCGTTGTACCGGTGTCTATGGATACGCGAATTTCCCAATATCCACGCATGTGAAAGCGCATGCCTTCGACTTGATATTCGCCATCATCGAGCAATGCAGTCACCGCGGGCGACGTCGGCAGTCCGTGATTGTGTTGTGGCATGCCGCCGTTGATCTCAAGCTGTGCGTTTGAGATCGCTTTGCCGTTGTTATCCACGACGTGCAGGGTCCAACGATGAATTTTGTTGATCGTTAGCGGTTGTAACTCGCTCTTGAAACTCACCGTGAAATGACCTTTGTCGGAGGTCCATGTTTCGTCTTCTTGCGCCATCGCATCTGGCGCGACAAGCGCAAAAAGTAATAGCGACGCAGTCACGCTCGTAGATAGCCCTTCACGGCGACGGCTCAGGTACCAGTAGCTCAGTTGCAGTAGCAGCATTCCCGCGAGAAAGACGGGCCAGTAGCCGATGCCCGTGTAACCGACCTCGAAGGGAAACACCGCGGTATACACCTTTTGCGTGTCCGTCCGACGCGCCGAGACTATGCCGATGAATTCACCATCCTCTTCGAAGGATTGCAGCATCGTAAAGACATCGGGGACGATCATCGGCGATTCATATCGAATCGTGACAGCATCAAGATCGTCAATCGCTTCAATATCGTCGAGGTTTGCAAACCTGCCTTTGCCCGTCACGTTGCGAATGATGCGAAAATCGATCGCGGCCTCACTCAATCCGTCGTGTACATATTCCATGACGAATACGCTCTCGCCCCTGACAGGAATATCCTCGCAGTAGTCCTCGTGCTGCCGTTCTTCGGGCACATAGATTTTGAAATGCGCCTGAAGATAGCCAATGTTGATCAGGCACAAATCACCGTCATCAACTACGCCGCCGTGAGCAATGACGGATGAGGGAACGCAAACAAGGAACGCGAGCAGGCGGAACATCGCGTTATTCTAGCCAAGCGGCAATGGCAGCGTCCCTGTTTTTGACGTAAATTGCCGCGATGCTCGGTTCTGATTCACCCTGAAACGGGTGATTCAAGAGTCATTCAAAGCCCAACCGCTCCAGTAGCGGCTCGATCGACGGTTCGGCGCCGCGAAAGTCTCTGAAGAGCTCCATAGCATCTGCGCTGCCGCCTTTTGAGAGCAGAGTCTCGCGGAAATGATCGCCATTTTCGCGTTTCAGGCCGCCGTTCTCGTGAAACCATTTCACGCTATCCGCATCCAGCACTTCGCTCCAGATATAGGAATAATATCCCGCCGAATAACCGCCCATGATGTGGCTGAAGTAGGTTGTACTGTAGCGCGGTGGGACGAGGTCGAAGTCCATGCCGGAATCAGCCAGTGCCTTGTTCTCAAAGTCACCCACGGCTTCCGCCGGGCCTATCTCGTCGGCTGCTAGCTTGTGCCAGGACTGGTCCACGATTGAAGCGGCAAGGTATTCCGTACGCGCAAATCCTTCGTTGAATTTCTCAGCGGCAATTACGCGGTCGAGCAAGTCCTGTGGAATGGGCTCTCCGGTTTGGTAGTGCACTGCGTAGTTTGCAAGCACCTCGGGCCATGTTGCCCACATCTCGTGTACCTGAGAAGGATACTCAACGAAGTCCCGTGGCACGGAGGTGCCAGAGAAACGTGGGTATTTCACGTTCGACAAAAGGCCGTGAACTGCGTGACCAAATTCGTGAAACATCGTGTTAGTTTCGTCGAGCGTCAGTAACGTAGGTTCGCCCTCGGGTGGCTTCACAACGTTCTGGTGATTTGCAACGACGGGTTTTCGATCGAGCAAGTGAGATTGCGACATGTAGGCGTTCATCCATGCGCCACCCCTTTTCGAATCGCGGGCGTATGGATCAAATAGAAACAGTCCCAGCGTCTCGCCGTCGTAGTACACCTCAAATACTCTTACGTCTTCCTGGTAAACCGGGAGCTCGGGTCTTTCTTCAAAAGTAAGTCCGTAAAGATGCTCTGCGAAGTAAAATACGCCGTCCTCAAGTACTCGATTAATCTCGAAGTAGGGCTTGAGCTGATTGGCATCGAAATCGTAACGCTGTTTGCGCAAGATTTCGGTGTAATACAACCAGTCCCAGGATGCGATCTTAAATTGCTCAGATTCTGATTCATCAATCAAGGTCTGCAAGTCGGCGGCTTCTTTGCGCGCCTGCGCTACTGCTCTCGGACCGAGACGACTCAACATGTCGTTCACGGCCTCAATCGTACCGGCGGTGCGGTCTTCAAGAATATAAGCCGCGTGATTCTCGTAACCCAGTAGTTTTGCTCGTTCGGCGCGCAACGCAAGAATGCGAACAACGATTTCCCGGTTATCGTATTCATTGCCGCGGGATCCGCGTGCGGTCGAAACTTCCTGAATGCGTTGTCGCAATTCCCGATTCTTGAGCGAGCTGAGTGCAGGTTGTTGCGTGGTATTACGCAAAGTGATTACGTACTTACCTTCGAGGCCGCGTTCTTTAGCGGCGGTCGCAGCGCTATCAATCTGGCTTGCCGAAAATCCCGCAAGCTCATCTTTTGAATCCACAACGATGGCCGAATCGTTGACTTCATTCAACACGTTCTGTCGGAAAGCTGTCGCGAGTTCAGCGCGTTCCGAATTGATGCCGCGTAAACGATTTTTCTGGTCATTCGATAGTTTTGCGCCGGAGCGAACGAAGTTCATGTGGTACCGTTCGAGTAGCCGTAATGACTCGGCATCCAGACCAAGCTCCTCGCGGACCTGGTAGAGAGAGTCGATGCGTGCGAACAGGCTCTCGTTCAAATAGATGCTGTCGCTGTGGGCAGAAAATACCGGCGCCAGCAGGGTTTCTAGTTCTTTTATATTGTCGTTGGTATGTGCACTGCCCATAGCGCCAAAGACCCGGCTGGTACGGTCAAGCAGTTGCCCCGCGCGTTCCATCGCAACAATGGTATTTTCGAAGGTCGCGGCCTCTGGATTGCTGGCGATCGCTTCGTATTCACTTAATTCCTCCGCCATACCGCGCTCAAAGGCCGGCAGGTAGTGTTCGTCCTTGATCTGATCGAAGGCGGGCATGCCATACAGCAGGGTGCTTTCTTCGAAGAACGGGTTACCGGCCAGTTCGGCGTCGGACACTGTAATTTCCGCTGATTCTGCGGCAGCGGCCGGTTCTTTTGTTGCGTCGGATTCCCCGCCGCCGCAAGCTGCCAGTAAGACTGCAGCAAAACCGGCAGCCAATAAATTCCTGATATTCATCGTGTTTTTCCTGTTTGAGTGTCCGCCCAAAGTCCCCCGGGCGAGGCGCGAAGGCGCCAATGTTACGGTTTTCGCGCGGTCTCGCAAGGCCGCGTTTTGCCGCATTGATCCTATGACGCCATTGGAGCGCCGGAGTTCGCTGAAAATCCAGCATCTGGCGGGAATTCTCGGCTACACTGCCGTCCGAATCAGTATTCGTGGCAGTGGGGATATTATGAATCTGGAGTACGTGGCATTAGGGATTTTGATCATGGTCGTACTGATCCTGTTTTACGGAATTATTGTCATCCATGACATTCCGTATGAGATTGCCGTGAAACGCAATCACCCACATCAGGACGTACTGCACGTCGCTGGCTGGGTGAGCTTGTTTACGCTGCATGCCATTTGGCCGTTCCTGTGGATCTGGGCGATGATGTATCACGATGACCGCGGCTGGGGATTGGAAACTGGTCCAGGCAACGACGAATCACTAAAACAACGCCTTGATGAGATCGAGGCCCGTCTTGCGCAACTCGAACCGGCCGAGGGAGAGTAAGGATGGATATACTATTGCTGCTCACCTACACGGCTATATGCATCGCCGTTTTCAAGATTTTCAAGATTCCGCTCAATAAATGGTCAGTGCCAACTGCCGCGTTAGGTGGGGTTATCCTCGTCGGTACATTGGTCTTGCTGATGAACTACAACCATCCGTACACTAATATGTCGCGAGAATTTTTCTTCACAACGCCGATCGTCCCTGGGGTCGGGGGAATCGTCGTTAGTGTCGATATCGAGCCGAATGAAATCGTCGAAAAAGGCACGGTATTGTTCCGTATCGACCCAAAACCGTATGAAGCCATTGTGCGGCAAAAGCAAGCGCTATTGGCGGGCAGTTCGGATGACGTGAAAGAACTCGAGGCCGCAGTCGCTGGCGCGCGAGCGCTTGTCGTGGAGGCGACTGCAAGACGCGATCGTAGCCAGGGAGAGTACGAACGCTTCGAACCCATTTTTTCGCGCGGTGCTATTAGCGCAAATGACCTGGAAAATGCTCGGCAGACGTACCTGGCAGACGAAGCGACGCTGGTACGTACACAGGCAGATCTCGATCGGGCAGTCATCGCGTTTGAGTCAGGCATTGACGGCGAGAACCCCGAAGTTGCAAGACTGCAGGCCGAACTGGAACAAGCTCGCTATGATCTCGAACGGACTGTCGTTCGGGCGCCGACGGCGGGATACGTGAGCCAACTGATCCTCCGTCCCGGCATGATGGCGGTGACTTTGCCGCTGCGGCCAACGCTGATCTTTGTCCACGACGAACGATCACCGTTGCTCGCCGCGTTTCGCCAGAATTCTGCCTTACGGTTGAGAGTAGGCTTTGAAGCCGAGATCGTCTATCCGAGTATTCCGGGTCGCGTTTTTCACGGCACCGTGCGGGGAGTATTGCCAAACATGGCCGAAGGACAAGTGCAGGCGACCGGCAATTTGATAGGCACTCAGGCTTTTGTAGCGGTTGGTCGTATCCCTGTCTTTATAGATATTGAAGACGATATGTCGGAATTCGATCTTCCGACTGGCGCTCGCGCGCAGGTCGCGGTCTATTCTGATCATTTCCATCACGTCGCGATCATGCGGCGCATATTGCTCCGTATGTCGAGCTGGCAGAATTACCTGTATCTGGATCACTAGCCTGGATCACTTGTCCGCATCACTCGGGCGCGAAAATCATTGATCGATAGTCGTGCTTCTCCCGTAAATCCTGCTCAGCGGCACGGCGCTGACGCCGTGGGCAAAAACACTGAGGGTTACGGTGAGTGCGATAACAGACATAATTTGTTCGTGCCCGGCAAAGCCAATCGCTGACAGCGCCATGAGCATGTAGAGAACCGAAGCAATTCCACGCGGACCGAACCAGCCGATGAATGCGATGGATCGCCAGTCGAGCCTGGCTCCGATCAGGCTAATCGCTACTGGTAGCATTCGAATAATGGTAAGACTGGTCAATGCGTAAATCAGTTCGGTCGGGCCCCAATACGGGAACGTAGCTGGAACGATCGCCAGACCGAAGATTAAAAAGACGATAAGGATTAGCTGGGTTCCTTCGGTTTCGCCAAACTCCTGAATTTGATGTCGGACCTGAGTTGACGCTATGCCCATCGACAGCCCGAGACCGGCCACAAATGCCGATATGAAGCCGTTGCCGCCGACCATTTCGGCGAAGGCATAGGCGAGAATGGCCAGCGGCAAAGCCGAAAGCCGCTGAAACGTCTCTTCCATCCAGCCGCGATCCGACATGGTCTGGATCAAACGGCCACCGATCCAGCCGACGGCGAGACCGACAATGGGTCCGAGTGTGACCTGTTTGACAACGAAGCCAAGCCAGGCGCTGTCACTTTCGCCGCCGCTCGCACCCAGCATTGCCAAACAGATAAGGATGGGTGGCAGGGCAATGCCGTCATTCAAACCGCTTTCCACGCTGATCGATTGGCGAATAGTGCTGGGTACGTTCTCGCTTTTGACAACCGCCTGCCCGAGGGCTGCATCGGTCGGCGACAAAATGAGCGCCATCAATACAATTGCCAGTAGTTCGACTGTGTCGAACATAAAGATTCCGAGTCCCGTGCCAAAAAGCATGGTCAGCGGCAATCCGATCAGCAAAAGCCGCGGGGGGATCCGCGATGGGGCGTGCACAAGCGCATTCCGGTCGATGAGCGTCGCATCGATAAACAAAACGACGGTAAGCGCGAGTTCGGCGACAAGTTCGACCGATTCCATTTCGTGGCTCACATCGAGGAAGCCGAAGCCGATTGAGCTTCCCAGAATACCAACGGTCATGAAGAACATTGGGCCGGTAACAGAGTTTCGCTCTGCAAGACGTGAGAAGAGTCCGAAAGCGAAGATCAGGAGCGCAAAAAATATCAGCATTTCGTGATGTTGCATGCTTGCAAATCCTCCGAATCTTTTTTCTTATCGCAGTACCAGCTTGCCGATCATGTTGATAGCGTCCCTGGAGCGCGGAGTTCTCAGCCTACATCCAGTGGCATCCTGAGCGTCGTTTCGAGCAACGTACCGGCCGGAACATTTATGCTGTCACCGGAGGTCAGTATCGAAGCACCGACACCGACTTTGGCGCCCGTCCTCGCTCCGGAACTGCCGCCTATCAGGCCCCCTAATGCAGCGGCCCTGGCTGTGCGACCAACGGTTTTTCCACCCTGGCCGCTTGATTGTGCTGCCAACGTGTCGGTTGCGATCGGGAAAAGTTGATCGTCGATCATGATGTCAGTGAATTCCATGGACATCGATGCCGTACCGGCCACCCGACCAGAAGAACTCGAGGACGTAACGGTGCCGTACAGAATCGCACCACGCGGAGCGACAGTGACGCCATTGTGGACTAGCGCGCCTTCTAGCTGACCGCGAAACTTGTGGCCGGCTTGATGGCGTTTCGTGTCCACCGAATCGACCATGCGAATCACCAATCGCGTACCTGCTGGCACTGCTATGACTGACGAGACGGGCTCTGCAGCCATGGCCTGCGCGGTTGCGACACCCTCACTTAAGAAGATTCCGACAACCTGGTCTTCCGGATATGCCTCAATGGAATCTCCGCTATTGAACATGACGATGCCATTGCTGCTGCCGACGAAATCACCTTCCAACATCGTTCCATCGGCGAGCTCGAGTGTATCCGCAACTGAAAATTCGGCGAACAACATCAGGAGCAGAACGCCTGCGGTTTTGATAGATTTATGCATAGTCTGTCTCCTGGAAATCAAACACCGTAAGCGAGTACTCATGCATGCTTGCAAACGGTGCGAGGCCTTGTTCTTATTGAATTGATCGACTGCGGATCATAACACCGAATTATTTGCCTGAGGTCCGGAATGCCAAGCCCCAATAATCAAAAAGCCACGGTCTCTGTGTTGTTCGTCTGCATGGGCAACATATTTTGATGCTCGTAAAAACAAGAAGCTAACTGACTCCGGCACAAGGTGGGCTACAAGTTGTAGTCGGTATCCGGTGAAGCGGATTGTTGGAATGGCGTGCACATCTTCGGACGCCGTCGGTCGACGGGCAAGACAATCAAGTCAGTCGCCTCAATTCTTGCCGCAGCGTCGATGTACTCGCGGAGCGGAAAATTGGTGTGACAGAATTGCAGCTTCCGGCCCCTGCCTCCCGAAAACGGAAGTTGGCTTGTAAGTAATTGTTTTAATTAATGGTCTGGCGCAAGGCGTCCGTTGCAAATGCAGTACCTATCACAACCGTGCATAGCCGTATCACACGATTCTCACACAGTGCCTACCCTAGGACCATGGCGGGTCAATATCAGCTCACCATGGACAGGCTTGAACCCCGTGCTACCTCCGCTACCTGTTCACGGAGCTGCCAAAAGCACAAATGGTCGATGCCCTCGAAGCGCCGCTGCCTGGCAACCTCGATAAGAATCGTATGTCGTTTTAATACGACTTGGTGTAGATAAATTACTCTTTAAATCCGCAGTTTAAATTGGCTGCAGCTGAGGTGATCTGCCCTCTCTCCTTCACTCAGTAACCCGTCTTTGAAAAATTTATTATTATTAATTTCCTTGAAAGTTCGATAGCGCAGGCAATGTGTCAGCCATCAAAATACGGCGATAGCGATATCGTCGACATACCACCCGTTGCTTACACTGATGCTACTGGCATCCGCTGTGTGCAAGAAGCCGATGCGAACCCTTTCGCCGGAATAGGCCGTCAGGTCCACATCCTTCAGCGACCAGATTGCAGATACGCCGGTGACCGATGTGCCCTCACTGACCCAATTCCCCCAGGTGGACGTCACCGGATCAAATACGGAAACCTGTACCTGACCTGAATCCCCGGACCCCAAAGAAAACCATTGCTGGAAACGCAGACGAATTTCTTCGAAACCGGTGACTGTCGGCATTTGCTGGCTTGCGCTGACCAGGCGGCTGTCGGTATTGGCAGGATAATTTCCATCCAGCACCGTTCCCGCGCATTGGGTGCCGGCGAAGCAACTCGCGGGTCCCACCACGGTGGGTGTGCCCACCTGCCATAGACCGTTGCCTGCACTCCAGTCATCCCATCCGGTCTCAAAATTGCCCGTGAACGCAGGGGTTACCTGTACGACCGTGATGTCGTCGAGATACCATCCGGCACTGACACTGATACTACTGGCATCCGCTGTGTGCAAGAAGCCGATGCGTACCCTTTCGCCGGAATAGGCCGTCAGGTCCACACCTTTTAGCGACCAGCCCCCGGATGCGTTGGTAACCGGCGTGCCTTCACTAATCCAGTTCCCCCAGGTGGACGTTACCGGATCAAATACGGAAACCTGCACCTGCCCTGAATCCCCGGACCCCAATGAAAACCATTGTTGGAAACGCAGTTGAATTTCATCGACACCGGTGACTGTCGGCAGTTGCTGGCTTGCGCTGACCAGGCGGCTGTCGGTATTGGCAGGATAATTTC
>Ga0255057_10000682_pt1 | contig 19449 bp, 13 predicted proteins | sample Cases_109_6_MG_FD_189022 | JGI IMG/M metagenome (GOLD analysis project Ga0255057, IMG submission 189022) | Seawater microbial communities from Amundsen Gulf, Northwest Territories, Canada - Cases_109_6 | ecosystem: Environmental > Aquatic > Marine > Gulf | place: Canada: Northwest Territories... | reverse complement strand
GTCGAACCCCTCCCCGACCGCTTGTAGGTGCTTGGGCTACTCAGCCAGCAAAGGCAGCCTCTGCCTCCTGCTGTATCTGAGCGAGGATCGAATCCACGTTCCCCTGATTTCCGAGCCACTCCTGCAGCCCGCCCCAGATGCCGGCGCCACCGGTGGCCCCCAGGGCCGCCGGGACCAGGTCCGACCCGTCAAATCTGAAGGCGTCAGCATTAGCAAGCGCCTCAGCGGCACGCTTTGTTATCGCATCCGGATAGACCGAGCTATCCACCTTGCGGTTCATCGACGAGAATCCGCCTTGAGCGGCCCAGATCTCAGCCGACTCGGGCCCGGCTAGATACTCCAAGAACGCCATAGCGGCCTCGGTCCCCGTAAAGGTAACCGCCACATCCCCACCGCCGATGACGGAGGGTCCTGAACCATCGATGCTCGGGAAATCGAAGAAATCGAACCCCGTGCCTGCGACCGCGGTCGTCTCACCGGCAATAACCCCGGCGACGAAGTCACCCTCATAGACGACGGCGGCATCACCAGCCGTGTAGACGTCGGTCACCGAATCGACAAATCCGGTCTGCAGCGCATTGGCCGAACCACCGTTCATGAAGTCCTCGGTGAGAATCTGACCGAGGAACCCCAGGGTGTCCTTGACGGTCTGATCCTCCCACGACAACTCACCCGTAAACAGGGCGTCATAGTTGTCGGAACCGGCCACCCGGATGTACGCATTCTCGAACCAGTCGGACAACGTCCATCCATCGGCGCCTCCGACGGAAACGGCACCGGCGCCGGCGTCAACCAACGCCTGCGAGACGGCAACCCACTCGTCCCAGGTCGAAGGCGCTTCTACGCCGGCGGCATCGAACGCCGCCACGTCGTACCACACCGTCGACTTGTTGGCACCCTTGAACCACACGCCATACAGAGTGCCATCCACCGATCCGAGGTCGCGCCAAACACCGGCGTAGTTGTCGTTGACTGTGCTGCCGACCGCGCTATTTATGTCGACCAGAGCGTCGCGGGCCACCAGGTCGATCATCAGGCCCGGCTGTGGCAGGAACGCCACGTCGGGTGGGTCACCACCTTCTACTCGGGTAGACAAGACCGTCGCGGCGTCGGTAGCCACCCCGCTATAGGTGACATCAACACCGGTATCGGCCTCGAATTGGGCGATCACCATCGCAAAGTTCGTGCCCTCGGCCGAATCGTCGGCCCAGACTGCAAAGACCTCCAGAGATTGACCCGAGAGATCGGCGGCTTCGTCGTCGTCCCCACAAGCCGCAGCTACCAGGGCCAACACGGCAAGTACCGCCAGGAATCGCCATCGCTTGAAATGCATAATTTTCCTCCTCACCAAACCGCGAAAACCACGGCCTGGATAAGTGCCGACCCTACCCGGCACCGCCGAGGTACGCCGGAGGAATTGTCCGGCGCCGGCCCCAAACACTCTTCACCGGAGCAGTATTCGAAGGAACCGCACCTCCCCGGCTCGGAGTGCAACAGCATCGCCGCCCGCCAGGATGGGGCCTTCGACGGTGGATGTGCGCCCGTCTTGAAACTCGATCTCAAAGGCGGTTGGACGGGCGCCGTCCGGTCCATATGTGTCGCGCCGGCTCCTGTTGGCATAGACGCACAGCCCGCCGCCCATAAACCGAAATCCAAACGACCCGGCCGGAAGATCGATCTCGGAGAATCCGTCGACCGGATCGAAGGCCTTCGCCGTGCCCGGCTCATCGGTGAACAACCACCCGGGTAGCGACGGCTCCGGGGCGAACTCGAGGATTCCATCTGTCACCCGAAATGGCCGAGGTCCCACCGTTGCCATCAACCAGATGCTGATGAACTCGGCGGTCATCCCCGACAAACGGGGTTGATAGCCCCGACCGTGTTCACTGGCGTCGGGGTAGGCACTGGAGACTATGAACGAGGAGCCTTCCAGCGGGCTTCGACCATATACGGCCGGGTCGAGGAACGGAGGAAGAGCCCGTACCGCGTCCTCCCAGAACTCGGTCACGAGGCCGCTACGCAGCACTTCGAGCAGGTATTTGTATTCCATGTGGGTGTACACCGACTCGTTCTCGAGCCATCCGGGTGGGTATGCACCGACGGCGCGTCCGAGTTCGGGATCGGCGTCGCGCATTGGCCCATTCACCTTGTACATCTGTAGCTCTGTGTCGAAGAGCGATGACCTGCGAACAGCCTCGTAGATTGAGAGCGCATCCTGCGGAAACTCCCGCAGCCAGTGCACCGCACCTTCGAGGAACGGCTCGGTGGGTGAACGAACGAATGCATCGGGGACGCCAGTTGCTCCGTTCGCACCCTGGGGTCGATGCACAAAATAGGTGTGAGGGATTCCGGCAGCGGAGAGGACGTCGTCCCGCCCCGAGCCAAAGAAGATCTTGTCGAGGAGCAGAAGCGCCGCCTCACAGAAAGCCACCACATCTTGCATCTCCAGCGTCCGGTGCGACCCGGACACACCGAGTCGTACCTTGCCGCGATACAGCTCTTTGGCGTCGTTGGCGAGGTTCCAGAATTCGGTGGCGCTGAGACCTTCGGCGACACGATCGGTGGCGAGTGAAGTCAGGAGCTCGATGAGGTCGGCCAGCTCGTCGAACACCTCCACCCTCCTGCAGTGAAGGACTCCGATCCAGTCGAGAATCAGACGCACCAGTCGCCGGAGTTCGATGGTCTCAGAGAGGCCGGAGCCGAACAACCCCGGCAAGCCGTTGAGGGAATCGTTCCAACCCGGTTTGCCGGCTTCCATCTCGATTCCAAGCCCGGACGGGTCGAGCGTGGCAAGTCGGGTGGTCGCCAGAAGCAGAAGTTTGACCAAGAGCGTCGAACGAACGATCTCGCCCGATTCGGAGCGGACCCGGTACGGGTCCATGGTCCTGGCGGCGATCATCTCGGCCTTGTCTTCATCCCTGCCCACCGCACCCAGCTGCCTGGGCTCACCGTCCTTCCAGGCAATACGCCGGCTCCTGGGGCGGACGGTGTCCGGGTTGTCGAACCACGTGTATTGGCCATCGAGCAGCACCTCCGACAGGCGATCGGGGAACACCGACAGGTAGCTCTCCAGGAGGTCGACGGCGTAGTGCCAGTGATCGATCCAGAACCCTGCGTGGATCCCGCCCACCTCCTCGGCGGCCAGAAAGCTGAGGGCGTCGACCAGGACGTTGTCCGGAGGCAGGGCTCCCGTGGCGTCCTCCAGCCACATCGCCAGCCGACCTATCGAGAAGGGCTCTCCCATCAGTGCCACGACATTGTCCCGGGCAGGACTCTCGGGTATCCACCGCCGCGCCCAGTCGGCAGCCGCCTCCGGGTGGGAAACCCGGTAGGTCTGCGGGAGAATCTCCAAAGGGTTGTATCCGTCGAGCTGGATCAGACCGAAGAACAGCTTCAGATTGGTGTCGCCAGTATCGGGAAAGAACCAGACGTCGTTTCGTCGGTTCTGCGCCGTGTTTCGATAGTGGCCGAGCCCCTCGGAGAGGTAGGTGGGTGTCAGGGTGAACTGGTGGTAGTCGCGCTCCAAATCGCCGTTTTGATGGGAATAGGCGTACACCGTCTCCGGACCGCTGGCCGAATCGAGCCGCACCGGCATTCCCCCTCTGATGACGTTGTCCAGGAAGTTCTGGCTGCAGTACGCATCGAATGCTCCGCTAGACGAGACAGTGGCGCTGAGGTCTGCGATGGAATCGACCAGCAGCCGATTCTCAGCTTGCAGGCTGGTCCAATCCGAGGGCGTCAGCAGAGTGAGCGGTTCGATATCCGCCTCGCGTTCGACCGTCCCCAGCACCGAGATCATCTCGCATCTCCCGTCGGCGGCGAGCCGGTCGTCCAGCGCGGTAAAGGCACAGGGGGTTCTCCCCTGCCACATCTGAGGGAACCCCCGCACCGAGGCGAACCCGCCGCCGTCGAACACGAGGGGTCGGTCAAAGGCGAACTGGTCACCGAACACCGCAATAGGGTCGACGACCTGATGAGTCGTGCCCGAACGGGCCGACGACAAATAGAAATTGGCGCCGGGCACCGATTCGATTCGTGCGCTGTCCTCCGCCGACTGCTTGAGGCGGAACAGCGCCGCACCGGCGTGGCGATCAATCCCGATCATCGCCTCGATGTGTCGGGGAATCACCTTGATCCCGTGTTGATCGATCCCGAACGGAAGCACTCGGGGAACACCGTCGAGCCACTCAAGGCGTCGATCCCGCCCTGTTTTGTCGTGAACCGCAACCGAGCGCACGAGACCCGCGGCCCTATGCCCCGGAAGCGTGTGGTAAGTCACGATCACTTCGACACCAAGCCGGTCGTTTCGCTCTTCGATCGTGAATTCCGCCGAGCCGACTCGGAGTGTCTGCTCCACGCCCGGCTCCAGCGCTCGCCGGAAAGGTTCGTACGTATCGGTCCCGTCTATTCGGAGGAAGGTTCGGAAACCCTCCGTCATCACCCGGCCGCAAGCCTGGTTGAACGACATGAACTCGAGCACTTGTCCGTCGCGATCGGCCGCGCCGAGGCCCGCTATCGCCTGGCCGCGATTTACCCAAAACGTCCAAGCCGGGACGCCCCAGGGTCCGGCGATGCCGGGGAGGAAGCTCGAGAACGGCCTCGCCCAGTTGTAGTTGCGAATCTCGAAACTGTGATTGGCCGCATCGAGAGCAAAGGCTGGTAGCGGCGTGTTCACACCGACCTACTGAGCCGGTGCGACGCTCACACCGATGTCTCCGACCAGATTCCTCATGATGCCCGAACCTAGTCAGTGACGCTTGGCCCGACAGAAATGGAGCAGCTTCGTACCAGGCTCAGTTGCCGCGTCGCAGGTCCCATCCCGCCGTGGCGTAGGCACCGAGACCCACCAACAGGGCAGCCAGGTAGACAAGCGCAGCAATCAGAGGCAGCAGCCACATCACCCCTCTCCAGACCACGGCACCCACCACCAGCGCTGCCGCCACGCTGCCGCGCTCTTGCAGCAGCATTGCCCCGAACCGAGTGACTGCCGGTATCGGACCCAAGACCAGCGCCAGCAACCACGCAAGCAGCACGAACATGGCGATCGGAATCCCGACCAGAGTGAGAAACAGCGGCATCGCCAGCAGCGGTGGAGCGAGCAGAACCCCGAGTCCGACGAGGCCGGATCGCAGCGGACGATCTTCGACCTCCCGAACCGCACGTTCCGAGGTGGATCGGAACACCCAAGATGCCGCAAGCCCGGCCACTATCAACGAGAAGAGGCTGAGCACCGACACGATTCGGGTCACCGCCTTGGCCCAGACCGGGGCCAGGACGGTGCGCCGGATGAACTGTCCCCCGATGACGACATCATCGGACACCGTGGCATCGCTCGAGGCTCGGTAGAGCACGTCACCCAGAACGCGGGAACCGGGCCCGAAGGTCAACGAGTCCACCTTCGCCAGGATGTCGCCGCCGATTTCGCCATCTATTCGGAGGCGAATCGCCTGCAGCCTGAGGTCCCGGCCCACCGACCCGGCGACCGACACCTCACCTCCAATGAGCAAGATATCGCGGCCCACCGATCCGGAAACGTCGCTCTCGATCACGAAAGCAGCCAGATCGTCTCCGACCGAGCCATCGATCTCGAGTCGGACACCGGCGATCCTGACGGCGCCGTCGACCTCACCACTGATCTCGGTTCGTCCACCCACCAGGGCGATCACATCGCCTTCCACCGAACCGGTGATCCGGAGCTTGTTGGTGATGGCGAAGACATCGCCACGAACCGTGCCTTCGATGATTACCACGTTGCCGATGGCATACAGGTCCTCCTCGACGACGTCACCTTCAGGAACGATGATCCGCCCGGTTACCCGCAAGCTGCCGAGCACCAAAGGCACAGCAACCAACGCAACGAGGGTGATCCCGAACAAACGACGGGGTGGAGAACTGGTCATCGCACGATCACGTGGCGCAGGTTACGGGAGATGGGGCAGCAGGTATTAGTTGTTGGGTATCAGGCAATCTAAGAAGACGCGGCTCTGTCAGGGGTCTGGCGTCGGGAGTCGTGAATCTGCGGAGCTACAGCGGGATTGCATCCTTTACCCAGTCGAGCAGCGGCCACGGCACGAAGCCGACCACGATGGTCACCCCGGCGGTCACCCCGACGGCGAACCGGGTCCCGAAGTGCAGCTGAGGATGCGCCGCACCGTCGGACGCCGGCTGCATGTACATGACGACGATGAGCCGGAGGTAGAAGAACAGCCCGCCCACGGCCGCCACCAGGCCCAGGATGACCAGCCACAGGTAGTCGGCGTCGATGGCGGCGCGGAACACCGCGGCCTTTCCGATGAACCCGGAGGTGAGCGGAATCCCGGCCATGGAAAGCATGAAGAGCCCCATCGCGGCAGCCAGCAGGGGGGAACGACCGGACAGGCCGGCGTAATCGGAGAGTGGGGACCGACCGGTGAGAGCGCCCGAGACGACCGCGGCGATGGCAAACGCCCCCACCACCTGGAACGAGTACGTGGCCACGTAGAACCACATATCTCCGATCCCCGCCGGACCGGCCACCAGCGCGGTCATGATGAAACCGGCGTGAGCCACCGATGAATAGGCCAGCATCCGCTTCAAATCGGTCTGAGCGATGGCGAACAGGGTACCGATGATCACCGAGGCTGCCGACATCACCGCGATCGCAGGCGCCCAATCATCGATGTAGGACCCGAGCGGGATGACCAGCACCCGAGCCATGGCGGCAAATCCGGCGATCTTGGCGCCGGCCGCCAAGAACCCGGTCACCCCTCCTGGTGCTCCCTGGTACACGTCGGGGGCCCACACATGGAAGGGGGCGGCAGACACTTTGAAGCCGAGTCCCACCAGGAGGAGGGCAATCCCCGCCAGCAGGATTCCCGGCCGCAAGATCAGGGTTGAATCCAGGAAGGCCTTTGCTCCGTACATGGATGTGGTTCCGGTGGCGGCGAATACCAGGGCGATGCCGTACAGGAATACCGCCGAAGCAAGAGCTCCCAGCAAGAAGTATTTGAGAGCGGCCTCGTCGGCACCCTCTCCCTTGCGGGTGAAGCCGGCGAGGATATACAGGCTGATCGAAAACACCTCGAGTGCGATAAAGAGCATTATCAAGTTGGCCGATGCCGCCATGAGGTGTGCCCCCGAAGCCGCTATCAGCGACAGCGCGACAAACTCGGCTCCGCGGCGCCCAACCCCTTTGACCAGCTGCCAACCGGCCATCAGCCCGAGTCCGGCGATCGGGAAGATCAGCATCCCTCCAAATGACGAAAAGCCGTCCACCGCCAGCATGTCCGAAAAGAAGAGTTCGCCATCCGGTCCCCGATACTCGACCCACTGCCAGACCGAGGCCGTCGTCGCTCCGACAAGTCCCAGGGTCGCAACGATCCCCCACCACCTTGGGCCCACTTTGAAAGTGACGTCCACCATGAGCAGCAGGACCACCGCGACTGTGATTGCGACGGTGGGGGCGATGGCCAGGAAGTCCAGGTTCATGCCGCCACCTCCGGTGGCCTACCGATGCCCGACGCCCGACCCCCGACACCCGATTCAGACCCCGAAGCGCCGCTCCCGGTATGGGGTATCGGGTATCGGGTATCGGGTGTCGGAGTCATCATTCCTCTACCTCCACCGCAATATCTCCGGTACTACCGAAGTCGGGTACCACGTAATCCGTCTTCTCTTCGATTCGCTCCAGAATCGCATCGACGGAAGGCTCGATGATTTCGAGTGCCGGCTTCGGGTAGACGCCCAGGAAGACCACCAGCGCCGCCATCGGGATGATGATGGTCTTCTCCCTCAGATTGAGGTCGCTGAGCCCGCGATTGGCCTCCACGGTGATTTCTCCGGTGAACATTCGCTGGTAGGCCCACAGCAGGTAGACCGCGGCGAGCACGACGCCGAATGCGGCCGCGATGGCGTAGCCGGGCAATGAGAGGTACGAACCGATCAGCACGAAGAACTCTCCTACGAAGCCGTTCAGCCCGGGAAGTCCGATCGAGGCGAACGCGGTAAACAGGAAGGCACCTGCGAAGAGTGGCATCACGGTCGCCAACCCGCCGAACTCACTGATCTCGCGGGTATGGCGCCGTTCGTAGATCATGCCGACGAGGAGGAACAGCAGGCCGGTCGTGAGCCCGTGATTCACCATTTGAATCACTCCGCCCTGCAGACCCTGAGTGGTGAGAGAGAACACACCGAGGACAACGAAACCGAGGTGACTCACAGATGAATACGCCACCAACCGCTTGATGTCGGTCTGGACGATGGCGACGATTGCCCCATAGATGATGCCGATCACCGCCAACACGGCCAGAACCGGAACCAGATCTACCGCCGCCTCCGGGAACAAGGTGAGGTTGAACCTTATGAGGCCGTAGGCACCGAGTTTCAGCAGGACCCCCGCCAGAATCACCGAACCGGCGGTGGGTGCCTCGACGTGGGCATCGGGCAGCCAGGTGTGGAATGGGAATATCGGGACCTTGATCGCAAACGAAAGCCCAAAGGCGGCAAACAACCAGAACTGGGCGTTACGGGTCAGATCGGCACCGAGTAGTTCGACGAAATCGAACGTCGGGCCGCCCAATTGGTCGGACACCAGGAAACCAAGCGACAAGATCGCGGCAAACATCAGCGCCGACCCGAACGCGGTGAAGAGGAAGAACTTCACCGCAGCATGGACCCGCCGCTCACCTCCCCAGATCCCGATGATGAAGTACATCGGGACGAGCATTGCCTCCCAGAAGATGAAGAAGACCAGCAGGTCGAGCGCCAGAAACACTCCGGTGATGCCTGCCTGCAGGAACAGCATCGAGGCGGCGTACTGCCGCACCCGGTGGGTGATCGCCGTGCTGGCAAGCAGCGCGATCGGGAACAGGAACGCGGTGAGTACCACCATCAGTAACGAGATTCCGTCGACACCGACATGCCAGCCGACACCCCAGGGCTCGTGCCACGTGGATTTCTCGACGAACTGGAACCCGGCCTCGCCCGACTCGAAGGCAAACAGCAGCCATACCGCCCCACCCAGTGTCACGAGTGACGAAGCTATGGAGAGCGGAAGCGCCAGCTCGTCTCGTTTTACGAAGAGAACCACCAGACCGCCTATGACCGGAAGGACGATGAGAGCGGAGAGGATTGGGAAATTCACAAGGAAGCGCCTCCCGACGCGTTAGGCATGTCGTCGTCAGGGAAGCGATGCCCGATACCCGACACCCGACACCCGACACCCGCAGCAGCGGCGGGATTCTGAATCGGGAATCGGGAATCGGTCATCGGGAGCCGAACGCCAACCACTCCGCTGTTGCCCATTGCCAATTGCCAATGGCGCCGAGCGGAGCGAGGTCTCATCAGATTGCTCCTCTGCTGAGGAACCACGCCAAAAGGCCGACGGCTCCGGCGATGATCGCCAGTCCGTAGCTACGGACGAAGCCGGTTTGAAGCGGTCGCAGCCAGCCACCAGCCCTGCGAGTGAGAGATCCGATTCCTTCGACAGCCCCGTCGATCCCCCGAACGTCGAGTCGGAAGGCGAGCCAGGCCGCGCCCAGCTTGCCACCCCTGGCAACACCCCGGCGTACACGTCGTCGATGTAATAGCCGTTCCCGAGCAACCTCCATCCGAGCCCGGCTTCGGCCGGCACCCGACTGCGATACCGCAGGATGGCGGCCCCGATTCCCATGACTCCAGCGGCAACCGACACCGCGGCGAGGATCCAAGCGAGCGAACCATCTGGGGCAGGGGCCAGGTGGACCGTTTCGAAGACCGGGTCCAGGAAGTGCTCCAGCGTCGTCTTGAACGGAGTATTCACCAACCCGCCCACGACGGAGAGACCGGCCAGCACCATCAGCGGGATGGTCATCAGCCTCGGCGACTCGTGCGGCTCGACACCGTCCTCCCACCTGGCTTCACCAAAGAAGGTGAGCCACATCATCCGGGTCATGTAGAACGCGGTCAGCAGGGCGGTCACCAGACCGACACCCCACAGGATCTGCCACAGACCGCCGCGTTCGAACACGACACCCAGGATCTCGTCCTTGGACCAGAAGCCGGCGAATGGGGGGATGCCTGAGATGGCAAGCCAGGCGATCGCCATGGTGGCGAACGTGATCGGCATCTTGCGCGCCAGACCGCCCATCTTGTGCATGTCCTGCTCGTCCGACATCCCATGGATGACCGACCCGGCCCCGAGAAACAACAGCGCTTTGAAGAAAGCGTGGGTCATGAGGTGGAACACTCCGGCCACGTAGGCGGCGGCCCCGACGCCCATGAACATGTAGCCCAACTGGCTGATCGTCGAGTAGGCAAGCACCCGCTTGATGTCGCGTTGGGCGATCGCGATGGTGGCGGCAAACAGTGCCGTGGCGCCACCGACAATGGCCACGGTGGCGGCAGCAATCGGAGCGAGTTCGAAAATGGCTCCGGTCCTGGCAACCATGTAGACGCCCGCCGTCACCATGGTGGCGGCATGGATGAGCGCCGAGACCGGAGTGGGACCTTCCATCGCGTCCGGTAGCCACACGTAGAGCGGCAGCTGGGCCGACTTGCCCGCCGCCCCGACCAGCAGCAGCAGAGCGATCGCGGTTGCCATTCCCACGGTCAACTCGCCGGTGTGGGCACCCTCGAACACCGTATCGAATCCCAACGACCCGAACACCGAGAAGATCAACATGAGGGCGACGATGAAGCCGACGTCGCCCACCCGATTGACGATGAAGGCTTTCTTGCCGGCCGCGGCGGCCGTATCTCGCTCGAACCAGAACGAGATCAGCAGGTAGGAAGAGAGGCCCACCAACTCCCAGCCCACGAAGAGGAGGGCGAAGTTGTTGGCCAGTACCAGGATCAGCATCGAGGTGATGAACAGGTTCAGGTATGTAAAGAAACGCCCGAATCCGGGGTCCCCGTGCATGTATCCGATCGAATACAAGTGGATGAGTGATCCGACGCCGGTGACCACGAGCGTCATGAGTGCAGAGAGCTGATCCCACCGTAGTTCGGCTTCGACGCCGAATGCCGGCAGCCACTCGAACCAGCGGACCGTCTCCACCGGCGCGTCGCCGCTGAAAAAGTCGAGCGCCAGGACGATGGCGATGACGAATGATCCGACGACGGCCAGGGTGGCGACGATCCCAGCGCCGGGCTCGCCGATCCTCTTCCCGAACCCGGAAAGCACCAGCATTCCCGCCAGCGGGAGGAGGATGATGAGCGAGAGAGCCAAATCCATCAGCCGCGCAGCTCCGCCAACTCGTCGACCGAAGCCGTCTGCCTGCGCCTGAAGACTGCAACGATGATTGCCAGCCCCACCACCACTTCAGCCGCAGCCACGACCATCACGAAGAACACAGACACCTGGCCCTCGAGAACGTTCAGCTCGCGGCCGGCGGCCACGAACGTGAGGTTTACCGCGTTGAGCATCAACTCGATCGACATGAACATCACAAGGGCATTACGCCGCAGCAGAATCCCGCCGACGCCGATGATGAACAACACCGCCGCCAGCGCCATGTACCAACCCGGGGTAACGGTCATACGTCCACCTCGGCGTCGTCATCATCCTTGAAGAAGGCAAGGGCTATCGCACCCGCCGCCGCCACAATCAGCAGCAGCCCAGTGATCTCGAACGGGAGCACCCACCTGTTGAACAGCTCATCGCCGATCGCCTCCACGGTGCCGTTGACCGGATCGAGCGGATTGCGGATGCCGGTCGTCCAGGCCAAGCGGCCGGCAACAGCGACCGCGGCTCCGAACAAAAGGATGAGCCCGAGCGCCAGTGGTCGCTGGAGGGGGAGGTTTTCGGTCCGATCCTCCTCCTTGTCCACCCCAATGAGCATGATGACGAACAGGAACAGCGTCGTCACGGCTCCCGCATAGACGATCACCTGGACGGCCGCCACGAAGTGGGCCGAATTCGAAACGTAGAAGACCGCGATCGAGAACATCGTGAGCATCAGGCCCATCGCCGAGTACACCGGATTGCGTGCCCAGACCATCGTGATCGCACCAAACAACGCCGCCAGTCCGAAGATGACGAAGAGAACCGTCTCGACCATCAGGAATTGTCCTCCGGTTGTGGGTCTTCTGGAGACCGGAGAATTGAGACCGGAGACCGGGCACTGGAAGCTGGGGTCTCGGCTGCGACTCCAGGCTCCGGACTCCGGACTCCGGACTGCCCCGGCTCCGGCGGCCGTAACCCCACGCCGGCGGTGGGCGTCCAGCCACCGACTCCCTCGTAGGAGGCTCTGCCGGCGGGTGCGGTCGCCCGCATCCAGCCGTCGCCCTGTCGCAGCTCGTCGAGATCGATGAGGATGCTCTCCGGCTCGGGGTGCGGAACCGAACCGTCTGGCCGCATCAGGAGCTCGCCTCTGGCGTAGATCGCATCCTGACGATCGCCGACCGACATCTCGAACAGATGGGTCATTGTGATGGCCTCGGTCGGACAAGCCTCCACACATAGGGCGCAGAAGATGCAGCGCAGCATGTTGATCTCGTAGACGAACCCGAAGCGCTCCCCGGGGCTTACCGGATCATCGACCGGATTCTCCTTGCCGCGAACGTAAATGCACTGAGCCGGGCACACACCGGCGCAGAGTTCGCAACCAATGCACTTCTCCATGCCGTCCGGATACCGGTTGAGCACATGCCTGCCGTGAAATCGCTGCGGCTTGGTCCGCTTGTGCTCCGGATACTGCGTGGTCACCTTGCGCTTGAAGATCTGACGCAGCGTCACCGCAAACCCGGCAACCGGATCGAAGAAGCCCATCAGCGCGTCACCCCCCTCATGACCACGGTGCCCCGAAGGAACGGAATGCCTGCACCAGCGTGAACAGGATGAGCCAGGCGAGTCCGGCCGGGATCAAGCGCTTCCACCCCAGGGTCATCAGCTGGTCGTATCGCATCCGCGGCAGTGTCGCCCGCAGCCAGACGAATACGAAAAGCAAGGCGTAGGTCTTGAGCAGGAACCACACGATCGGCATCACCCATGCGATGCCGGATGGGAGACCCAGGTCGGGGCCGAGCCAGCCACCGAAGAAGACGGTCACGGCGATCGCCGAGACATTGAACATATTGATGTACTCCGCCAGGAAGAAGAAGGCAAAGCGGATGCCGGAGTACTCGGTGTGGTAGCCGCCCACAATCTCGGACTCGGCCTCGACCAGATCGAACGGGGCGCGGTTGGTTTCGGCGACCGCCGCGATCGCAAAGATGATGAATGACGGCAGCAGCCAGAATACGAACCACCCCGGTATGAAACCGCGGAAGGATCCCTGCTGGAGTTCCACCAGACGCGACAGCGACATCGTCCCGATCCCCACCGACCCGTCGGCGATCTGGATCGATGCGAACAACACCACCGGGACCAGTGCCAGACCCATCGCCGCTTCGTACGAGATCATTTGGGCCGTGGCCCGAACTCCACCGAGCAACGGGTACTTGGAACCCGAGGCCCACCCGGCGAGCACGATCGAATACACGGCCAGTGATGACATCGCCAGGATGAACAGCAACCCTACGTTGAGATCGGCCCCTTGCAGCGTGACCACCGTGTCACCAATCGTGATCGGCTCTCCGAAGGGGATCACCATGAATATCAAAAACGCCGGAACCATCGCCGCCACCGGAGCGGCCAGGTACATGCCCAGCTCGACCTTGCGAGGGGTGATCTGCTCTTTGAAGAACAGCTTCATGCCGTCGGCCAGCGTCTGCAGGATCCCCAACGGACCGGCGCGGTTGGGACCGATCCGATTCTGCATGAAGGCCACCACCCGGCGTTCGAACCACACGAGGAGAAGGGTGTTCACCATGAGCAGGGCGAAGATGACCACGGTCTTGACGACTGCCGACCAAAAGACGTTGCCGAAGATCGACTCGAGGAACCCGGTCATGTCGCCTTCTCCACCGTCACCGATGGATCGGAACCAACCGACACACCCAGGTTGAACGGGAGGTAGACCACGCCCGGCGAGAGAGACGGGTCGATCGCAGCACCGACGTCGGCAGTACCACCGGATCCGCTGACTCTCACCACTTCCCCGGCCGAAACCCCCAGCGACGAAGCATCATCGGGATGGAGGAAGAGGGCCGGCTGCTGGGCCAGCTTCGTCAACGCCGGGTCCATCGTCACGGCGGTCCCCCGGTCGTACAGCACCCTGCCCAGGTGAAGAGCGAACCCGTTTCCGGAGCCGCTCGATACGGTCGGCGCCGAGTACGCCACCTCGCCACCCGGGGTGAGGATTCCGTCGCGACCGGCTTCCCGGTCAAGCGCTTCCCAGCCGACATCTGTGTACGGGACCAGCGTTGCAATGTCGGAAGCCAGTGACTCGGCGGTCGAGGACTCCCACTTTCCGCCCAAGCGATCGGCGAGGTCGGCCAGAATCTCGTTGGCGGGGCGAGCTTGCCCCGGAGCCGGCACCAGGCGATTCACCTTCTGGACACGTCCCTCGAGATTCGTCATGGTCCCTTCGACCTCGGCGAACCCCGCCGCCGGGAACACGACGTCGGCGCCCCGGTTCGAGTCATTGATGAACAGATCGATGCTCACCACGAACTCTGCCCGGGACACTGCGCCGCCGGCAGTGCCCGACGGGTGGTCACCGACCGGGTCGGCACCGAGCAGAACCAATCCCTTGACCGATCCGTCCCTCAACCCGTCGACGATGGCGTCCGCGCCCCGGCCGGGATCATCCTCAACACGACCCGGACCCATGCCGGGTGCCACGCCCATGTCGATGGCTCCGTAGAGGTTCGATCGGCGGCTCACCGCCAGGACCGAAGCATCCGGTAGCTCGGCCGCAAAGCCGACGACCGCCCCTGCCAGATCTCCGTCCTCGGTGAGTCCGGCTCTGCCGACGATCGCCACCACCGGCCCCTCCTCGAGTGCGGTCCGCACCTCGGCCAGGTCCCCATCACCGGCAGTGAGTCGTGCCAATAGCGCTCCACCCTCACCGGGGCGGTAACGAACAACGTGATCCGCGATCGCGTCGAGACCGGTGGCCCGCGGGTGCACCACGACGAGTGTGGCTCCCAGTTCGACGACCGCCCGACGAACCCGCAGATACAGCACCGGTAGCTCTTCCTTGAGGTCGGGTCCCCAGACCAGAACCGTGGCGGCCCGCTCCAGATCACCGATGAGACCGCGGCGTGGTGCGGCCGCCAATAGCTTGGCATCGAGGGCATCACCCATCGCGGCGTCGAGGTGAGGGGTTCCGATGGTGTGACGCATCAGTCGCTCAAATGCCAGGGCCTCCTCATTCGTGCTGCGGGAGCCGCCGAGTCCGGCGATTGCACCCCCGCCGCTCGAATGGATGATCGCCGCCAGACCCTGCGCGGCGTGATCCATCGCATCACTCCACGACGCCTCGTGCAGCTCGCCGTCTTCGCCGCGGACGAGCGGCGTCGTCAACCGGTCCGGTGCTGCAAGGTGCTGGAACCCGAATCGGCCCTTGTCGCACAGCCAGCCTTGATTCGTAGGCTCGACATCCACGCCGAGCAAGCGGAGGATCTCGTTCTGGCTGGACTGCACCGATACCCGACAGCCGACAGAACAACCGCAGCAGGTGCTCTCCACCGCTTCCAGATCCCACGGCCGTGCCCGGAACCGATAAGGGGTGGCCGTCAATGCGCCGACCGGGCAAATCTGAACCGTGTTGCCCGAGAAGTACGAGGCAAATGGCTCGTCCGGAAATGTGTTCACCTGCGTGTAGTTGCCACGATCGATGAATTCGATCAGCAGATCGCCCGAGATCTCATCACTGAATCGCACGCAGCGGGCGCACAGGATGCAGCGTTCGCGATCGAGCATCACCAGATCGCTGATCGGGATGGGCTTTTCGAAGTGCCGTTTCTCCTCTACATAACGGCTCTCGCCGGGGCCAAAAGCCATCGTCTGGTCCTGGAGCGGACACTCGCCGCCGCGGTCGCACACCGGACAGTCGAGCGGATGGTTGATCAGGAGGAATTCGAGAACTCCCTCCTGGGCCTTCTTGACGGTGTCGCTGGCGGTGTGAACGACCATGCCGTCGCTCACCGGCACGGTGCACGAGGTCGTCAGCATCGTTCCTCGCGGGCCTTCGATCTCGACGAGGCACATACGGCACATGCCGACCGGGTTCATCCGTCGATGCCAGCAAAAACGCGGTATATAGGTGCCGGCGTCCTCAGCGGCCTGAATGAGCAACGCTCCCTCGTCGACCTCGACCTCGCGGCCGTCCAGAGTGATCTTTAGGTGCTCAGACACCGGCGGGCTCCGCTTGCCTAATCATCGTTTCGACCTCGCCGCGGAAGTGGCTCATGATCGAAGTGATCGGCGACACCACCGACGGCCCCAGAGGACAGATCGTGGTTTGAGCCGGAGGCCAGCGCAGCCCGGGCGAGATGTTGTCGCACACATCGAGCAGCAGGCCGACGTCGGCCTCACGGCCGTGGCCGGCGACGATCCGCTCCAGAATCCGTTGCAGCCATGTGGTCCCCTCGCGGCAGGGGGTGCACTGTCCACACGATTCGTGAGAAAAGAACTTCACGATGCTCAAGGCGGCGGCGACCACATTGGTGGTCTCGTCCATGACGATGATCGCTCCCGAGCCGAGCATGGAGCCCAGCCGTCCCGCGTCATCCAGGGTCACCGGCTCGTCCAGTACCGCCGGCGTGAACCAGGGCGCTGAGGCCCCGCCCGGGATCCAGCACTTAAGGCCGTTCTGGTCGCGAATGCCTCCGCCGATCTCGTAGATCATCTCGCGCCAGGTCATCCCCATCACGACCTCGTAGTTGCCGGGACGGACCACGTGGCCCGACAATGAAAACATTCGAGTCCCCCGCGACCCCTCGGGGCCAATGGAGTCGTAGGCCGCTCCGCCGTTGGCGACGATCCACGGGATGTTCGAGATCGTCTCGACGTTGTTGACGATGGTCGGCTTCGAATAGAGACCCTCTACCGCCGGAAACGGAGGCTTGAGCCGCGGCTCGCCGCGGCGGCCCTCGAGTGAATTGAGTAGTGCCGTCTCTTCGCCGCAGATGTAGGCACCGGCTCCGAGATGGACCGTGATATCGAGCGAGAGGCCGGAGTCCAGGACGTTCTCGCCGAGGTACCCGGCGTCGTAGGCCTCCTCGACGGCACGCTGTACCCGCCGAGCAGGACGGGCGTACTCACCCCGGATATAGACGAAGGCGTGATTCACCCCCAGGGCGTACGAGGAAAGCACAATCCCCTCGATCAATTGGTGGGGATCGCGCTCCAGCAACTGCCGATCTTTGAAAGTACCCGGTTCGGATTCGTCTCCATTTATCACGAGGTACCGGGGCTCGGCGGGGGCCAGGAAGCCCCACTTCACCCCGGCCGGGAAGCCGGCACCGCCACGCCCTCGAAGATTGGCTGCCTTGACTTCATCCAGTATCTGTTCGGGGCTCAGTTCGGCGAGGGCCTTTCGCAGCGTGGCATAGCCTCCGGTCGCTTCGTACCGATGCAGCGTGTTGGAGTCGGCCGGATGCTCCTCCATGCGGGCAGTCAGGATCCGTTCGGTCATGATCGCTGTCCCTCCGTGCCCAGCGGACCAAACGCCGGAACCGGGCCCGTCGCTCCTCCGGGCTCGGCCGGGCCCCAATCAAACGACCGAATCCCGCCGAATTCGGTCTGCATCTGATCGGACGAGACGACGGCCGGTTGATCATCCGCAAGCCACCGGCACAGAAGCCGGACGGCTTCGGGCGTAACTCCTTCGACCAGCTCGTAATTGACCTGAACCGCAGGAGCCCCGCCGCACGCGCCAATACATTCGACGCCCTCGATCGAGAACCCTCCATCGGCTCCCGTTTTGCCGGACGCAACGCCGGTCTCCTCGGCGACGGCCTCGAGCACCTCGTCCCCCCCAAGCAGATGACACGAGATCGAGGTGCATACCGACACGACGTAGTCACCGACCGAGCCCCGCTTGTACATCGAGTAGAAGGAGGCAACCGACTCGATCTGGACAGATGTGAGACCGGTGTATTCGCCAACCTGCCGCATTCCATCAGGCGTCAGACCTTGGTCCTCACGCATGGCGAGGTACAGCAAGGGCATCACCGCCGAACGTGGCTCGGGATACCCGGCGACAAGCGCTTCGGCGCGAGCGCGGGCGTCGGTCGACCAGCTCATCGGTCGACATCTCCCATCACCGGATCGGCGGATGCCAGGGCGGCCACGGTGTCGGCAATCAGTGAATCGGTGAGCATCATTGGGAGGACCTGGACGTGTGCAAAGGAAGGTCCGCGCACATGAAGACGCCAGGGCTTAGGACCGCCGTCCGATACGAGGTACATGCCGAGCTCACCGCGTGACGACTCCACCGCCTGGTAGGTCTCGCCGGGCGGAACCCTGAAGCCCTCGGTAAAGATCTTGAAGTGGTGGATGAGCGCCTCCATCGACTCATCGATGCGGGCCCGCGGCGGAGGCGTCACTTTGCGGTCCTCGGTCCGGTAGTCCCCGGCGGGGATCGTCTCGATAACTTGCTCGAGAATGCGCATCGATTGGCGCATCTCTTCGAAGCGGACGACGAACCGGTCGTATACGTCCCCGTTCGAAGCAGTAGGGACCTCGAACTCATACTGCTCGAACCCCGAGTACGGGAAGACCTTGCGGACGTCGTAATCGATCCCCGAAGCCCGGGCGAGTGGCCCGGTCACACCGTAGGCGAGGCACTCCTCGCGGGTCAGGATGCCGATGCCTTCAGTTCGCTCGATGAAAATCGGGTTGCCCAGCAGCAGGGTCTCGAAGTCGGCGACACCGGCGGTAACCGTCTCGATGATGCCCATGACGTCCCCCTGCCAGCCGGGAGGCAGGTCGGCGGCGACACCTCCGGGCCGAATGAAGTTGTGGTTCATCCGGAGCCCGGTCGTCTTCTCGAAGAACTCGAGCACGGACTCACGCTCACGCAACCCGTAAATCATCATTGAGAGAGCTCCGATGTCGAACCCGCTGGTAGCACTCCACAGAAGATGGCTGGCAATCCTGTTGAGTTCCGACATGAGCACCCGGATTGCCTGGGCGCGGGGTGGCACCTCCACCTCGAGCAGTTTCTCCACCGCCAGCGAAAAGCAGAGTTCGTTGTGAAGCGGCGACAGGTAGTCCATCCGGGTGACGTTGGTCGAGCCCTGCATGAAGGTGAGCGCCTCTGCGGTCTTCTCCATCCCGGTATGGAGGTATCCGATTATCGGCTTCACTCGGCGAATCGTCTCGCCGTCGAGCTCGATGTGAAGTCGAAGAACTCCGTGCGTTGCCGGGTGCTGCGGACCCATATTGATGATCTGCAATTCGTCGTCGCCCGAACCAACCGCGCCTTCGAAGTCGTCCTCGACGATCGTGCCCCGCTGGCTGGCGAGGATCTGATCCGATTCCTCGTAGAGCATTTCCTGAGCACCCTCGTGGGTAAACGACCCGAGTTGGCGCGGGGCTTCGGTGCCGCTCAGCCAGAGATCGTGAACGGTGCGTCGATCATCGGTCGCCGGTTCGAG
>Ga0255057_10000680_pt1 | contig 19467 bp, 15 predicted proteins | sample Cases_109_6_MG_FD_189022 | JGI IMG/M metagenome (GOLD analysis project Ga0255057, IMG submission 189022) | Seawater microbial communities from Amundsen Gulf, Northwest Territories, Canada - Cases_109_6 | ecosystem: Environmental > Aquatic > Marine > Gulf | place: Canada: Northwest Territories... | reverse complement strand
GCCAGCGGGTTGCTGTGGCACCTGTTGGGGGCGTTCGCGGATCAGTGAGAAGTAGGCATGGGATGCGGTGTTCCGCGGCCGCGAGACTTAAGCGCCGCGCAGGCGTCAGCTCCACGTCTTTGAGCACACCCAGAACAAGCGCCACGCTTGCCGACTTTAATCCCTCCTCCATGGCCCAAAGCGCATCGCTAGCGCGCGCTGTCTCCACGAAGAGACACGAGGAGGGCTCAAGGCCCAAACAGGAAAGGCCCGGCCCGTAGGGCCTGCCAAGCTCGTGAGCAAGAGCCGATGGCCAGCACCAGAGAACTTGCGCCGGTGTGCCGGACGCAGAGATGCCAAGCCCGTGCAAGCGCCGCACGGTAAGCCGCAGCACAAAGCCAAGTGCTGTCGCCCAATCGCTCACAACGGCACCGGCCTGGCGGCGCTCAGGCTTCACCTCGTGCAAGGCTCCCTCATCGAGGCCACCTCTCAGGTGGCGGTCGATCTCGGGCACGCCCAGCGTCCACAACTGGGAAGACGATCGCGCGTGCGAGCACAGTGCGTTTGTTGGGCCCTCAACGGGAGCGAGGCAGGGAGGATGACGCTCGATGGCATGAATGCGGGCGCGCAAGCTGTCCAGAAGGGCGGCCCGCGGAGCCCCTGCCTCCGGAACGGCGAATGGGGGCTCGCCGTTCCGGTTTGGGCAAGACCGAAGCCCGGCACGAGACAAACTCAAACTTGGATTCGGTCCTAAAGGCGAGATCCGCCGGTGACGGGCGGACAAAGGGATGGGGGATGAGGCCGCCTGGTCCACGGGAACGCTCTCGCAACATCTGGGGAGATAACGGCGTTTGCCGCTGCCTATGTTCTTTTTTTGTTCTAAATTGCTTTGGCCTGAAGGTCAAGCACAAAAGAAGAACAAAATTGTTTGAATGTTCCGGGGACCGACGCCCAAAACCGCGCGGCATACCACCGTTGCCCCAGCAACGACGTGACCAAGCCGCGCAAAAAACGCCAGAACCGGCCGATCACGTACGATCCTGCAACAGGTGTGACTCTCCTGCTCTGCCGTTCAAAACGGGACTGATATATACGCTCCCTTCACTTTCTTGCTGCAGGCTTGACCGCGCGCCAATAAACCGGAGCCGTAACGCATGCCCCCCATCAAATTATTGAGTTCCAATGTCCTGACGCGTGTCGCTGCACTTCTCTTGCTGGCAGCTCCAACCGCGGCCAGTGCGCAAGGTCTGATCGATTTATTGTGGGGCGGCAGCACGGAATGGGGCGGTGGCCGCCAGACCGTCAGCTTCAGTCCGAGATACACACCCGGTCAGATCATTGTCAGCTTCGGCGATCGGCGCCTCTATCACATCCAGCGGAAGGGCCAGGCCACGAGCTATCCCATTGCCGTGCCGCGGCAGCAGAGCCGCTGGCAAGGAACCACGACTGTCACCAATAAGCGTGTGAACCCATCCTGGCGGCCGACGGGAGAAATGCTGCGCGAAAATCCACGCCTGCCGCGTTGGGTCCCCGGCGGCCATCCCATGAACCCGCTCGGTGTGCGCGCCCTCTACCTCGGATCGAGCACCTATCGCATTCACGGGACCGATGCCCCTTGGACGATTGGCAAAGCCGTCTCCAAGGGCTGCATCCGCATGTATAACGCGGACGTTCTCGATCTCTATCCGCGCGTGAAGGTCGGAACCCGGGTGACGGTGACGTGGCAGCGCTTCAACACGAGCACGGTGGCTTCGACCGGCTACGACACGCCTTCTTACCAGCCGACCTACAAGAAGCGGGCACGCCCCGTGAAGCCCAAGCGGCGCATCATTCGCAATTTGCCAAGGCAGCCCAGGAAGACGGCCCCACCTGCCGTTGCGTCCAAGACAGTGAAACCAGCTGCGACCAAGACGGCGGCGGTGGAAACGAGCAAAGACACCAAGAAAGATACAAAGCCAGCGGCCAAGGTGAGCGCCAGCAAAATTGCTGAGAACGCAATGAAAGCCGCCGCCAGAGCCACGAAGGCTGCCGAGGCCGCAAGGAAGGCGGCGGACCGCGCAATAAGAGCCGCAGCCGAGGCCAAGAAGAGGGCCGCGGCAGCAAACGCAACGGGCGATACGCAAAAGACCGATCCGGCCAAGAGCGCGGCGCTCTAGAAAGACAAACAAGTCTGCACGGAACATCAACGGGGCATCGGTTTTGACCGGTGCCCCGTTTTCGTATCTCGCCACTCGCGGGCTTCTGCCTACGTCTTCGCCTCAAGGCAGGATTTCAACCCCGCCGCCAAACCGCGCATCAGCTCAAAGTAAAGATCCTTCCCAGCCGCGAGCATCATCCCCGTTGGATCGAGCGTGCCTGAGCGCGCCTTCGTGTCTTCCGTCACCGCGGCAATGAGCCGAGGTTGGAACAAGGGCTCGGCAAACACACACACGACATCAAGCGCGCGAATCTTAGCGCGCAGTTCGTTGAGGCGTTTGGCGCCTGGCGCCACTTCCGGGCTCACTGTGACCGAGCCCACGGCATCGACCCCAAATCGCTTGCCGAAATACTGGTAGGCATCGTGAAAGACGATGAAGGGTTTGTCCTTGATCGACCTGGTGCTTTCCTGAAGCTCGACGGCCAGTGCATCGATATCGTCATTGAGTTGCGCCGCGTTGACCCGCAGCTTGGCCGCATCGGAAGGCGAGTGCTCAGCCAGCAGCTCTGTAAGGTAAGCCACGATCGCCTTTGCGTTGTCGGGATCGAGCCAAATGTGGCCATCGATTGCGCCGTGGTGATCCTCTGCCGCCGTGTGTTGCTCGAAGTTGCTGCTAGTGCGCACATCGAGCAGCTTGACGCCCGGAGCCTCCTCCAGCGTGACGACACGCACGGTCTCCGGCAGGGTCTTAATGATCTTGCGCGTGAACGGCTCCACCGTTTCAGAGACGCGAATGAAAACGTCGGCATTGTTGATGGCGCGTGCGTGCGACGGCTTCAATGAGAATGCGTGCGGAGATGCTGGCCCATCAACCAGCAGCTTTGGCGTGCCCGTCCCTGCCATGAGCCGCGTAACGAGCGAATGGATCGGCTTGATCGTCACGACAACGCCGAGATCGGCTGACGCAGTGGACGGCGCCATGAGCGCTGCAGCCCCGCTAAGGAGCGCCGCCATGATCGATTTCAACTGCGCCATAGAGTGCCGACCCTGCTTGTTATAATATCCAAAGCGGCCAAACTATTGCGGCGGACGCCACCAAGCAACCGCCAACTTCGGCGTGACTCAATGCACCCTATGCGCTGGAGCGCCGGCAAAAGAGGTCGAGGACACGCAGCGTCTGGGCAAGGCCTTCCTTCAAGAGCTTGGTGGTGGTACCGATTACGGGATCGCCACGACCAAAACCATTGCCGTCATCTGCGCGAAGTCGTGATTGCAACGCGCCGTAACGGCGCAATATGAAACAGCAGTTAACCACCTATTCATTCATGCGCACCCGCGAGCAATGACGCCCCATAGAATGAGGGCATGTCGCGCCCGCGTTCCAAATCTAGCGCCCCGTTCTCATTGCGCCTCGCCTCACTCGTCGTTGCCGCCGCAATGGCCGCAATACCGCTAACGAGTGGTATAGCCCTGCAGCACATTGAAACGGCGGCCCGTCTCGCGCCCCAGTTGGAAGTCGTCGTCATTGAATCGACCGACTGCGTTTACTGCGTTCTTTTCCGTCGCAACGTGCTTTCCACTTACGAAGACTCGCCTCTCGCGCGCGATACGCCCCTCCGGTTCCTCGATCTGGAGGACGTGGCTGCAAGGCGGCTCGTGCTTGCGGAGCCGATCTTCGTGATACCGACGGTTCTGGTGTTGCGCGACAACGAGGAAATTGGCCGCATTCCCGGATACGTGGCCTGGGACGATTTCTTCCACTCGATCAATTATTTGCTAGCGCGCGAGCGCTGAGCGCCCACACGGTCGGCCGGCCACATTCACGCCCGTTGCCAATAGTACACCGATCGGGTTTGATGATCTTATTCATCCTGATTGGGGACATGCTCTATGGACCGTCGGTCGTTCCTGAAGACAACCAGTGCCGCTGCCGCGGCGGCGACGACAGCAACCGCCGCGACGGCAGAGATCTTAGAAAAGACGACACCCAATCCCGCGCCTGCCGTTGCGAAAGGCGTGAAGGAGCTGCGCTTCGCCATGCCGTGGTCCGACGGCGTTACTGGCTTTGGAGACCAAGCGCGTCGCCTGGCTCAGCGCATCGAAGCTATGAGCGAGGGCCGCTACCGTTTCGCCTTCGCGCATGGCGTCGCGAATGGACTAAGCGCCGTGCAGCGAGGCGAGGCAGACCTCTATCACGGCAGCGAGCATGACCATCTTCACGCGCATCGCGCTTTTGCTTTTTTTGCCGGCCTTCCCGGTGATCGCGGCATCGCGCCCCAGCATCTCTTGTCCTGGATCCTCGTCGGCGGCGGCCAAACGCTTTGGGATGACCTTGCCGGCGACTTTGGCGTCAAGGCAATGGTGGCCGGTCATACCGGCGGCCACGCCCACTTCCTTGCGACCCGGCGTGTTCGCACGATGAGCGAGTTGGCGGGTGAGAAGGTTTCGGTGATGGGTCTGGCCCGTGATGTCGTGCACGGCCTTGGACTGGACCCGGTCGCCGTTGGCGCCACAGACGTGGCAGGTGCCTTGTCGCGCGGCGAAATCCTGGCAGCCGAATGGGGCGGGGCGATTGCCAGCCACTCGCTGGGGCTCACAGCGGCAGCACCTTACGCTGTCGGCACGAGCGTTAACCGGCACGGTGCGGCGTTGTCGCTTGGCATACGCCGCTCACTATGGGACAGCTTCAGCGCCGCCGATCAGGCGATCTTTACGGCTGCCGCGGCGGCCGAGTTGCAGCTCGCGCTCGCAGAGGAGGAAACGCACCGCAAGTTGCTCTATCCCGACGCGACCGCTGACAAGACATGGCCGTTGGCGCCGGACATGGAACGCGCAATCAGCCGGATCTCCGACGCGGTCGTGGCCCACGTGGCCGCCTCGGACGCGCAGGCACAGCGTATCAATGCCAGCTACGTGGCGTTTCGGCGGATGGCGCTCGGATATGATGCCCGGGGTGCTGGACCAGCAACGGTCTAAACTGCCCAATTTTGCACCAAACAGATGGTTTGCAGTCCGCAGCAGGGCGTGAGACTCTGTTGGACTAGAGCAAGATCGTTCTTGATGGAATCGCTCGCCAAGCCCGGGAGGTCTCCAACAGATAAGTGAATCTTACTCTAAATCAAAAGTGTAGAGACTGATTCACGTTTCACTTGGAACGGCTCAAGTGCGTCCAAGTGAAACGATCAGGCTCTAGGCAAGGGCTCAATGGGAGCCGCAAACCAAGATCCTCCGATGGGCAAGCACGAAGCGAGCCTTAGCGATAAGTTCGACCTTTCCGTGCCGCGCCAACTCCTCTCCGGCACGCAGGCGATCGTGCGTCTCGTTCTCACGCAAAAGGCACGCGATAAGGAAGCCGGGCTCAACACGGCTGGTTATGTCACCGGCTATCGCGGCTCGCCGATCGCAACGATTGAGAACGCGTTCGCGCGCGCCCAAGCGCTGACCTCTGAAAACAACATCGTCTTTCACGCGGCCGTCAACGAAGATCTTGCCGCAACCGCCATCTGGGGCGCGCAACAGGCCGAGCTCAGAGGCGAGGGAAAATACGACGGCGTTTTCGCCATTTGGTATGGCAAGGGTCCCGGCGTCGATCGCTCTGGCGATGCGTTTCGCCATGCCAATCACGCCGGCACATCAAAGCACGGCGGCGTGCTAGCCCTGCTCGGTGACGACCACACCTGCGAAAGCTCCACCTCTGCGCACCAATCCGAATTCGCGCTGGTCGACGCCATGATCCCAATCCTCAATCCAGCCGGTGTGCAGGAGGTGCTCGACTACGGGCTCTATGGCTTCGCCCTGTCACGATATGCGGGCGTGTGGATCGGCTTGAAGTGCGTCAAGGACAATTTCGAAAGTACATCTACGGTGGATGCCAGCCTTAACCGCATCCAGATTCGCATTCCCAGCGCTGGCGAGTTCCCGATGCCACCCGACGGGGTCAACATTCGGCTCAACGACGCCCCGCTCGACAAGGAAGCACGGCTTCACGACTTCAAGCGCGGCGCAGTGCTTGCATTCGTGCGTGCCAATGGGCTGGATCGCATTGTGACGAGCGGAGGCGCGAACCCGAAGATTGGCATCATCACCGCGGGTAAGAGCTATCTCGACACGCGCCAGGCCCTCGACGAACTGGGGATCGATGAGGTGCGTGCCAACGAACTAGGTCTGCGCCTCTATAAGGTGGCGATGACTTGGCCTTTAGAGCCAGACGGCGTGGAACGTTTCGCCCAAGGGCTCGATCTCATCCTCGTCATTGAAGAAAAGCGCGCGCTTATTGAGACGCAAGTCAAGGAGCAACTCTTCGATTGGCCGCGGCGCCCGCAGGTCTTGGGCAAGAAGGATGAGACGGGGAACTGGCTGTTTCCTGCTAAGGGCGCGCTGGAGTCGCTTAACGTTGCCATTGCGATTAGTGAACGGATATTGCGGGTGACGCCCGACGAGCAGCTTGCTGCGCGGCTGCAAGAGCTCAAAGCACTGAGAGACAATCTACCCGCACAAACGAGTGCGATTGCGCGCACCGCATATTTCTGCGCGGGCTGCCCGCACAATTCCTCAACCGTCATCCCGGACGGCGCTCACGCCTACGCTGGTATCGGCTGCCATTACTTGGCGCAGTGGATGGATCGTTCCACCGAGGGATTTACGCAAATGGGTGCGGAGGGCGCCAACTGGATCGGCGAGGCCCCATTTTCCAAACGCCGCCACGTGTTCCAGAACATTGGCGACGGCACCTATGTGCATTCTGGCAGCCTCGCTATTCGCGCTGCGATCGCGGCCGGCACAAACGTCACGTATAAGATCCTTTACAATGACGCCGTCGCCATGACCGGCGGGCAGAAGCCGGAAGGCAACTTCACGGTTGCGCAAATGGCAGCCCAGATGCTGGCGGAGGGCGCGGGCAAGGTCGTGGTCGTCAGCGACGAGCCGCAAAAGTACGGCCCACGCGGGTTGCCACGCGGCGTCACCGCATTTCATCGTCGCGATTTGATGAGCGTGCAGGAAAATCTTTCCGCCATCGACGGCGTGACGGTCCTGATCTACGACCAGACCTGTGCGGCTGAAAAGCGCCGGCGGCGTAAGCGCGGCTCGCTCGCCGATCCCGCTGAGCGGGTTTTTATCAATCCGCTTGTGTGCGAGGCGTGCGGGGATTGCGGGATTAAATCGAATTGCGTTGCGATACTGCCGCTTGAGACAGAGTTTGGCCGCAAGCGTGCCATCGATCAATCGGCCTGCAACAAGGATTATTCCTGCCTCGATGGCTTCTGCCCGAGCTTTGTGACGGTTACCGGAGGCCAGCCCAAACGCTCCGGCAGACTCGCAATTGACGTCGATACGCAGCAGTCGCTGCCCGATCCTGCGCTTCCGCCACTGGACAAACCCTACGCAATCCTGGTTACGGGCGTTGGCGGTACCGGCGTTGTCACCATCAGCGCGGTACTGGGCCAGGCCGCGCATCTCGCCGGTCTGGCATTTGGTGGAATCGACATGACAGGGATCGCGCAAAAGGGCGGCGCGGTGGCCTGCCATATTAAGATCGCTGCGAACGTCGATGCGATCCATGCCATACGCATCGACGCCGTTGGCGCCGATCTCGTGCTCGGCGGCGATCTCCTCGTTACCGCCGCGCCAGGAGTTATTGAGATGATCCGGCCGGGGCACACGGCACTCATCTATTCTAGCCACGAGACACCGACCGGGGCGTTCACACGCGACGTCGATTTTTCGATCCCTGGTGCCGAGCTGAGCAACGCCTTCGCAGAGCGTTCCGGAGGCGCACCTTTAGCAGCACTTGATGCACAGCGATTGGCCCTCGCGGTGTTCGGCGACACGCTCTTTGCCAACATGATCCTGTTGGGATTCGCTTATCAAGAAGGCCTTGTGCCAGTCCCCGCCGGTGCCATCGAGCAGGCCATAACGCTGAATGGCGCCGCGGTGAACCAGAGCATCCGGGCCTTCCGCGTCGGCCGCCATGCAGCTCATGATCGCGACCTCCCTCAGCGCCTTTTGAGCGCATCCGCTGCCGACACTCCTTTATCGCAAACGCTAGAAGACATGGCTGCGCTGCATGCATGCGAGCTTGCCGCCTATCAGGATGAGGTGCTCGCGAACCGTTACCGTCAGCGGGTGGCTAACATCGCGGCGCTTGAGAAGGAAAAGGCGCCCGGATGCGCCGGCCTCGCGGAGGCGGTGGCAAAAAGTTACTTCAAGCTTCTTGCGATCAAGGATGAGTACGAGGTGGCGCGCCTCTACACGGACGGGCGCTTTGAGCGAATACTTAGCGAAACGTTCGAAGGCAAGTGCGCGCTCAAATTCCATCTGGCTCCGCCATTCCTGGCACGAAAGGACCCGGCTACTGGCGAGCCGAAAAAGATCACGCTCGGGTCTTGGATGGTCCCCGTATTGCGCCTGCTGGCGAGGGGCAAGCGTCTGCGCGGTACATGGGCCGATATCTTTGGCCAGACGGCGGACCGCCGGTTTGAGCGGCGCATGATCGCCGAATACGAAACGCTTCTGACCGAAATCGCCCAACGCTTATCCCCCAAGACGCATGCGACGGTCTGCGCGCTTGCGGCCCTGCCGCTCCAAATCCGCGGCTATGGCCACGTGAAGCGTACCAGCTACGAAGCCGCCAAGCAGCGTGAGAACGAGCTTTTGTCTGAGCTGCACTCCCCCTCGCCCGCCAAGCGTCTTGCCGCCGCGGAATAGAGCAAAAGGAGCTTGTCGTTTCGCATCTCGCGGCCAAAGCGAGTTGCCAGATGAGAACGCACACCGGGATTCTGCCTTCTTGAATGTTACTTTCTATTTTCAGCCGGGCTTGTGTCTAGCTACGTTGCTTGATCTGGTATCATGGCCACGGCGGCCGGGGGCATGCGGGAACAAGCGTCTCTCCATCACACCAGTCTGAAGTCGACACACTAAGCCTGAGGGCAGAATCACAAATGGCGACGAGCTCTAACTCGTGTGGGGGCAGCTTCCTTGCCAGGCGAAGCAATCTCGTCAAGGCGCGGGCCGAGAATAACGGCGCGCCTCCTGACGTGCTGGTCGTCGAGGACGAGAGCATCGATGCGGAGCACCTCTTGGCCACGTTGCGGATTCTGTTCGGCTACGATCATGAAATCCGCTGGACCTTGACACTTGGCGATGCCGTGAACCGCGTGATTGAGAAAACGCCTGACATCGTATTTCTCGACGACGCGCTGAAGCCGGCCTCCGATGCCTCGCAGGCCATGCCGGTACTGCGTGGCGCCGGATTTTCCGGCCCCATCATCATTATCGGTGGACAAATGACGCACGCACGTCGCGCCCACCTTCTTGCCAGCGGCGCCTGCGACGTGATCGACAAAGATGATGTCGATAGCGTCCGCGTGGGCGAAGCCCTGGCGCAAACACTGACTCAATCAGTCTCGGGGCAATCCAACGTCTGATTATTGACCTTCAAAGGCGTCGCGACGAGAGGACGCTTTGCACGCCTCTTGCATTAGTTGGTACTTACGAGTAATCCGCGTGGCGCTCTGTCGCACTAGAGCAAGATCGTTCTTGATGGTATCGCTCTTTCCAAGCTAGGAAGGTCCCCGCCAAGAACGTGAATCTTGCTCTAAATCAAAAGCGTAGAGATGTGATTCACGGTTCTGCCCAATTCGCGTGGTCCACCCCGGTCCAGTCAATCGCAATCACCGATACTGCGAAGCCAATACCCTGAAGGCATACTCATGAGAATTTCTGGCACCGTTTTTGTGTTTCTAATGCTGTATGCGGCTCCCGTCACAGCCGCCGAAAAGCTAAAGCTTCCCCCCGAGATCACGCCTAAGCTTCGCGCAGCCTGTGAAAGCGACGTTCGCCGTCTTTGTATTGGCAAGAAGCCCACGATCGCCAAGGTCAAGCGATGCGTGGCCAAGAAGTTCTTCAAATTGGGACGGCGCTGCCAAATGGAACTAGCAGCGGTCGGCATGACCGGATTGTGATGCACCCTTGCTCGAGCTCTTGATCACGCCGCCTTCACCGCCGCAGGGCGGGCCGTCTCAGCGAAATACGCCATGGCGGCATCGACACCACCCTGCTTGTGGGGAACACCAGCAAGCCTTAGCCCCATCTCGACGCCAGCAAGCGCCCCGAGAATTGTGAGATCGTTGGTATCGCCGAGGTGGCCGATACGGAACGCCTTGCCAGCCAACTTGTTGAGGCCCGTTCCCAGCGACATATTGAACGTGTCGAGCACGACCTTCCGGAACGCGTCAGCGTTATGGCCATCGGGCATTTTGACCGCGGTCACCGCCGTTGAATGATATTTCGGATCACGGCACCACAATTCCAGACCCCAAGCTTGAGCGGCACGCCGCACGGCTTCGGCCATACGAGCGTGCCGTTCGAATACGTTGTCGAGCCCTTCTTCGAGTAGCATGTCGATCGCCTCGGAGAGGCCGAAGAGATGCGCCGTCGGCGGCGTATAAGGGAACACGCCGTCGCGGTTGAGCGCGAGCATGTCGTCCCATGCCCAATAAGAGCGCGGCAGCTTGGCCGTTTTCATGGCGGCAAGCGCCTTGTCGCTGACTGCCGTGAAGGAGAGACCAGGCGGTAACATTAAGCCCTTCTGCGATCCGCAAATCGCCACGTCCACACCCCACTCGTCGTGTCGGTAATCCATGACCGCCAGCGAGGAGATGGTGTCGACCATGAGAAGTGCAGGATGGTCAGCTGCATCCATCGCCTTGCGAATCTCGTCGATCCACGAGCGTGTCCCCGTCGATGTCTCATTGTGAACGATGCAAACGGCCTTGATCGCTTTTTCGCCGTCCTTCTTGAGATGCGCCTCGACCGCATCGGCGTCGGCCCCGACGCGCCAATCGGTAGGGATGACCTCGGGCTTGAGCCCAAGATTCTCAATCATGTTTCTCCAGAGAAGAGCGAACTGCCCCGTCTCGACAATAAGCACGCGATCACCCGGTGACAGCGTGTTGACGAAACCGGCCTCCCAAGCCCCCGTGCCTGAGGATGGGAACAAGATGACTGGATTCTTCGTCTTGAACAGCGTCTTCACGTTTGTAAGAACGCGCTTGCCAAGTTCCTGGAACTCGGGTCCGCGGTGATCGATGATCTGCCGCGACATGGCATTGAGGATCCGCTCCGGGATCGGCGTGGGACCAGGGATCTGCAAATAGTGGCGGCCGGTGTGGTGGCTCTCGTTGGTCATCGGGCTTTCCTCGAGCAATCCATGATACGCGTTTTGCAAGCTTACTCGTTGGGTGCCTCTTCCCGGGCGCAACCGCACGTCGAGGCAGCCCCGTGGGGGCATTCTTATGTCGGTAGGATGCGCAGCTATAGGTAGTAAAGCAAAGGGCCGTCAAGCCTGTCCTAAAAGCCTGTCCTAATGGATAAGATCGATCCTAAGGACGGCGTCTCCCAAAGAGGGTTAAAGTTATCGTCGTCCTGGCTCCGGCACCCGTGTTGGAACGCGGGCACCGTCGACAACCAAGGAGGCCACATGAGTAGCGACGATGAGAAGGCCGTCAGAGCCGCAGTCGATGGGTTCTACGAGGCCTTGAACGTAATGTTCAAGGGTGACCCGAACCCGCTCAAGATTGTCTATTCGCATGCCGATGATGTGACCTACCTGCCGGCTGAAGGCGGAATACAGGTCGGTTGGGACGCAGTCTTCGCAGACTGGAAGCTGCAAGCTGACAAGAGCCTGGGCGGAAAAGTCGAAATCTCGGACGTTCGCATCGTCGTCGGTCAGGATCTCGCCATCGCTAACAACATCACGCATGGACACGTGAAGGGCCCGGACGGCGCGGCCGTGAATATTTCCATCCGCGAGTCCTCTGCGTTTCGCAAGGAGAACGGCAGTTGGAAGATGATCGCACACCACGCTGATGACTTTAAGCTCTGGGAGGGCGTTGTCGGACGGACGGCATGACCACAGGTCATAGCGGCTTCGTGTGACACCGTTGCACTATTTCGCGGGCATCGCTTTGCATTCGAGGTCGGTGTACCCCTTTATCGTAATCTCAACGGTCCTCAGTTGGAGACCGACTGGAATGTCATCGTTGGCTGGCAAAAGCCTTCTAGAGCCTGATCGTTTCACTTGGACGCACTTGTGCCCTCCCAAGGGAAACGTGAATCAGTCTCTACACTTTTGATTGAGAACAAGATTCACGTTCTTGCCGGGAACCTTCTGAGCGTGGCGAGCGATTCCATCAAGAACGATCTTGCTCTAGGGAGAACGACTGCAAATGAGAAACGTGCACAGGCTTGCCGCCGCAATGTGTGCCGCCGCCGCGGCGATAATCTGTTTGGGCTCCGCCTCTGCAAACGAGTACGAGGCCGGCCCCATTAAGATCGATCGTCCTTGGGCGCGCCCAACGATTGGCAGCTCCAAAAACTCCGCTGCCTACATGACACTTTCGAATAGCGGCGCTTCAGCTGACAAGCTGCTCGCCGTGAAGTCCGATGCCGCCGAGCACGTCGCGCTGCACGAGAGCCGCATGGACGGCGAGATCATGCGCATGGTGCCGGTAAAGGACGGAATCGAGGTGCCTCCCCACGGTACAGTCGAGCTCAAACCGCTCGGCCTGCACGTGATGCTGATGGGGCTTCGCAAGCCGCTGAAAGAGGGTGAAGAGTTTCCGATGACTCTGGTGTTCGCCGAACAAGGCGAGGTCGAAGTCGAGGTCAAGGTCGAGAAAAAACCTGGAGCAAAAAAGTCCGGTGGCGACATGCACCAGCATCATTAGAAATCAGAAGGGGCCCGGCGCTCATTCCGGGCCCCTTCCTTATTCCAGACGCGCCCTAACTCACGTCAGCTTGAAGGGCATATCCTTACCCGCGAAGGCTGCATCCACGTTGTCGAGCGCTTCAAAGCCCATCTGGTTGCGCGCCTCGATTGCAGCACTCCCGAGATGCGGGAAAAGAAACGTGTTGGGCAGATCGTAGTAGCCCTCGTTGATCTTGGGCTCGCCCGCATACACGTCGAGGCCGGCATAAGCGAGCCGTCCCGATTTCAAGGCCGCGATCAGGTCCTCGTCCTTGACGAGATCACCGCGTGCCGAGTTCACCACGATGGCCCCTTGCGGCAATTTCTCGATCGTCTCCGTGTTGAAGAAGTAGCGCGTCTCCGGCGTCAACGGCGCGTTGATCGAGAAGAACTCCGAGATCGCCAACAGACTGTCCAGGCTGTCATGGAAGATGGCGCCGTGCTCCTTCTCGGGCGGCTGGCGCACGATGTCGTAGTAGTGAATCTCCATGTCGAAGCCCCGCGCACGCTGCGCCAAGGCCTGACCGATCTTACCGAACCCGTAGATGCCAAGCTTCTTGCCGTCGAGCCGGCAGCCAACGAGTTGCAAGGGCGCCCAGCCGGGCCAAGCGCGTGCGCGTATCATGCGTTCACCCTCGGACGCACGCCGCGCGCTCCCCAAAATAAGCAACATGGCGATCTCAGCGGTGGCCACAGTCACGCCATGCGGCGCGTTGCCGACCTTGATCCCTCGTGCCTTCGCCGCGTCGAGATCAACGTGATCGAAGCCAATCGAAAAAGTGGAGAGGATCTTGATGTGCTCGGGCAGGGCGTCGATCGCCTCTTTGCGCATCTTGTCGGTGATGGTGATGAGAAGCGCATCGACATCCTTCGCCTTCTCGACGATTTCGTCCGTGGTCATCTGGTGATCGTCGGCGTTCTGGAGGACGTCGTAGGCAGCATTGGCGCGTTTTTCGACGGCCTCTGGCAGACGGCGGGTGATGAGAAGGCGTTTCTTCATGAGTCGATTTGCTCCCCTGGCGATCACGATCGTTGTCGGCGCCTTAGACGCTGCTCCGCCGCTTGTGCCGCATGGCGCGGCCTATGACAAGCCGGTGCGGCCGTGGCGCGCAGCCCTTTCGCAATGCGAAAGGATATTTCTGGGAGCCGAAGGGAGGTATGCGGCTGAGCCAGGGCGGGATGCTTAGAGCAAGATCGTTCTTGATGGAATCACTCAGCCTTGGCCCGGGAGGTCTCCAACAGATAAGTGAATCTTACTCTCAATCAAAAGTGTAGAGATGTGATTCACGTTTCGCTTGGAACGGCTCAAGTGCGTCCAAGTGAAACGATCTGGCTCTAGAATTCAATCTCAAGACTAAGCTTCAACGTACCATCGGGCGTATTGTCGTTGAGACCGGCCAGGAACCCCAAACCCAATGTTGCGCTCGTACCCTCGTCATCGTCATCGCCCTCACTGGCGGCGCCAAGCTTCATACCCGTCACCGGAGCCATCCGATCCCGCTTGAACGTGTAGTAGAGAACTGGTCCGATGCGGTGCTGGTCTTGATCGCCAATTGCGACAGCTGCCTCCGAAGGAGTCCCCGAGTTACCAAGTCGATCGATGGTCCCGTAGGCTTCGAGTGCAAACGCCCAGGCTTCTGAAGCTTCGTATTTGAGCTGTGTGAAGTAGGCGAAGTCCCACTTCTCGTCCCTTGCTTCTCCATCCTCTGGTTCACCGCCGAGGAATTTTACGAAAGCAAAGTTGCCCGTCGCCGACCAAGGGCCAGAGACTGCCTGTATTATTGGGCCGACGTACAAAGTTCTGGCTTCATCTGATGTTGGCAGCTGCAGTTCGACGTATGCTCCCAATCCGATGCCATGGGTTTTGACGGGAACGAGAACAACCAACCCTTCGAATTGAATCTCCGTCACCTTGAGGCTGTCAAAGCTATTCGCATCCGCAAACGAATCGGGATCGTCGACACGCTCTTCCTCCAATTCAAAACCAGTCCCAATCTTCAACCAATTTGTCAGCCCGAAGCCAATTTCGATTGAGTGCCGCTGTCGCGCCACCTCATTGTCATCGAATTCGGGGCCACCGCCATCATCAAAGAACTTGCGCCGGGGCAAACCAAAAGCCCAATCGCTTTGGTCCTCAATCTCGACCTCACCTTGCTCGACTTCGAGGTCCTTGACTTCAAACTGATTGATCGCCGGCCCCGCGGCGGCTGGAAGCGTTCCTATCAAGAGCATAAGTGCCAAAAACAGTGGTCCCCATGGACGTCGCATCGGCCATCCCCATCCAACTAGGCTGATATCTTCACTTGGCATGATTCGCGCTGCTTCAGCAGTTGAAGCGGAGCAACCTCCCAGTCAAAAACTGCTGCGCAAGGTACGCAACACTGTAATGTTATTACCTTAGATTATTGCGATCCCACTGGGCAAGCAGCAGCCGGAAGAAAGGTGCAAACTGTTGCGATGTAGTGTTGGATCTGACACAGAGAGAAAATGCCGTCGCCGGCGCGCCTACTTGTTGCATGAACCGTCGCGCGATCGGTCGCGCTACCCTCCATTTTGGCTCCCGGTCTTCTAATGGTCCCAGAGATTTGCTGATATGGGGCGGGCTTCGATTTGAAAGAACCGTTAGAGGGCTGACTGAGCATGCAGAATTCCCCTTCCACGAATCCGATGTCTCCCAAGACGATCATTGCCGTAGCGGTAACATTCCTGGTTATCGCCGCCGCCCACGGGCTCGCTCAGGAAGCCAAAGCACAGCAAGAACAAAACACCATCACCTTCGAACTGAATAAGCTGGAGCCCTCCGAAAAGGGCTGCCGGGCCTACATTGTGGTCTCGAATACATCGAGCACTGCCTACGATGCCTTCAAGCTTGATCTGGTGATGTTCAAGACGGATGGGATCATCGGACGCCGTTTCGCATTGAACCTGGCGCCGATCCGTCCCTCCAAGCGCTCGGTCAAGCTCTTCGACCTCGACGATACGAAGTGCGAGGACATCGGCAGCTTCCTCGTCAACGACGTCATGGAGTGCCGGGCGGGGGATAAAGCCGATCAGGACTGTCTCGCCCTCTTGACGGTGAGCTCTCTGACCAAAGTTGGTATCTCAAAGTAACAGAGGCTGTCGCTGGTCATGTACTCGGCCGCCACCTGGGCACTCATCTTCGAAAAGAAGCTCCGGCTCCAAACTGCTTGACGATGCGGCGATGGCTGCGCTCGATCGCGCGGCACCTTTCCCGCCGATGCCCGAGAACGTCGCGCCGGGCCCGCTTGAGGTGCAGGTACCTTTCAAGTTCGTCACGCGCTGAACCGCCAGTCGAATTCCGGACCGTTAGAGCGGGGCGCAGGGGCTTATACGCCCCGCGAGAGCTTGCGTTTGCCGTGAAATCAGCATTCGGATTAACTACGCATTATTCTATGCCCCCTAGGTTTATGGCCGGGTAGATCAACAACCAAGTAGCGGTGAGATGATCAACGGGTCGCTGGGCGGCAAAAAAAACAGCTCGTTGATGAACGAATACGCCTCGCTTCTCGGCGACGCAGTGCTTCGTCATCGCGCACGCACGGCTGAGCACTCTGCACGTGTCGAAGCGGAACTTGCCAGCAAACTGAAATCCGAGTTCATCGCCAACGTGAGCCATGAGCTCAGGACGCCCTTAAACTCGATTATTGGCTTCTCAAAGCTGCTGTCCGAGCACAAACAGCGCAAGCTCTCGCAAGTTGACATCAGCGACTACGCCAACAACGTTCATGATGCCGCCGGTTACCTGCTCTTGGTGATCAATAATATCCTCGATACCTCTGAGCTTCAAAGCGGCAAATGCACGCTCGATGACCGCGAGGTCAATCTGCGCGAACTCCTCACGGAATGCATTTCCTCGTTCCGGCTTATGGCTGAGGACGCAAGCGTCACTCTTAGCGACAACATCGACGCCAATCTTCCCAAGGTGCGTGGCGATGGTCAGAAACTGCGTCAAGTATTCACCAACCTCATCTCCAACGCGCTCAAGTTCACGCGCAGTGGCGGCACCGTTTCGGTTGAGGCCAATTCTCTTCCTGAAGGCGGAGCAATGGTTCACATCGGCGATACGGGAGTTGGCATGAGTGAAGAGGACATCGCCGTGGCGCTGACACCCTCTGGGCAGGTCGATTTAAGCCGTGCCCGCTGGCGTGATGGAGCCGGCCTAGGGTTGCCCATCGCGCGCGCGCTCGTGCAACTGCATGGCGGCGAGCTCAAAGTAGAAAGTGAGCTGAACGTTGGCACACGCGTGGTCGTGACCTTGCCACCGTGCGACCAGCTCTCCGTAACAGAGGTACGCGACGCGGTGATGGGCCAAGGACTCGCGTCTTAATGGGGACAATCAACATGCAATCCAACATGTCACGTTCCGAAGTGAGCGCCGCGCGTGTCGACGGGTCTATTGGCCGCATCGTTTCGGTCACGGGCGCCAAAGCAATCGTGCTGCTCGACGGTCCGAAAGACGAATGTGTTCGCCTCAGCGGGCGCCCAGAAATGGGAACGCTGCTTGCCATCGAAACGGAGAACACCGTCGTGCTCGCCATCGTCTCGGCCTTGAGCGTGCCAGTTCCCGCACAGCGCGATGGCGACGCGGAAATCTGGATTGCCGAACTGGCGCTTGTCGGGGAGCTATGGCGCGACAAGGACGGCCAAGCCGTGACTTTTGCACGCGGTGTTACCTGCTATCCTATGCTGGGTGATAGGGCGCGCGTGGCGTCCAAACCGGAACTTGAGGCCGCATTCTGCGGTTACCCGAATAGATCGGTGCGCATTGGCTGCATTCGCCAGGATAGCTCCATCCCAGCGATGGTTTGCGTCGACGAGCTGCTCGGAAAGCACTTCGCAATCCTCGGCACGACAGGGACGGGCAAATCGTGCACGACCGCGCTCATCTTGCGCTCCATTCTCGAGAAGAACCCGGCCGCACACATTGTCCTACTCGATCCCCACAACGAGTACGCGACAGCCTTTGGCGATTCGGCGGAAGTCATTTCCCCCGGGAATATGCACTTACCGTTCTGGCTTTTGAACTTCGATGAGATCGTCGAGGTTCTGATTGGCGATAACGAGCGGAAAGCGGAGATCGAGATCCTGCAGGAGCTGATCCCGCTGGCTAAAGCGCGCTATGCCGGCGGTCGCGGGCGTATGCGTCGCGACATTCACGATGATGCAGGGATCTTCACCGTCGACACACCCGTGCCCTACCGTATCTCGGACCTGACAGGTCTGCTCGATGAGCGCATGGGAAGACTGGAGAATAAGAACGATCTCGCGCCTTACCGTCAACTCAAGTTCCACATCGACGCCATTTCTAAAGACAGCCGTTATGCCTTTATGTTCGGGTCGCTGACCGTTAATGACGGCATGACAGAAGTGCTGGGGCGCATCTTTCGTGTGCCCGTCGACAACAAGCCCATTACGATTCTCGAGCTGACGGGCCTGCCAATGGAGATCGTCAATGTCGTCGTGTCAGTTTTGGCACGTATGACATTTGATCTTGCCCACTGGAGCGCCGGCAAGTTGCCGTTGCTGCTTGTGTGCGAGGAGGCTCACCGTTACGTGCCAGTTAACCAAAAACTCGGGTTCGAGCCGTGCAAGCGCGCCATTGCGCGCATCGCCAAGGAGGGCCGTAAGTACGGCGTCTCCTTGTGTATCGTCACACAACGTCCGGCCGAGATCGATCCCACGATCGTGTCGCAATGTAACACGGTGTTCGCACTCAGAATGTCGAACGATCGCGACCAGGAAATAGTCAAGTCCGCACTATCGGATACCGGCGCGGGGCTCTTGGAATTTCTGGGCGCGCTTGGTCAGCGCGAGGCTTTAGCATTTGGCGACGGTATCGCGCTACCCGTCCGGATCAAGTTTGACGAGCTCCCAGCAGATGTGCGGCCGCGCAGTTCGACAGCAAACTTTAGCGCGCATTGGCAACGCTCAGTGGGCGACAAAGAATTTTTGGAGCAGCTCGTTGAGAAGTGGCGTTCCTCCGCTGTGAGCGCCCGTTACGATACCGGGCAGGAGGACGCCGTTCTTGCCGAGGCAAAAACGGTCCGGTCCGAGACCGCTCCGCCAACCGGCGTGATCGCTACTGGCGCAGCGGCTCCAGTGCGTACCGCCAGCACGCTTCGCAAGGACGGCCCCCTGACTGGCACGAAGTCTAACGGCGCCTCGATACGCCCCGGGACCGAGCAGCCTACTCGGATGGCGGCCGGAAACGGCAGCACAGACCAGCCCGTCCCTGGTGCGGCGCTCAAGTCTTTGCGAGAGCGGCTCATTCAGCGCAACCAGCGCTAAGATCGCTTAATGCGGTTTATCTCCGGAACGAATAGCAACGATACGCCCATCGTCGTTTGCGTCGCCGTCTGACTGAGCGGGCTCTTGCTCGCCCGGCAATTTTTCCTGGGGCTTAGCCTCCATCTGGCCGAAGCGATACCAGCTCACGGGGATCGAGGCCAGGTAGGCAAGTGAGGCCCCCGTCAGCGTTCCAAATGGATACGTGACGAGCAACGACACGAAGCCGATGGCCAGCATAAAGGTCGGCATCACGTACTCGCGCGCGATGCGTTCGCCCAAGAGCTTTCCGGAAAAC
>Ga0255057_10000679_pt1 | contig 19468 bp, 13 predicted proteins | sample Cases_109_6_MG_FD_189022 | JGI IMG/M metagenome (GOLD analysis project Ga0255057, IMG submission 189022) | Seawater microbial communities from Amundsen Gulf, Northwest Territories, Canada - Cases_109_6 | ecosystem: Environmental > Aquatic > Marine > Gulf | place: Canada: Northwest Territories... | reverse complement strand
CTCGGAGCTCGGTGGCGAATTTCGCCAGCTAATTCCTGGTTAGTCGGGAAGGAATGGTCAGCGAAGCAAGTTGAATTCGGGCTTGCGGAACCCTCGCGTACCGGATTCTGAGGAAATTATTGATGTTTCTGGGGGTTCGAGGCTGGGAGGCCCCTTTATTCGCGATCAGCTTCCCTTCTTCTCGGTCTCCGGCTCCGCTTCCTCCTCCTCTTCATCTTTTTCTGGCGGCGCGGAGAACTCCTGCGCCTTGACGGCCAGCTCGATGAGTCGGTCTTCGACCAGTCTGTTGATGCTGTCCTCCGGGTAGACCCCCTCGTCGTCGCGCTCTCCCGCCGGTCTCCCGGTCAGGATCTCGATGCCCTGGTCTACGGTATCGACCGCGTAGATGTGGAACTTTCCCTGGGCAACCGCATCGACGACGTCTTCTCGGAGCATCAGGTGCTTGACGTTGGCAGCGGGGATCAGTACCCCCTGCTCGCCATCCAGCCCGCGGGCCACGCAGACATCGAAAAAGCCTTCGATCTTCTCGTTGGCGCCGCCGATGGCCTGAACCTCGCCCCGCTGATTGACCGAGCCGGTGACGGCGAGGGTCTGTTTTATCGGTACTCCCGAGATGGCGGAAAGCAGGGCATAGAGCTCGGTGGAGGAGGCGCTGTCCCCGTCGACGCCGCCGTACGACTGCTCGAAGACCAGGCTGGCGGAGAGCGACAGCGGCACGTCGGCGGCGTAGCGGGCACCGAGGAAACCGCTCAGGATGAGGACACCCTTGGAGTGGATCGGACCCGAAAGCTCGACCTCGCGCTCGATGTCGATAACCTCGCCCTTACCCAGACGGACGCGGGCGGTGATGCGGGTGGGCCGGCCGAAGGCAAAGTCGCCAAGCTCATAAACCGACAGCCCGTTGACCTGACCGATCTTGGCCCCCGCGGTGTCCAGCAGCAGAATGCCGCGGTCGATCTCTTCCTGAATCCGATCCCGATAACGGTCGAGCCTGAAGATCCCGGCGTCGATTGCCCGCTGAACATCCTCGGCGGTGACGACGTCACGACCGGCCTGGCCGGCCCAGTAGTCGGCCTCCCGCAATAGATCGAAGATCCGGCTCATCAGCAGCGAGATCTTCTCCGAGTCCTCGAGCATTCTGGCGCTGTGCTCGATGACTCGACCCACGGCTTCGCGGTCGAGCGGTTTGAGATCATCTTCCCGCACCAGCTTGGCGATGAGACGTGCATACAGCCCCTGATTCTCGGCCGACCAGTCGAGCTGGCGGCTGAAGTCGGCGGCCACCTTGAACAGCTCGCTGAACTCCGGGTCGTAGGCGGAGAGCAGGTAGTAGACGGTGGAGTCGCCCAGCAGGACGATCTTGCCCTCGAGGCTCACCGGCTCGGGCTCGAGAGAGTAGGTAGTGGTGAGGCTCAGCGCCTCGCCAATGGACTCGATCTTGATCTGCTTCGATTGCATGGCCCGCTTGAGCCCCTCATAGGCATAGGGGAGGCTGAGGAGCTTGAGCGCATCCACCAATAGATAGCCACCCGTGGCGCGGTGGAGGGCTCCAGCCTTGATGAGGTTGAAGTCGGTGAACAGCACCCCCATCTGGGCGATGTGTTCCACCCGGCCGACGAGATTCTGATAGGTGGGATTGTCCTCATAGACAACCGGTGCGCCCTTGGTCTCCGCGTGGTCCACCAGGACGTTGACTCGATACCGACCGAGCGACGGCTTTTCGGCCTCCTGACCACCCCCCAATGCCTTGAGGAGTGCTTGCGCCGGGGACTGCTCCTGGCTGCCCACCAGGCGCCCGGCGTTCTCGAGTACATCGTCCTCCACGGCATCGAGGAAGACCTGGACTTCGTCGAGACCGGTAAATTGCTCGCGCAGCTCGTCGATCAAGGGCTGGGCGGCAAAACGACTGACCTCCAGATTGAGCTTGCGCAGCCGCTTGCGGGCTGCGCGCTGCCAGCGAGGAAGCTGACGTAGGACCTTCTGCAGCTTCTCCTTGAAGGTGTCGATCTCCTTCTCGAGCTTCTCGCGCTCCTTTTCGGGGAGCTTCTGGAAGTCCTCGGGTGACAGGACCTCGTCGTCCTGCACCGGGGCGAAAGCCATGCCGGCGGGTGTGCGCAGGAATGCAAGCCCCTGCTCGCCGGCCTCTTCGCCCAGCTCTGACAGGGCCTTTGCCTGGCGTTCGTTGAACTGCTCCTCCAGCACCTGGCGCTGGGTCTGATACTCCTCACTGTCGAGGGCGGCCTGAAGCGCGGTGGTGAGCTCGTCGACCAGACGCTCCATCGCTCGGCGCAGCTCGTTGCCGCGACCCGCCGGCATTTGCAGCAGCTTCGGCCGGTGCGACTCCTCGAAGTTGTTGACGTAGCAGATGTCGGGCGGTGTCTCGTTACCGGCGGCCTTGTGCTCGAGATACTGCAGGACCGCGGTGTGCTTGCCGGTGCCGGGGGGACCAAAGGCAAAGATGTTGTAGCCGTCGCGCTCGATCCCGATCCCGAACTCGACCGCGGCGACAGCCCGGGGCTGGCCCAACAAACCCTCCAGCGGCTCCAGGTCGTGGGTGGTCTCGAAGGCGAGCTCCCCGAGATCACACTTGCGGAAGAGCTGTTTGGGCTCCAGCGGCTTGGGAATCGCCACCTTTAGCCTTTCTCCACCTGAAAGACCGTGTCGATGACGGTGCCATCGACCCACTTGATCACCGCTACCGGCTTGTCGGTGAACCTCGCTCTCTGCGGTGGACCACCGCAGAACCCCTCCACTTCCTCTTTGATCTCCTCGATGGGGCGGATGGGGAGGTCCGAGCCCGCGAGGGCATCGAGCAGGTCTTGGCGCCGGGGGTTGATGGCGATTCCCCGCTCGGTGGCGATGACGTCGATCAGCTCACCGGGTCCGGTGACCGTGGTGACCTCGTCGACAATGACCGGGATGCGATCGCGGAAGGAAGGCACCGCCAGGATCGTGCAGCCGGCGGTCAGACAATTCTGCCAGCCACCGATGCCGTGGAGCAGCAACCCGTCCGAATGGGTGTTGACGTTGGCGTTGAAGCCGACGTCGACCTCGGTGGCACCGAGGACCACCGCATCCACCATCGAGGCGAAGTTCCCCTTGCCGTGGAAGTTATAGGAGGTGAAGGGCGAGGTGGGAACGTGACGGGGATCCTCCGCGATCGAGCGCACGCCGTCGAGGTCGAAAGTCTGACCGTCCAGGATGTAATCGGTCAGCCCCGTCTCCAGCATCTCGACCAGGTACTTGGTGGAGCCGCCGCGGACAAACCGCGCCTTGACCCCAGCCTCGCGCATCATCTCGCTCAGATAGGTGACAAAGGCCAGTGCGATGCCGCCGGCGCCGGCCTGGAGGGAGAAGCCGTCGCGCATGATGCCGCTGTCACCAAGTAGTTGGGCGACCTGCCGCGCAATCCGCTGGCGGTCGGGGCTGCGGGTGATGACGGTGGTGCCCGAGACGATCTTGGAGGGGTCACCGACACTGTCGACCTCGACCACATAGTCGACGTTGTTCCCCTGGATCTGCCAGGGGATACAAGGGAAGGGCACCACGTTGTCGGTCACCACGATGACGTTCTCGGCATAGATCGAGTCGGCCAGCGCGAACCCCAGAGAGCCACAGGCCGAGGGGCCGTGCGAGCCGTCACAGTTGCCAAAGGGGTCGGCGGTGGGCGCCGCAATGATGGCGATGTCGATCTCGACCTCGCCATCCTGGATCGCCTGCCACCTGCCGCCGTGGGAGCGGAGCACCCCCATGCCGCGCATCTTGCCGTGCGAGCAGTAGCGACCCAGCGGTCCGTTCATGCTCCCCTCGATGTGGTGCACGACCCCTTTGTCCATGAGCTCGATGACCGGCTCGTGGCAGGGGAAGGAGGCCGATGGGAACCACATCAGATCCTTGACCCCCATCTTGGCGGCAGTCTCGAGCACTCTCAGTGCCACCCGGTCGCCGTTGCGGAAGTGGTGGTGGCTGGAGATCACCATGCCGTCACGGAGACCACATTTCTTCAGCGCCTCCTCGAGGCTGGCGACCCGTTTGTCGCCATTGGCCGGGTAGTCCCGGCAGCTGCGGATGGGAGGTGCCTGTTTGCGTCCCTCTGGCTCGAACCGGCCCACGCCCTTGTAAGGGGTCTGCTCCAGACCATTGACGACCGTCGGCACCCGGCGTCCAAGGGCGTTTTTGACCAGCTTGGCGTCCTTTTTCATCTCTTGGCCTCGGTCGCTGATTTGTCTGCGGGGAGGGTGCCTGCCTCGCGCGCCCGCTCGACCAGCCTCAGGGCCTGTTTGACCACCGGTGGGTCGATCATCTTCGAGCCCAGGCTGACGACGGCCAGCCCCTCGGCCTCGGCCTCTTCGAAGGCGGCGACGATACGCAGCGCCTTTTCTATCTCGGCGGCCGTCGGGTTGTAGGCCTGGTGGATGACCTCGATCTGCCGCGGGTGGAGACAACCCATCCCCTCGAAGCCGATCCGCTTCGACGCCAGACACCAATGCTCGAGTCCCTCGACGTTGTCCACATCGCTGTAGACCGAGTCGATGGCCTGGACGCGGGCGGCCTTGGCGGCGTTGATCGTCCGCCGGCGGGCGTAGATCGACTCGACGCCCTCGGCTGAGCGGGGCACACCGATGTCGGCGCTGTAGTCCTCGAGCCCGATGGTCAGCGCCGCCACCCGGTCGCTGGCACGGGCAATCGCGAAGGCGTGCTCGATACCCAGCGCCGACTCCAGGATCGGCATCAGCCAGAGCGGTCGCTCGCTACCACCGAGGGCCTCGGCGATGATGGCGTCGACCTCGCGCACCTGATCGGGGCGCTCCACCTTGGGGATCAGGATCAGCTCGGGGTGCTGGGGCACGATCTCGGCCAGGTCGTCGAAGCCGAGCGGCAGCTGGTTGATCCGCACCATCCGCTCGGCGCCGTGAAAGTCGACCACGCGCAGGGCATTGCGTACCAGCAGCCGGGCGTCCGTCTTGGCTTCGGGGGCCACCGAATCCTCCAAATCGAGGATGACCGCATCGGGTCCGTGAAGACCGGCGCTGATAAAGAACTTGGGCTCGTTGCCGGGAAGATAGAGCCTCGAGCGGCGTCGGCGATCGCGGGTAGAGGGGTGCGGGTCGACGGTGCGCTCGGGGAGCAACGGGGCCGCTGGCTGGTGACCGGCCGCGCGTACCGCGGCCTCGACCCGGGCGGCGATGACAAAGGGCAGGGCGCCGGCATCCTCGATCCCGACCCGGGCGTGCTCGACCCCCAGGGTCGACATCGCCGCGGTTACCTGTTGGCGGATCGAGTCGCCGTAGTAGGGCTCGACCCTGGATGAAAGCTCGAGCTCGATGCCGCCCTTGGTACGGAGCTCGACCTCGACCTGGATATCGGAGCGCACTCGCTCCCCACGACGACCGGCCGTGCCGGTGGAGGAGACCTCGCCAGTCTTCTTTCGCAGTTTCATCTCACAGCTTCTCGATGATGGCTTCGGTGACCTGACCGGTTGGTGCCGCACCCTTGGCGATGGCATCCGCTCCACCGGGCACCTTCATCATGTCGTAGGGTCGGACTGTGCCCTCCTGGACGACGGCGGCCACGGCATCTCGCACGCGGGTCGCCTTCTCGTCCTCACCGATGTGATCCAAGAGCATGGCGGCGGCGAGGATCATGGCGATGGGGTTGACGATCGGCGGATCCAGCTCGGCGTACTTGGGAGCCGAGCCGTGGGTGGGCTCGAAGACCGCCACCTCTTCGCCGATGTTCCCCGAGGCGGCAAAACCGAGGCCGCCGACCAGCCCGGCAAAGGCATCGGAGACGATGTCGCCAAAGAGGTTGCCCGCAACGATCACGCCGTAGCTCTCCGGATTCTTGGTCAGCCACATCATCTGGGCGTCGATGTTGGTCGACCAGAGCTCGATCTCGGGGAATTCGGTCTGGATCTTCTTGGCCTCTTCTTCCATCATCCCCGAGGTCTCGCGCAGCACGTTGGGCTTCTCGCACACCGTGACCGACTTGTAACCGTGCTGGCGGGCGTACTCGAAACCCGCCCGCAGGATCCGCTGACAGGCTCGGCGGGTAAAGATGCGGGTGCTGATGGCCAGATCGGCGGCGGGTGCCTGAGCAAAGGCCTTGAACTTGGGGTGGGTTGCGAGTGCCTCGCGCACCGTTGCCGGTGGATCGGTCCATTCGACTCCCGAGTACATCCCCTCGGTGTTCTGGCGGAAGATCACCGCGTCGACCCGGGGCTCCTCGAAGCCGCCGTCGGCGCTGCGGCGGATGAAGTTGAGCGGGTTGCCGGGAAACGATCGACAGGGCCGGATGCAGACATCGAGGCTGAACCGCTGTCGCATGCCGACGATGGGGCTGAAGTAGCTGTAGCCCTTGTCCTGGAGCTCAGTGGCGAGCTCGGCCGCCGCCTGGGTCTTGGGCTTCGAGGTGATCGCTCCAAAGAGCCCCAATTTGTGCTCGGCCAGCAGCTCCACCGTGCGCTCTGGCAGCGCATTGCCCTCACTGACCCAGTAGTCCCAACCGATGTCGGCCTCCACGTAGTCAGCCTCGAAGCCGGCCGCCTCGATGACCCGCAGCGCTTCGGGGAGCACGACCTTGCCGATGCCGTCACCGGGCATCACCACCAGAGTGTGCTTTGCCATTCTCAGGTTCTGTCCTTTCCAGTGCTCAGCCGATGCCGAGCTCTTGACGTACTTTGTTCTCGACGCCGCCGGCGACGACCAGAGCCTGGGGGACGACACCCAGCGGCGGGAAGCTGAAAGTCTCGTGGCGAAAGACGATGGTGCCGGCGGAGAAGTCGATCTCGATCTCGTCGCCGGGGATGAAAGTTTTGCCGCCTCCTTCGATCTCACCGGCCAACAACTCGCGGATCCGCCCGACCAGCTCCGGACAGGCGATACAGGGGAAGCCGTTGTTGAAAGCGTTCCGCAGATAGGTCTGCGAGTAGCTGCCGGCGATGATCATGGCGATACCCTTGGCCTGCAGCGCCGTGACCGCCTGCTCGCGACTCGAGCCGGTACCGAAGTTCCAGGCGCCCACCAGCACGTCTCCCTCCTGCGCCTGTCCAGCGAAGCCGGGATCGTAGTTCTCGAACACCACCTCGGCCATCATCTCCGGGGTCATGTCGTCGCGGTAGGTGTAGTCCTTGCCATAGATGCCGTCGGTGTTGAGATTGTCCTGGGGGAGAAAGATCAGCCGACCCTGGACCCGCTGGGGAAAGCCGGGGAGGATCTCGACCTCTTCTGCCGCTGCCGCCGGTGGGGCGAGGGGCTTGAATTCGGTCTTAAGCGAGGAGCTCTCGAAGGGGGTCGGGCCGCAGATGTAACCGGCGACAGCCGAGGCGGCGACCACCGCTGGGCTGGCGAGATAGCACTTGGCCTCACGGGAGCCCATCCGGCCCTTGAAGTTGCGGTTGGTGGCCGAGATGCCGACCTCGCCCGGCTCCAAAAGCCCCGTACCCAGACCGATACAGGGACCGCAGCCGGGGGGAAGCGGGTGCGCCCCGGCGTCGAGCAGGGTCTGCCAGGTGCCGGCCTCTTCGCAGGTCTTCTGGACCTCTTGGCTGGCGGCGGCGAGATAGAACTCGACCCCATCGGCGATCTTCTTGTCCGCGAGGACCTCGGCCGCGGCGGCGATGTCCACAGTGCGCGAGTTCACGCAAGAGACGAGATAGGCCTTGTGGATCTCTATTCGCTGTTTCTCCATCTCCGGGAGGGGCGTGGCGATCTGGACGGTGTCGGGACCCGAAATGTGGGGCACCACCGTCGACAGATCGAGGGTGATGCGGCCGGCGTAGTGGGCATTGTCATCGGGGCCGATGGGGCTCTCGCTCCAGCGGGCAAGATCGCCCTCGGTGATTCGCTCGACACCCCGCTCGGCCAGGATCTCCCGACGCCGGCCGAGATAGGCCAGCGTCGTCTCGTCGGCGGGAAACCAGCCCACCAGGGCTCCCCACTCGGTGGTCATGTTGGAGATGGCCAGTCTCTCATCCATGCTCAGCGTGGTCACACCAGGGCCGACGAACTCGACCGCGGCGTTGAGCACTTCTCCCTTGCTGTAGAGCCCGCAGAGCGTGATGATCAGGTCCTTGCCGCTGGCTCCGGCCGGTAGCCGGCCTTCGAGGACGACCTGGATGCTGCGCGGGATCTGCCACCAGAAGGTGCTTGTGGCCCAGATCGCCGCCGCGTCGGTGCGCACCACAGGGGTGCCGACGGCTCCCATGGCGCCGTACATGTTGGAGTGCGAATCGGAGGCGACTACCAGCGAGCCGGGCACCACGTACTGCTGCTCGACCATGACCTGGTGGCCGATACCGGAGCCGGCGGGGTAGAAGTCGACCCCCTGCTCACGGGCAAACTCCTCGATCGAGCGGTACTTCGCCAGATTCTCCTCCGAGGTGTTCTGGATGTCGTGATCGAGGATGAACACCGGCTGTCCGGGGTCCTTGACCTTGGCGGCACCGATAAACTGAAACTTCTTCATCACCGGCGCGGTGTTGTCGTGTGTCATCACATGGTGTGGACGGATGGTGAGAAAGTCTCCGCTCCGCAGCGGCCGGCCGGTAGGTCCCTCGGCCATGTGTGCTTGTGCGATCTTCTCGACGACCGTTTGACCCATGGGCTTGTCTCCTTGACGATCTAGGAGTCGGCGGCGGCGAGCTGCATCAGCTCGGTGATCGAATCCAGATTCTCCAGATTCCAGACCGCCTCCTTGAGTTGCTGTTGCCGCTCCGCCGACATCACCGCCTCGGCCAGGGCGTCGAACTTCTCTTCGATCTCCTGGTCGGTGAGCGGATTGCGGGGATCGCCTTTGGGGTAGTCGATCTGCTTGCTGAGCTCGCGGCCGTCGGTGGTGACGATCTTGACGATCACCCGCTGTAGCTCGGGGAAGAGGGCCTCGATCTCCGGGTCGGCGACCACCTCGACCTTGTCGAGCTGTGCTCGGATCTTGGGGTCCATGATCTTCTCGTCGGTAAACTGGAGCGGCGTGACCTGGCGCTCAGCGACCGCGGCGGCAATGACATAGGGCAGGCTGTGGTCGGCCGTCTCTTTGGTGCGGGGATCGTACTTGCTGGGGTCGGCGAGGATGTCCGCCGCCCGGGCCAGCGACCGGATGTGTACCTTGGCGATCTCCTCCGGCGCCAGGTCGTTCTCCTTGATGATGTCGAGGGTGCAGGAGATGGGGGCGTGGGTCAGCGCCTCGGTGGGGAAGGCTTTCATCCCACACTGGGTGATCCGGTAGCCGTCGCCCAGCCCCTCTTCCAGGATCTCCAGCTTCCACTCGGGGCCCATACATTGGACCAGGCCCTCTTTGCCGTCGATGACATGCTCGGGGCCGCTGTAGCCCTTCTCGGCCAGCAGCGCCGCCAACACCCCGCTCTGGGTGGCCATCGGGTCGACGGTGTTCTTCATCATGGTGAGCTTGCCGGCGGTCACCGCGCCGAGGGTGGCCATACGCGAGCCGGAGATGCCGATGGCGTGCTGCATTTGTTCCCAATCGAGGTCGAGCAGCTTGGCGGCGACCATCGGCGAAACAAAGGCCGTCAGGGTGGCGTGGTGCCAACCCCGCTCGCGGATCCCGGGGATGGCCGCCTCACAGAACCGCATCTCGAACTCGTGGCCGAGGACGATACCGACGATGAGGTCGCGACCCCCCTTGCCGGTCCGCTCGCCACAGGCCATGGCCGCCGGGATGATGTCGGAAGGGTGGGAGGGGTCTTGCTGCCAGTAGATGTCGTTGTAGTCCATGACCCGGACCATCAGCGCGTTGAGCAGTGTGGCCGAGACCGGATCCATCCGTTTGCCGGTGCCGATGACCGTGGCCGGTCCCTCGCCCCCGTGCTCCTCGAGCACCTCGAGAGCGATCTTGACGTCGTGTTGCTGAAACCCTCCCAAGGCGCACCCGAAAGAGTCGAGCAGATAGCGTTTGGCCTCGCGGACAGCGTCGTCGGTAAGGTGATCGAACTCCAGGCCGGTGGCCCAGCGCGACATCCGGGCGGTGATGGTCTCGCTCACTTTCTTTAACCTCTCTCAGAGATTCTTGAACGGCTCGTAGCTCATGAAGTCGGCGTGGTGGACGATGGTGGCCTCGGTGCTGCGCTTGACCATATTCCCTTCGCCGGCGTGGGTGGCGATGATATGGCAGACCGGGTCGGGGACACCACAGGTCATGGCCAGGTGGACACCGGTGAAGGGGTGTCGCAGGGCCTTGCCCCGATCGCTCTGCACCGCTTTGCCATCCTGTGTCTCGTACTCGAGCAGCTTGCCGACGTCGGCCAGTATCGACCCGGCAATCACCACATCCTTGTCGATCGGCAGCGCCCGGCCCAGAAACTCCTCCATCGCCTCGGCCGACCGGCGGGCGATGTGCACCACACACCGTTTGTGCTCCATAAAGGTGGCCGGGCAGTCGGGGATCAGGAGAGTAAAGGGGATCTCGTTCAGATCCTGCGGCTCCAGGGGACTATTCTCGAAGGCTTTGATCCACGTCTGCAGCACACTCTCCCGCAGATCCTGGTCCTGAATCCAGGCGATCTCGGGCCACAGCTCTTCTACCGCCTCGCGCATGGGCTTCTCCTCCCATTCGAGTGGGATCTCATAGAACCAACGGTCAAGCCTGCTGGCCGAGGCCCCGACCACTCGGCTCCATGTCTTGGGGGCAGTTTAACCCGGTCGGTCCCCGGGAGGCGGGCGGCCTCCCGGGGAAGAAAAACTGGCAGGTTCTAGACCGTGGCTGGCTCGAGCTCTTCTTTGCGTGCGGGCGTGGCGGTCTTGCGGTCTTTGATCGACACAAAAGCCCGCTTGGGCTCACCGGTGTAGATCTGGCGTGGACGAGAGATCCGGCCCTTGGGATCGTCTCGCATCTCCTTCCACTGGGTGATCCAGCCGGGCAGCCGGCCAAGAGCGAACATAACGGTGAACATCTCGGTCGGGATGCCCATCGCCCGGTAGAGGATGCCGCTGTAGAAGTCGACGTTGGGATAGAGCTTGCGCCCGACAAAGAACTCGTCCTTGAGCGCGATCTCCTCCAGCCTCTTGGCGATCTCGAGCAGCGGATCGTCGACGCCCAGGCCGGTGAGCACCTCGTCAGCCGCTTCTTTCAGCAGCGTGGCCCGCGGGTCGAAGTTCTTGTAGACCCGGTGACCAAAGCCCATCAGCTTGAAGCCCGACTTCTTGTCTTTGGCGAGATCCATGTACTTCTGGTAGTCGCCACCATCGTCCCGGATCTTCTGCAGCATCTCGATGACCTTCTGGTTGGCGCCGCCATGCAGCGGACCCCACAGGGCCATGACACCGGCAGAGATCGAAGCGAAGATGTTGGCCTGGCTCGAGCCCACCATCCGCACCGTCGAGGTACTGCAGTTCTGCTCGTGATCGGCGTGCAGGATGAGGAGCAGGTTGAGGGCCTTGTTGAGAGCTGGCGGCACCACATACGGCTCGGCCGGGATGGCGAACATCATGTGCAGGAAGTTCTCGGTGTAGGCGGGATCGTTCCGCGGGTAGATGAAGGGCTGGCCGACCGACTTCTTGTAGGAGAAGGCGGCGATGGTGCTGGCCTTGGCCAGGAGGCGGATGATGTTCATATCCACGTCCTCGTCCGCCGTCCCCCGGGAGTAGAAGGCCGACAGCGAGGCGATCATGGCTGAGAGCACCATCATCGGGTGGGCCGTGGTCGGGAAGTCCTCGAAGAACTCCTTCATCGCCTCGTGGATCATGCTGTGGTGGGCCAACTTTTCGTTGAAGGCGTCGAGCTCCCGCTGTGTCGGCAGGTGCCCGTACACCAGCAGGTAGCAGACCTCGGTAAAGCTGGCCTCCTGAGCAATCTCCTCGATGGGGTAGCCCCGGTAGCGCAAGATGCCCTTCTCACCGTCGATAAAGGTGATCGTGCTCTCGCAGGAGCCGGTGTTGCCGTAACCAGGGTCGAAGGAGATCGCCCCGGTTGTCGGCCGGAGCTTTGTAAAGTCGATCCCGACTTCGTTTTCGGTTCCCACGACCGTCGGGAACTCGTACTCCTTGCCGTCCAGAATCAGCTTGGCAGTCGTCATTCGGCTCTCCTTTTATGGATAAGTGTTGGTAATGACCGCTTGTACTTTGTCGCGTCGGAGGACGAGAGAAACCTCCGTTCTTATTATGAATCATCAGGCCGGCGTCGGCACCGCCCAAACGGGTGGGATCGGACGCAACCCGTTGGCGTCCGGTTACTGCCCGTGGGGGTGGAATGGGTCACATCGGGATTTGCCGCACTGCAGCAATTTTGTGCTATAATTTAGCCGCACTGCGGCTGCGGGGTCGTGACCCTCGAGCCCAGAGAGTCCAAAACTTGCGCCTTTCGAAGGGGACCTCATGAGCAAGCAAGAGACAAAAGAGATAGACGAGAAGAAAAGCGGAGCCGGCCCGGCAGCGGCCGCCGCCGTGACCGGACCCGCGTTCCGTCGGGGTGGGGCCTTTCTTCTCGAGCCGGTCGTCGGACCGGTCTTTACCCGTGAGCAGTTCTCGGAAGAGCAGAAGGAGATCGACCGCATGGTCCGCGAGTTCGCCGCCGAGCGGATCGCGCCCCGGCGGGACGAGCTGAGCACCCACAACCAGGAGCTCACCCTGGAGCTGATGAGAGAGGTGGGCGAGCTGGGGCTGACTGGGATCGACATCCCCGAGAAGTTTGGCGGCCTGGAGCTGGACAAGACGACCTCGGGTCTGGTGGTCGAGGCCCTGACCACCGGTGGCTCGGCCTCCTGGGTGGTGACCTTTTCCTGCCACGTGGGTATCGGTACGTTGCCGATCGTCTACTTCGGCACCGAAGAGCAGAAAGCCAGGTACCTGCCCAAGCTCGGCAGTGTGGAGTGGCTCGGAGCCTACGCCTTGACCGAGCAGGATTGTGGATCCGACGTCGCCAACCTCAAGACCACGGCGAAGCCGACGGAGGATGGCGAGGCCTACCTGCTCAACGGCACCAAGCTGTGGATCACCAATGGCGGTTGGGCGGACACGTTTATCGTCTTCGCCAACCTGGAAGGGGCCGGCAATACGGCGTTTATCGTGGAGCGGGGTTGGGACGGCTTGTCCACAGGGGCGGAGGAGCACAAGCTGGGGATCAAGGGCTCCTCGACCGTGTCGGTGTTGCTGGAGGATGTGAGGGTGCCCAGGGAGAATCTCCTGGGTGAGCCCGGCGAGGGGCTGCCTATTGCCTTGAATACCCTCAACATCGGCCGCTTCAAGCTGGGTGCGGCCGACCTCGGCGGCTGCAAGGGGACCATCACCAATACCGTCCAGTACGCGCTCGAGCGCCAGCAGTTCGGTCAGCCCATCGCCTATTTCGAGGCCCTCCGCAAGAAGTTCGCCGAGATGGTGGTGCGCACCTACATGCTCGACAGCGCCATCTACCGAGCCGTGGGGCTGATGGACGAGCGCATCGCTCAGATGGACACCGATGATCCCGACTACGACCGGCACGTCGTGGACGCGATCGAGGAGTACGCCATCGAGTCTTCCATCGGCAAGATCTTCGGCTCGGAAACCATGGCTCTGGTAGCCGACCACGGGATCCAGATCTACGGTGGCAACGGCTTCTCGGAGGAATACCCTCTTGCCGAGATCTATCGCGACTGTCGCATCGATCGGATCTTCGAGGGCACCAACGAGATCAACCGCATGGTGATCTACGGCTACTTCCTCAAGAAGGCGCTGATGGAGGAGCTGCCTCTCCGCGACGCCGAGAAGCACTGGTCGAAGAGCGAAGTGCCGGACGACGGTCCGCTGGCCTGGGAGGTGGCGGCCCTGGATTCGGCACGGCGGCTGACGGTCAAGTGCCTGTTCGAGGCGATCTCGCTCTACGGCCAGGATCTGCGCAACGCCCAGATCGTCGGCGAAGACCTGGCCGATCTGGCCATCGGCTACTTTGGTGCCTCGGCGGCCATCAACCGCATCCTCCAGCTCGGCGACAAGGAGCGCGGGGACCGTGTGTATCGAGCCCTGGTGCGGCTGGTCGTCAGCACCTGTATGGAAGAAGTCGTGCGACGGATCTATCGGCTGCGGCCGGTCCTTTTCGCCGGACCCTACGGCAGCCGTTTCGTGGATCAGCTCGACCGCGAGCTGCAGCATCTCATGCCGCCCTTCGATCCGGTGAAGGAGGTTCACATCCTCACCGATGACCTCTTCGAACATGGCCGCTACCGCTTCGAGTAGGCGGTTGGAAGGAGAAGATGATGAGTCGGTCCAGCGTGATTGTCGATGCCGTCCGTAGTCCCATGGGGGTGAAAAAGGGCCGTTTGATCGGCATCCGGTCCGACGATTTGGCGACCCAGGTGGTGGAGGCGCTGTTGGCCCGCCAGCCCAACCTGCCGCTGGACAGAATCGAGGACGTGGTTCTCGGTTGCGCCTTTCCGGAGGGTACTCAGGGCATGCTCATGGCCCGCGGAGTGGCGCTGCTGGCCGGGATTCCGCAAGAGGCCGGCGCCAAAGTGGTCAACCGGTTCTGCGGCTCGTCGATGGACGCCGTACATCAGCTCTCGCAAGCGATTATCGCCGGGGATATCGAGTGCGGCATCGCGGTGGGGGTCGAGGATATGTTTACCATCCCCATGGGCGGCTTCAATCCCTCCTTCCACCCCAAGCTGGCCGAGATGGGTTACTACATCGGGATGGGGGAGACGGCCGAGAACCTGGCCAACGATCTGGATATCGACCGTGAGGAGCAGGAGGCGTTCTCCATCCAGTCTCACGAGCGCGCTCTCGCCGCCTGGAAAGACGGGAGCTTCGACAATGAGGTGGTACCCGTCACCAAGGGCGAGGAGACGATCGACAAGGACGAGGGACCCCGAGAGCCGGACATCGAGAAGATGAAGTCGCTCGATCCCGCCTTTATCGAAGAGGGCACCGTCACCGCCGCCACCTCGAGCCCCATCTCGATCGGCGCGGCGGCCATCATCGTCGCCAGCGAGGAGTTCGCCAAGAAACACAAACTGCCGGTGAGAGCGCGGATCGTCTCGCGTGCCATCGCCGGTGTCGATTGGACGCGGATGGGCATCGGTCCGATCCCGGCCAGCGCCAAAGCGCTGGAGCGGGCCGGAATCGAGGCCAAGGATCTCGATTACATCGAGCTCAACGAGGCGTTTGCGGCGCAGTCGCTCTACGTGCTGAAGGAAACCGGTTGGCCGCAGGACAAGGTCAACATCCACGGCGGCGCCATTGCCTTGGGACACCCGCTGGGTGCCTCCGGGGCTCGCATCCTGACGACGCTGATCAATGTCATGGAGAAGCACGACGGCAAAAAGGGTCTGGCCACCATGTGTATCGGCACCGGTCAGGGCATCGCCACCGTCATCGAAAGGGGATAGCTATGGGTGAGATCAAGACCATCGGTGTCTGCGGTGCCGGCGTCATGGGCGGCCAGCTGGCGGCCTTCTTTGCCAGCGCCGGTTTCGACGTGCTGCTCTACGATCTGAACCAGGAGCTGGCGGAGAAGGGGATCGAGACGGCGCTCGCAGCCAAACCCGCTGCCTTCTACGATCCCAAATTCGCCAAGAGGATCACCCCCTGCGACTACGAGACCAATCTCGACCGGTTTGGCGACTGCGACTGGGTCATCGAGGCCATCGCCGAACGTCTGGACTGGAAGCTGGATCTCTACGCCAAGATCGAGCCGCAGCTCGCAGACGAAGCCGTTCTCTCGACCAACACCTCCGGTCTGTCGCTGGCGGAGCTGGCCGAGGGGCTGGGTGGAGATCTTCGTCGTCGGTTCATGGTGACCCACTTCTTCAACCCGCCACGCTACATGCGGCTGGTGGAGCTGGTCGGTGGGGAAGCCACCGATGCTGCCGTGCTCGAGAGGATGAGGGCGTTTTTGAGCGAGACCCTGGGCAAGGGCGTCGTCGAGGCCAAGGACACCCCCAACTTCATCGCCAACCGCATCGGCATCTACGGCATGATGCTGGCCCTCAAGCTCACTAAGGAGATGCGGCTCTCGATCGAGCAAGTCGACGCCATCACCGGTCCGGTGTTGGGCCGGCCAAAGTCGGCGACCTATCGCACCGCCGATCTGGTGGGTCTGGACACTCTCGCCTTTGTGGCCAAGACGGCCTACGACAAGTGCGTCGAGGATGGCGGCCGTGATCTGTTCCAGATTCCTCCGGTGCTCGAAGATCTGCTGGAGCGAAAGTGGCTGGGTCAAAAGACCGGTCAGGGCTTCTACAAGAAAGAGGGCAAGGACATTTATGCCCTCGATCTGGAAAAGATGGATTACGCTCTCAAGCAGAAGCCGCGCATGGACGGCATCGGTGTGGCGCGTCGCTATACCGATCTGGGCGAAAAGCACCGCGCCCTGGTCTACAACCCCGACCTGGCCGGACGCTTCGCCTGGGAGCTGATCATCGGCACGCTGGCCTACGCCGCCGACCGGGTAGGTGAGATCGCCGACGACATCGTGTCCATCGACCAGGCGATGAAGTGGGGTTTCGCCTGGGAGTTGGGGCCCTTCGAGACCTGGGACGCCATCGGTGTCGAGCGCTCGGTCCATCGGATGGAGCGAGAGGGCAAGAAAGTACCGGCCTTCGTGCGCAGTCTTCTCGACAGCGGCGAGGAGTCCTTCTACCGGCGCTCGAGCGAGGGAGCTCGTTGCTACTTCGATCTGCCGTCGGCCGAAATGAAGCACATAGATGTGGAGCCGGGCGTGGTGGTGCTGGCCGACCGCAAGGCCGAGGGTGGGGAGGTGCTGCGCAACTGGAGCGCCTCGTTGGTGGATCTGGGTGACGGCGTCGGTTGTCTGGAGTTCCACTCGGCGCTACAGCCGGCGATGAATCCGATCGACGGCGCCATCCTCGACATGCTCGCCGAGTCGCTCGCGAGGGTCGGCCAGGAGGGGATGAAGGGTCTGGTCATCTCGCACCAAAGCACCCATTTCTCGGTCGGCGCCAATCTCGCTCTGATACTTGAGCTGGCCCGCAGCAAACAGTTCGATGTCATCGGGCAGATCTCCAAGATCTTCCAGGATCTGACCCAGATGATCCACTACGCGCCCTATCCGGTGGTGGCGGCTCCATTCAGTCTCTGTCTGGGTGGCGGCTTCGAGATGGTCGCTCCCTGCCGCCAGATCGTCGCCCTGGCCGAGCTCTACTGTGGCGCCGTGGAGGTGGGGGTCGGACTCATCCCCGGCGGCGGTGGCAATCTGCGGCTGCTGACCCACTTCGCCGCGCGCCTGCCTGCCGACAAGCACGGCCCGATGGCGGCGGTGCAAAAGGCCTTCGAGACCATCGCCTTTGCCAAGATCTCGGGCTCGGCCTACGAGGCCGTCGAGCTCGGCTACCTGCGCGAAGACAACCTCATCGTGCTGTCGCGGGATCACCAGATCTCCATGGCCAAGGAGATCGTCTTGACCCTGGCCAAGGACTACCAGCCGCCGAAGCCGGCCGGGCTGGTGCTGCCCGGTCTGGGTGGCAAACTGGCCATCCAGGCGGTGGTCCAGGGTTACCGGATGACCGGCAAGATCTCCAAGCACGACGCCCTGATCGCCAAGGGGCTTGCCCATCTGCTGTCGGGCGGCAGCCGCGCCAACGGCATCGACCCGGTCGAAGAGAGTTACCTGCTGGAGCTCGAGCGCGAGGTCTTCGTCAGCCTGGCCGGCGAAGAGAAGTCGCAGGACCGCATGGCCCACATGCTCGAGACCGGCAAGCCGCTACGGAATTGACCCATCGGGGCAGGACACCCGTCCTGCCCCCTTTTCCCAACCAGGTGCAGGCCGTTTCGGCCCGGACCGTCGGGGTGCTGCCGTGCCGTCGTTGCCACCGACGCCCCGCACCCGACATTGGTGCCTAGACATTACAGGACACTCTCTTCGACCCACTCCACTCTGCCGAGCTCTTCCGATTTCGCCGCACACTACGCGACACTTTCTTGTCCATTGCGTCCGGGACCCTGCCTCCCTAATCAATTCAATGCGTCTTCAATCTCCTGCTCGGTGGCCCCCCGGAACAGCCGATGCCACCGAACCGTTACCGACCATTATCCGACCCAGAAGCTCTTACTTAGGTCGTATACTCACTGTTAGCTGCTCTAGGGAGATCGATGATTCAACGATTATTTGTCTACGGAACCCTGGCGCCAGGCCGACCGAACGAACACTTGCTTAAGGAGATCGGCGGTTGCTGGGAAGAAGCGACCGTGACCGGTACTTTGCGCCCGGAAGGCTGGGGCGCGACGATGGGCTATCCGGGAATCGTTCTTGGCGGATATGGTGAGGAAGTCGAAGGCTTTCTATTCAGTTCGGATAAACTTTCTGACCATTGGGCAAGGCTCGATGAGTTCGAGGGTGAAGTTTATGAGCGTGCCTTAGCGGTCGTAAAGCTTAGAGACAACACCACGGTGGACGCTTATACTTACACACTCAAAGGCAAATAGACGGCTACTAAGAAGCCTCATTAGGTGTCAGTCCGGGCGGCAGCTAGCAAGGTGTTCAACCGGACGCCAGGGCTTGCGCCCTGCCGCCGCTCAACTCCCGGGCGTTAGGCGGCAAGCAGTCCTACTTCACAAAGGAAAGCAGCAATGTCATTACCTTCTAAGGACAATCTTTTGAAAGCTCTTGGTGATGCTGGCTCTGCCCACCATGAATACGAGCAAGTTACGCTTGGAGGAAAGCGAGATGAGCAGTGGTCGGGCTTTTATGCGGCGTATACACTTGGTCGTGTCGGCGAGTTTGCTGCGCCCAGTGCGTTGAGCCAATGGCTCGAAGAGGCACCGGCTGGAGAAGCATGGGCGGCGTCGGCAGCCGGTTACGTTCTTTCTCGCCTGGGTGAGCAATAGTTCGTAATTTGCCGCCTAACATGTCGTTGGAGGGAACGCCAGGGCTTTCGCCCTGTCGCCGCTCAACTCCCGGGTGTTAGGCCCACCTGAAGGCCACTCATGAGATTCTAGGAACCGAAGGAGAAACCCATGGACATGCCAAAGCCGTCGCCTGGCCACCTCCTCCTTGAGAAACTGGCTGGATCCTGGGAAGGAGAGGAGACGATGCACCCTTCCCAGTGGGATCCGAAAGGCGGGGCGGCCATCGGAAGAAACAAGCACACGATAGGCCTCGGTGGCTTCGCTCTCCTTGCCGACTACGAACAGGAGCGCGACGGCACCATCACGTTCACCGGCCACGGTGTCTACACCTACGACCCGAAGGAGGATCGCTACACCCTCCATTGGTTCGACTGCATGGGTTCACCTCCCGAGGTATTCGTCGGAGGTTTCGACGGCGATATTCTCACCCTCTCCCACGGCGGCCCAGGAATGCACGCTCGCATGACCTACGACTATTCGACTCGCGGAACCATGAAGGGGATGATGGAAATGTCCCCAGATGGACAGGTTTGGAAGGTCTTGTTTGAGGCTAGCTACAAGCGAACTTGAACGCGGCCTTGTTGCCGTAAACTAATGTCAGGTCTAACATTTCGCTGCAGCGGACTCGAACAGCTGTAGAGTACATTGCTGATCGGCGGCCTACGGCCGCCGGCAAT
>Ga0255057_10000678_pt1 | contig 19490 bp, 21 predicted proteins | sample Cases_109_6_MG_FD_189022 | JGI IMG/M metagenome (GOLD analysis project Ga0255057, IMG submission 189022) | Seawater microbial communities from Amundsen Gulf, Northwest Territories, Canada - Cases_109_6 | ecosystem: Environmental > Aquatic > Marine > Gulf | place: Canada: Northwest Territories... | reverse complement strand
GCGGGATGCCTATTCAAAAGCGAAGATGAGAAGCCATCCGATAGTGGAGTGCTGCTTTATTTCAACGTATCCGGACGCTTGGACGAAGCAATAAAAGCCGCGGAACAATGCGGTGGCACGGTTCTGAAAGCGAAAGAGCAAATTGGGGCGCATGGCTATCGGGCGATCGTGCTTGATAGTGAGGGCAACCGGGTTGCCTTGCATTCTGAGTGAAATGCCATCTAACAACACGCCGCACTTGCACATCTGGCTTTCGTCATGAATCTTGCATTAGGCAAGTTCGTCGCCGTAAGCTAAGACCAAGTTAGCTTAGTCGTTAGGCCTCCGTTCCTTGTCAGACACAATACGAGCATTGGTCACCGTATCTGCGCTCTGCTTGGTCGCAAGCCTTGGTCCAGACCTGTCCCTGGCTCAAACCACCTTCGCCTCAAATTACGATGTCATTCTGACTGTCGGCGACGCTCAGTATCGTGCTCAAAGCAGAGTTCGGGTGGCGGACGGGAGCACGATTCCAATCGAATTCAGTCGTTTTCGAGTCAACCTAAATGTCTCTTCGATCGATTCCGAAAGGTTTCAGGTCTTGTTGACAATTGATGAGCGAATTGACAGAGAGTGGATTCGCCTTGATGTTGACCCTGAAGGCTTTGGCGGTGCCTTTGGAGCACCGCTCCGGTTCGCTTGGAACGGAAATTCGGTGCGCCTAAACATCGCATTTATCGTCTCCATCGATCGTCAATAGACGCATTAGCCGAAAGGATGCCTAACAATACACTGCACTCGCACTCTGGCTCATGTCACGAGGCTTGCAAGCGCAACCGCCGCGCCATAAGCTGAGTAACAAGTTAGCCTAGACGTTAGGGTGGCACGAAATGGCGACGCGAACAGTTTTCCTTTTCGTCATTCTCCTCTCCTTGGCTGCGTGCCAACGTCCAGCTGCCCAACGGGACTTGGTACGACCAGGATGGGTCACGAATCTGTGACGGATTTCTAACTCGAAACATCGATGAGGACTTTTGCGCCGCTGAAGTGCCAAGTTGCTGGGTTCCTTTCGAATTCGATGGCCAAACCTATTATGTGCAATCACTCTCAGCGACAGACGATTAGCACCTTCGCGAGTGCGGCCTAACAATGCAATGAATCAACTCTTGCGATTTTCAAGTTCGGTTAAACGAGATCCTGACATCGGTGCCTGGATGGAGGCACACTCGGGTGACTTGGGCGTGATCGCGCACCACTGGTTTGAGGTCATGCGTATGTGTGGAGACGATTTCCGAGAACTATTGCATGACGGCCATCCGACGGCTTGCGTAGCTGACGCGGCATTCGCATACGTCAACGCATTCACGGCGCACGTCAATGTCGGATTTTTTCGTGGCGCCGAGCTTGCGGATCCGGCGGGCCTTTTGGAAGGTACGGGCAAGTATATGCGTCATGTGAAACTCAGGCCCGAACGTAACGTCGATGCCACGGCTTTGGTGAAGCTAATCGAAACTGCATACGCTGACATGAAGGGGCGCCTGAAGGCGGAGTAGTTCGTGCAAATTTTCGACAAATTCGATACGCCGGGATGATAGAGGCGTCAAATAACAATGCGCGACGCAGTAAATTTGTCGGCTTGCTACGCGGAATAAACGTCGGCGGCCACAATAAAATCCCGATGTCTGACCTGCGTTCGCTGTGCGCTGACATGGGCTGGGAAGAGGTTCAAAGTTATATTCAAAGCGGAAACCTCGTGTTTTCCGCGGCCGAAACAGCAGCACGACTTGAAGTTCAGCTTGAGGATTCGATTGAGCGGCGCTTTGACCTTCAAATTTCAGTTCTCGTTCGCGACGCAAAAGAATGGCTGGGGTACGTTAATCGCAATCCGTTTCCCGAAGCGTCATTGAATGAGCCAAATCGCGTAATGCTAGCGCTTTCGAAACGCAGTCCTGATTCTGATGCTGCTGAACGACTGCGCGACCGTGCAGACAAGGGCGAGCGCCTGGCTCAGACTGGCGAAGTATTGTGGATCTACTTTCGTGGAGGCTCCGCCAGATCGAAGCTATCGCCGACGCTACTTGGCCGGTTCATCGGTTCACCCGTTACCACGCGTAACTGGCGTACGGTACTCAGACTAGGCGAATTGGCAGGACCTCGTTCTGACCCGGGCCAAATTATTCTCGATTGAGAAATGGAAGTCGACATCATCGTCGGCGTGTGACACGGTTCTCAGTACGTTCCTTGAACACCGACTCAATACGCCTTTTTGTGAACGAGACCACGTTCGTTTATCGGCATTACCCGCATATTTCGGTTCTGATCAACCATATGCGACATCTGAGGTGCGTCATGTTGCGAGCAACAATAGTCCAAGAAAGAGTCCCGCTGGTCTGGGTTTTAGTCGGTCTGCTTTTCCAATCGACCGGAGTGTATATGGGCTTTGATAATGGCTTGACCTTTGTCTACATGATCGTCGGCATGTTCTGCTTCGTGTTTGGCTTAGTACTCTTTGCTCTTCGCCTCAGGGAGCGTCCGAGAACTCCGGAAAAAACGCGTTTGTCTCCGAACTTTATTTCGGCAGGAGCGACACCAGTGTTCCCGGCGCCGGAAAACGACAATTCTCAGGATACCGCGCAAGCAAATCCTGAATAGCAGCCGAGCCAGATACCAGGCGCAGGTTACATTAGACCGAAGCGGACGATGATCCGCCTCGCGTGGTGGGATGAACGCGGCGATCGAAAGTCTGAAGCAGCTCTTATAAAGGACTCGGACTTGCAAGCAAGAAGGCGATATTTCGGGGCACCCCATGTCAAGAACACCTGGTTGAGTTAGACTTCGAGAGATCAAAACGAAGAATCTCAAAGCGTCTCCATGGACAGTATCAGTACGGCAGAATTGCTTGAATTCGCCCTTCTTGCCCGAGAATCCGACGAATTGCCACAGCACGATGGCAATCCATAAGAAGCGGATGATTCCGTGCTAAGCGACCTGGCCATACCTTCAGATGACCTTTGAAACCTGGATTCTGTACGTCGTTACTGTGCTCATATTCATGAGCACACCTGGGCCAAGCCACTTATTGATGCTATCGGTCAGCGTGTCGCATGGATTCAACTGTTCTCTCGCGACTGCGGCAGGTGATCTCACCGCGAATGCGATCCAAATGCTGCTTGCTGGACTAGGATTGGCAATTCTGGTCACGAGCTCACAATATGGATTCTCGATTGTTAAGTGGGCGGGTGTTTCTTACCTCGTCTGGGTCGGAATTCGACAGATCGTTGCCTCATTCAGTCGCAATGTTGATTCGCCAACGGTATCTGAAGTGTCCTTGCTCAGATTGTGGTTGCGCGGATTCATAACGTCTGCGGCGAATCCAAAGGCCGTGGTCTTTTTCGCCGCATTGTTTCCGCAGTTTCTCGATCCCGGCAACGCACTACTTCCACAAATAGGGACCCTGGGTTTAAGCTATATTATTATCGACGGATGTTTTCTCGCGGCCTATGGCAAGGGTGCGAGCTGGATCGCGGAAAAGCTACACCATCAACACAAGGCCTTGTTGGATCGAGCGGCGGGAGCCAGCCTCATAATCGCAGCGCTGCTACTTGGCCTCAGAGCGAACGAGCGAACTTGATCGGCAAAAGATTGGAGAAGGACTGATGAAATTACGTTACAGAATCCTGCGCGGTATACTGGTTGTTCTGACGGTGGCAGTGATTTCACTTGCCATTGTTCTGAGCCACAACTCTGCTTGCGAACCAGCACCTGCCCTTTCCGGCCAAACCGAGCTCATGAAAGCTATTGTAAATCGTTGTTATGGTTCGCCCGATGTTCTTACGTTCGAGGACATTGAGAAGCCGACGCCCGCGGACAACGAGGTCCTGGTAAAAGTTCAGGCAGCTGCCGTCAATCCGCTGGACTGGCATTACATGCGAGGCTCGCCGTACCTGATGAGGCTTGGGACCGGCATCGGCGCTCCAAACGATTCGAAAATGGGCGTGGATTTTGCCGGGACGGTCGAAGCGGTCGGCGACAAGGTCACCCAATTCAAGCCCGGAGATGAAGTGTTTGGCGGACGCAGCGGCGCGTTCGCCGAATACGTCGTTATCCCCGACGACCGGGCGGTGAGGCTGAAGCCGGCCAACATTACGTTCGAGCAGGCGGCTTCCGTACCGATAGCGGCAATCACCGCATTACAGGCACTTCGTGACAAAGGTCAGTTAAAGCCGGGGCAGAAAGTCCTGATCAACGGCGCTTCGGGTGGAGTGGGTACGTTTGCTGTGCAGATTGCCAAGTCTTTCGGTGCCGAGGTAACGGGGGTTTGCAGTACGCGTAATGTCGAGATGGTCCGATCAATCGGCGCCGATCACGTCTTCGATTACAAAAAGGAGAATTACACCGAGAGTGGCCAACAATACGACCTGATCATTGACAATGTCGGCAATCACTCACTGTCAGCCAACCGGCGAGTCATGGCGCCGGACGGCATCCTGGTGATTATTGGGGGGTCCAAGGGCAATTGGCTGGGGCCACTAATGAGGCCCATCAAGGCACTAATGTACTCACCGTTTGTTAGCCAGGAGTTCATTTTGATTTTGGCGAAAATGGATGGGGACGACCTGGCAATCCTTGGCGAACTCATGCAGGCCGGAAACGTAACTCCGGTCATCGACCGCAGTTATACATTGAGTGAAGTTCCGGACGCCATTCGATATTCGGAAGAAGGACACGCCCGGGGAAAAATCATTATCAATGTAGAGTAGCAACGAAACCGCATTGTTACTCTGAAGATCGGCTTTTTTTTGTGGCGCCCATAAGAGCAGTGATCGCTGCTGAGCACGCACCTAACAACAGTATGCCGCCAACGACCTTTAACAGAGTTGAGCTGGCATCGTCGAAACTCATCGCTTCAAATATGAACAGACACCCCACGATGGCAATCGCGAGAATGGCCAAAACAACGGTAATCGTCAAAATTTGCTTGATGGCGCGTGGCTCAACAATACTAAACTATTCCGGATTTTAACCCATCTGCGCGACCTCTTGCATGGCAATCATGTGCGCCGTAAGCTGACAGTTATCCAGATACCGCCACGAGAGTGAAGGACGATCCGTTGCAACAATTAGTCTTTCTGGTAATGGGCTCCTCGAAAGACCCGTACGAAGTGACCTTCATCAAAGACGGTGCTAGTTTGACTGCAATTTGTACCTGCCCGGCCGGAACCTACGGAAACTTTTGCAAACATCGTATTTCGATACTTGACGGCAATACCCAGGCCATCACAAGTGACAACGTCAACGAGGCGGCGACGGTCGTCGACTGGCTGGGGGGTACCGATGTTGAGGAGGCGCTGTCTGAAATGAGAGCGGCCGAGAAGCTCGCTGACCCGGAGAAAAAGACCCTCAACGCCGCGAAGCGCAAACTCGCGAGGGCGATGAATACGTAAAGACGCTTGTCTTCGTACGCAAAGCCCGGTCCTGAAGTTGTTGCCCCGGGTACGCGGCTCCGATAGTATTCTGCGACCCCTAACTCTTGGATAAAAATAATGAGAAACATGAAATTTATGCCTGTCGCTGCCCTGCTTTTGACGACGACTGCCGTTTGGGCCGGCGACGAAGAAGCGACGATGGAGAAGCCCTCGTTTTCCGCAACGCAATCCATGACTGTCTCGGCCGTAGTGGACGAAATCGACCACGAATCGAGAGTCGTTACGGTTACGAAGGCGGACGGTGAATCCCTGACCTTTGTCGCCAGTGAAGAGGCTCGCAATCTGGACCAGGTGACAGTCGGCGATGTCCTAATTGCTGAGTACATGGAAACTGTATCGATTGAGGTGCTGGCGAATGACGGCATGGAACCCGAGGCGGCTCAGGCGTCGGCCATGGCTCGCACTAAAAAGGGCGAGATGCCAGGCGTAGCGGCGATGGATACAACTATCATCACTGCAACGGTTGAAGAGATCAATCTGGAGATGAATACCTTCAAGTTGAAAGGTCCTGACGGCACGGTTGAAGAATACGTGGCTCGGAACCCGGAAAACCTGAAACGGGCTGCGGTCGGTGACCTGGTCGTCATTACGCTAAGCTCAGCGGTGGCCATCACGGTACACGAACCAGCCACTGAATAATCTTCGCAGTGAAAGCCGAAAAAAATGGGCCCGCAAGGGCCCATTTTTGTTTGCGGCGCTGGTAGGATGGATTCGTTACAAGGAGCGACTGCCCGTATACTGAGCATCAAGATGGACGCTAGTTTCACAATCAGTTTTGAAGGTGACCATATCAAGGTGCTTTCGGATGGTGCCAAGAATCTCGACTATGCAAAGCGGCTCTGGACGGCCATCGTTGAGGCCTGCAACGAACACAAGTGTTATAGGGTTCTCGGCATCGCCGATACGACGTCACCAATGCCGCCCCTTGATGGGTACCAGCATGCTGATCTGTTTCGCAAATTGGGCATCACCCGAAATTATCGTGTGGCCTGGGTCGAACTGAACCAGGAAGCCAAGGAAGCGACTTACTTCGTTGAAACGGTTCTTTTCAATCGCGGCTTGCCGGGTCGTCTTTTTGATTCCGTAGCGGACGCGACTGAATGGCTATTGACCGAAGACAACACATGAGCGTGATATGACGTTTGACATCGATCAACTGACAGAAAATTGCAGGTCCGCACTCAAGAACACAACACCTTCAAAGGCAGTACGTGACATAGTCTCGCGCGCGGTATCGGACACCAACGCCGTTGTGAATGCGCTCGGTGAGCCAAAGCGAGGCGAGGTTCAAAGATTGCACGTTTCGGATGATTTGACGATCCTCAACGTCATCTGGGCGCCGTGCATGACGATCCGGCCGCATGATCACAACATGTGGGCGGTGATTGGCGTCTACGGAGGACGTGAAGACAATATCTTCTGGCGACGCCGCAAGGACGACCCCAACGGACGAATCGAGGCTGCTGGCGCGAAGTCACTGGGGCCGCAGGATGTACGCCCGTTCGGCCCGGATATTATTCATTCCGTAACGAATCCGACAACAAAGTTTACAGGTGCAATTCATGTTTATGGCGGCGACTTTTTTTCTGTTGAGCGTAGCGAGTGGGAGCCTGACGATCTTTTTGAGCATCCTTATGACGTCGAGAAAACGCTGCAGCTATTTGAAGATGCCAACAAGAACCTGTAACGACGCTGGCTAATAAACTTACGTCAATGCAGAAAAGGTCCTGGCGAAAAGGCATTTATCAATCCACCACTCTTGTGGCTGTCGCCCTCCTCCTGTTGATTCTGTTCGTTTCTGTCGGTTATTTCTTTTTGATACCACAGACTGAACAATCGCAGGCAAACACTGCGATGTTCAGGCAAATGCAGTTGAATAAGGCAAAATGGGAAAACAACAAGCCCCTGTCATTTCGCTACGTGGTGCGGCGCTCTTGTTATTGCGAGACTGAAGCTGTGACACCGTATGTGGCCACGGAAGAACGCGGTGTCAAGACCGCCGCGTTTCGCATTGAAGTGGAATCCGGCTCCGGCGAATTTCTGAGTTCGCCGCCAAATCCGGTTTGGATTGCAGACATTTATTCCGAGCTGGCCGATGCCATTGCATCAGCGGAAGCGCCCCTGATAGAAGTAAGCTACGACGGCAAGCTCGGCTATCCGGCAACAGTGAACATTCGCTATCCAATGCCGGACGCATACGTTCGCTATGACATTCAAGATTTCGAGTTAATCGAGCAACGTTTATGAGAGACACACATGCATGATCTGAAATTGGACTATTTTGACTTTCATGGCGGACGCGGCGAAGTTGCGCGTCTTGTTTTTGCAATCGGCAACATCCCCTTCGAAGACAACCGCATCCCCGTGGCTGATTGGGTGTCTTTTCGTGACGAAGCCCCGCTGCATGCAATTCCGGTTTTGCATGTCGACGGCGAAGCGATTACGCAATCCAATTCAATTAACCGATTTGCAGGCCGGCTGGCGAATCTGTATCCGGAAGATCCGGTAGAGGCATTACGCTGTGATGAAATCATGGACGCTATCGAGGACGTGCTCCCCAAGGTCGTCGCAACATTCAGCATCAGGGAAGAGGACGAGAAAAAGACGGCCCGGGAGAAGCTCGCAGATAGGGTAATCATACCCTACCTTGGCTATCTGGGTCAGTTGTTACAACGAAGCGGCGGAGAATATTTCGCCGACAATCGCCTGACAATTGCTGACCTAAAGGCGTTCGTTTGGGCACGAAGTCTGCGAGGCGGCGTACTCGATTATATTCCCACTGACATCGTCAAAAACGCCGCGCCAAATATTGCGGAACACTGCGACAGGATCGCCGCGCACCCTGGGATCATCGCGTGGTACAACGCGCACTGACTACAATATTTGAGCCCCGAGTTGTTCGCCTACCTCGTAGAAACAAGCTCGGGTGCGCACTTCGACTGCCAGAGAATCGAGCTTCTTGACGACGCGCGGATTCGCCACGTCGCCCGAAATCGGGTCATAGATTTTTAGCAATTCATCGAGGGGCAATCGTTGCACCGCTGCCTGCACCTGCGCGACATCAACGATGCAGTTTGCAAATCCCAAAACAAGCTGCGGCGCGAGTTGCTGCGCGTCCTCGGCGCTCCTGCCGTCGGCGACGATGTCCGATTGCAGTTTCTCAAGCCGCGTCTCCGTCATACTATTGACGATGTTTTGTCGAACCATCCCCGTCTGCAAACTGACCGGTAGCTCTCCGGGCTGTACCCACTCGAGACTGGTTCCGTTTGAATCAATTCCGGCGAGTGTATTACCGTCGCGAACCAGCATTTCGGAATTCCAGCTTTCTGCCTCATAAGACAGACTGACTCGCGTTCCTCTTACAACGAGTTTTGCTTTGGTGGAGTCTTTTGTCACCGTCAGGCAGCGCTCCGAAGACACCCAGGCCGTAGCGATCGCCTCATACGTGAGCTTTTTCGTATCCGGAACTTCCCCGGTTACCTCAAGCTCCGTCAGTGTGATCTCTCGACCACAGCGACCCATTGCGGCATCCGATTTGAGTACCGTCGCCCAGGTTCCGAAGTAGTCCTCATTTTCCTGCGCGCTCAAAGAGCCTTTTGTCAGGAATAACATAAGGAACATCAATGAGTAATGTGCATATCCTTTCAATTTAGAACCCGTCCAGCCAGTTGCCGATGAAAATACGATACCGCAACGGCGCTTGCATCAACAGCGGCTAATCCAGATACTTGGGGGCGCTGTAATCCTAGGATTCCGATGGCCACTAAAATTCTCTCCTGGGTGGGTCCCTTGCACATTGTTGCCGGCCTACTGTTATTTCTGACCGCATTCCTGCCGGGAGTTCAGACCGCGATTGCGACAAGCGCCGGTCTTGACGGTGACAATTTCTCGCCGTTCCTGTTTTCGGTCTTCGGTCCGACTGTCGCCAGCTGGGGCGTTTTGTTTACTGCCGTCGTGCGACAGTTCATAGACTATCCAACGCGCCGCCTGTGGAACGCAATGGCGCTCGCCATAGCGATTTGGGCCCCTTTGGATACCGGCCTTTGTCTGTATTTCGGCGTTAATGGCGGCGTGGTCGTAAACGCTGCGGTCGTTGTGCTTTTGTTTGTGCTGTTGTTCAAGGTCAGGCCTGCAGCCAAATAGCCGAACCCCGCAACCGATTGGTCGCATCCGCCGACCGATTTCCCCTGCAAACATGGTCAAACAAGTACCCGCAAGGCGTGGGCTTACTTGTGGCCTCGCGTTCCCTTGCCGCAGTGAGACATCAACGGAATGACCCCATGTATGTAGGACACATAAATCTCGACCGATCGATGAATGGCTTCGACGAGCATTTCGTAAAACTAGTTGAAAGCCTCGATCGTCAGGGAATCAAACAACATGTGCTGGTCGCCAACGCATCGCTGGCGCGTCGTGTCGCTATTTATGAAAACGTGCTTGTCGGTCCTGTTGTAAAAACACCGGTCATGGCCTACTGCCTGCTGCCCGACGTCACCGTTGCCCATGCGCACGACGCAAAAAGCAGCCAGGCGGGACTTGTTTTACGACTGACGCGCTCGATTCCTTACATTGTTACGCGACGCGAGAGTGTTCCTCCGCCGCGAAATCCGCTGGGGCGATCGATTATCGAACGTTCGTCGGGCGTTGTCTGCCCCTCGGAGGAAGCTGCCAAGGCGATTGTCAATACAGGATTTACCGTGCCGGTAGACGTCATACCCGACATCTCCTTCGAAACCGCGGACGACGAAGTGGCGGACAACCACATCGCCGCAGAGCACTACAGAATCTACCGGCGAGCAGTGGAAACGCGCCGCGTACCTGCCCTGATACTTTAGGAATTGGCGATCAGAATTCCCACAATACGCCGATCGCAGGCAACAAGGGCAGCCAGTAATCCAGTGAGCTGTCGAGAGCCGGAGTGCCGTTCTGATCGAACATCACATCCCAATCGATACAACAGGTGTTTTTTCGATTCGTGAGGTTTGATACCTCGACGAACGCGGTCAGCGATCCGCGCGGTACATTGAATCGTCGACTCAATCGAAAATCGAGGCTCGCAAATGCATCATGACGCAGTGCGTTTCGGGTACCCGGAACGGCAACATAAATCGGATCGCCGTTTATGTCAGTGCCGTATTGCTCAAGAGTCAGATCGGTCGTCGGCCAGCCCGTATGCGCCCCGGCGGCGAATGCGAGGTCCCAACCATCCTTTGACCAACTCAGTCCGCCTTGTACTGCATGCCGCTGATCCCAGCTTCTTACGACGTCGACACCATCAATTCGATCCGTCACTTCAGACAGTGTGTAGGATCCCCACCACGACCAGGAGCCCCGCTCTGCGTTGAGCGATATTTCGATTCCCCTGGAACTTGCGCCGCTCGGGTCGAGGCGAACGCGATCAGGTTGCAATTCGGGTATCAGGCCCAGTGGGTCATAGAGATTTTCAAAGCGCGGTCGGACATTGTCCATGTCTTTGTAAAAGGCCTCGACGCGCAGCGAGAGGCTGTTCGAGAAATTATGTTTGAGGCCTGCAATGTAATGATCTGCACTCTGCGCGCGCCAGAAATTGTCGATACCGTCCTCAATCTGTAGTTCGTGAATGCCCTGCGATTGGTAATAACGACCCCAACTAAGGCGAATCTCCGTATTCTCGCCCAGACTGCGCAACAGGCTGATGCGCGGGCTTAGCTGCGAATCGGAAGGAATGTCGGTGTAGGTTTGATCATCCCAGCGAAGGCCCCACTCGATTACTGTTTTTGGCGATAGCTCGCGCCGATCGGCGAAATACAACGCATAGCTGGCGCCACTCGGCGTTGCGGTCAACACTCGCGAGACGGGGTTTGTTACATCTTCATACAGGGCTTGTAACAAGAAGTACGCAGCCTGACCGTTGTAATCGTACTTTGCGTCACCGTTCAAAAATGTGATGCCCCATTGCATTAGGTGGGTGTCCGACGGGTTATACGTCCAGTCCTGCTGTACGCCGAATTGTTCCGTCTCACGTATGTCGGTGACATTCGCTACGTACTTTTCCATGTCGTTCAAGTCGCCAACGCGGCGGTTCGCGAAGGAAACATAGGACAAGATGGTGGCGCTCGACAGCCGATCCGACCAACTGCTCTCCATTTGCAGCCAAATTTGCGCGTTTCGGGTGGTGCTGGATACCGATTCTCGCTCGTTCGGTTCAGATTCAAGCACAACCGTCACCAGATCATCCGCGTAAAGGCCGTTCGCCGAGAATGTCGTATTCGGTGTTATGTCGATCTGAATTTGCGAGAACACATCGTAGTAAGACGGTTTGCCGAATGTTGGATCGATAACGAGATCCAGGTTGCCGCGCCGCGCCGAAAAAAGCCAACGCGTATCGTTTTTACTGCTGGCGAACAACAGTGACGTATTGAATACGCTCACACCGATCTCGGTATAGCGCGGCTTCTCGGCGTCCAGCGACTCCATCAACACCAGGCCGCTCATGCGATCGCCAAAACGGACCGGGAAACCGCCCGTGTACACCTCAACGCCCTCAATAGCCCGGGAATCGATCGCGCTGAAAATATTTTGATAGTCGCGGACATGAAACGGGTCGAACAGGCGGTGACCATTCAGGATGATGCCGACTTCGCTTTGCTCACCGCCGCGAAAATGTGCGCGCGCCGATGCTCCGCTTGCGGCGGCCCCGGGTAAGCGATGCGTTATCCGTACCGGGTCTTCGCCAACGTCGGGCATGTTCTGGATCGTTCGCTGATCGATCTGAAAGTTCGATGAGGACATGTCCCGTGAAATCTCATAACGACTTGCCGACACGGTGATGTTTTCGATTTCCAGTGCTTCGGGTCGTGCTGCGGCGGTTTCGGCGGCGCTGGAGACGACGTCGGCGGCCATTCTAACGACGAGATACACGCCCGTGTCCAGTTGCAGCGTCAACTTATGAGGCGCAAGAATTTCGTCAGCGATGGACAGCGGGTCGCCGTCGGGTGGTTCGGTTTCTACCTTAAGAGTCGCAGGAACGAGCCGGGAGCTGTAGGCGATTGCGATCCCGGAAGCACGAATTTCATCCAGTACAGACGCGACCGTTCGCCCTGCGTAGGATGCAGGCGCAGAGCCAACTGCCTGGGCAGAGGCTTGAGGCAGTGTTGCTACACACAGCAATGCAACCATCAGTGTTGCTGTAATTAAGCCGCCGCAGCCCCCGATGCGTCGTGGATTCCTGATTCTATGGTGCCTCTCGTTCTACAATTCGTATGACGCCCTTTTCAAATCCCAAATCTTCGTAATCCAGCCCAAGTGTCCGCAATCGCTGACGCAGTGCATCTCTCGGCGTCGCGTTGACTTCACCACTCACCGTCTCTTCGAGAGCCATTTTCTCGATCTTCGGATCGTCATACTCAATTTTAAAACCGGTCTCTCGCGCCACCCATTGCAGAAACTCATCAAAGGTTTTGCCATCAAGGGAATTGAGCGGCGCCGTTGTCTCAATCCAGCTCCATTCGTCACCGTAGGGCAAGATGCTCAGAACCTCGGGCCTCGCACGGCCGCTAAGCGTCAATTGCTCCCGGGCCTCCGCTATCTCGTCGTAGTACAGGCCGTCGACGGCTACCTTGCCGTCGCGCACGCTGACGCTCAATGATTGTTTATCAATAGCGGTCATATACTGTGTGCCGAGATGCGTGACGCTGCCGAACTCCGTTCGAATTTCCAGCTCAACGTCGACGTCCATCGAGTCGAAATACACGCGACCTGACTCAAGCTCGATGGCATTGGCAGAAACGAAGCTCACTCTGCTGTCGGAGTCGATGCGTAGCGACCCGCCTCCTCCCCATGACAAACCAAGACCAGAATCTTTACCCGTGACGATCGTTTGCCCCGCGGCAATCGAAGAAAGATTTCCGGCCGCTTGCAGTCGCGATTGCTCGCCGAGCACGTAAATTGAACCGACGCTCTTGTCGATGGATGCAACCTGTACCGCCGCAATCGGCGGCATGTTCGTGAAATTGACGACCAGCGCAATCGCAAGCAAAACAGATGCTGCTGCAGCAAACGTGGCAAAGCGCCGCTGACGCTTGCGCTTGTGAGTAACATTCAGCCATTCGGCCCGCACTGCCGCATGCGCCTCATCTATTTCTGCCGTCGAAGGCGCCGGACGCGCGCACGCATGTCCCAACAAATCCTCAAATGACTTCTCCGATAAGTCCTGAACGGACTTCTCCGGTTCCAAAATGGCGTTTTCGCCCTTGTTACTCATGTTTGCACCGCTGCATTCGCGTTATCGTTCATCGCATCCGCCAATGTCGTGTAAACATCAGCAAATGCGCGTTTGGCTCTCGCGATCAAGGACTGCGTCGCCTCTTGTCCCATGTTCAGTCGGTGCGATATTTCCTTCACCGAATGGCCCTCAACATACTTCCACTCGAGAACATCCCCGTATTTGGGCGGAAGCCTGTCCAGCGCTACCTGAATCATCCGTAATTTTTCCAGGCGTTGATAATGTGCCTCGGGATTCTCGTCAAAAGGTGTTTGAAACGAATCAACCGCGGCCTGTACTTCCGGAAAATCTTCGGTCAGTACGATGTGTTGCCGATACCGACCTTGCTTGCTCAACCAGTCACTGACTTCGTTTCGACAGATCGCACACAGCCATGTAAACAATGCCGACTCCGCTCGATATGTATGCAGTTTTTGCATGGCACGGGTGAGAACGATTTGTGCGATCTCCCGAGCGGCATCCGGATCGTCAGACAAACGCACGAGCGCAAACCGGTAGAGTCGCGAAAAGTTATCCTCAAAGAAACGATCGAACGCGCGTTCGTCACCGCTCAGCAAGGTTTTGACGAGTCGTTTGTCGTCGAGATATACGGCCATTGGGCAATGCTCCCTGCATTAGCAGTTTAGACCGTCGACAGCCCTGGAATCGGTTGTTTTGACGTAAATCATTGATTTTGTTGCGGCTGTGGGTCCCCTTTCTCCCTCATGGCTCGCTTCGCTGCGCTTTACTTCGGGGAAAGGGGACCCACAGCCGCAACCATGTCTCACAACAAAATTCCGCTCCAGAGCTGCCACCCGCACACCCTGATCGCAAAGCAGGGATCAGCCGAACGCTTGTTTCCAAGTCCGTCGGGCTAAACAAAATACGGGGCCGCAAGGGCCCCGTATGTCTATCGATGATGTTGGGCAGTCATTTGCGAAGCTTTGCTTCGGCAAATGTACTGTCAACCAGACCTCTAACGCTTCATTGCTTCGAAGAATTGTGCGTTGGTTTTCGTGTCTTGGAGTTTGTTGAGCAGGAACTCGATTGCCGCAAGTTCGTCCATCGGGTGCAGCACTTTTCTCAATACCCACATCTTCTGCAGCTCTTCCGGAACCGTCAGCAGCTCTTCCTTGCGCGTGCCCGAACGATTGATGTTGATCGACGGGAATACACGTTTCTCGGAAATACGGCGATCCAGATGGATCTCCATGTTGCCCGTGCCCTTGAACTCCTCGTAGATCACTTCGTCCATTTTCGAACCCGTGTCCACAAGCGCTGTTGCGAGAATCGTCAGGCTGCCGCCCTCTTCAATATTTCGCGCCGCGCCAAAGAAACGCTTAGGACGATGCAATGCATTGGCATCGACACCACCGGTCAGGACTTTGCCTGAAGACGGTACGACGGTGTTGTATGCGCGAGCCAGACGTGTGATCGAATCAAGAAGAATAACGACGTCGCGTTTGTGCTCAACAAGACGTTTGGCCTTTTCGATCACCATGTCGGCGACTTGGACATGACGGCTTGCAGGCTCGTCAAATGTCGACGAAACAACTTCTCCGCGAACGGTGCGCTCCATCTCGGTTACTTCTTCCGGCCGCTCATCGATAAGCAATACCATCAGATCGACATCAGGTGAGTTGGCCACGATGGCCGACGCAATGTTCTGCAGCAACATCGTCTTACCGGCTTTCGGCGGCGAGACAATCAGACCGCGCTGCCCCTTACCGATCGGTGCCACCATGTCGATGATGCGCGCCGTCAAGTCTTCGGTGCTGCCATTGCCCTGTTCGAGCAACAAACGCTCGGTCGGGAACAATGGCGTCAGATTTTCGAACAATACCTTCGATTTCGCGTTTTCCGGCGCGTCGTGGTTGATCTGGCCAACCTTGAGCAGTGCGAAGTAGCGCTCGCCATCCTTCGGCGGACGAATCAATCCGGAGACCGTATCGCCTGTGCGCAAACTGAAGCGACGAATCTGGCTCGGGCTGACGTAAATGTCATCCGGGCCGGCGAGATAGGAGCTGTCAGCCGAACGCAGGAAGCCGAAGCCATCCTGCAGAATCTCGAGAACGCCCTCGCCATAAATGTTCTCGCCCTGACGCGCGTGCGCTTTCAGGATCGAAAAGATGATGTCCTGTTTGCGAGAGCGGGCAAGGTCTTCGAGACCCAATGATTCGCCAAGATCAACGAGCTCCGCAGCTGGCCGGGTTTTTAACTCGGTCAGATTCATGACGTTTTTGCTGGCTTCGAGCTGTTCGGGCGGAATTATCTCGAGACTGCTCTCATCGTCATCCGGGTATATGCCATCCTGTTGCGGACGACGTCTACGTCTACGATTAGTGTTGCCCTTGCTCTTGTTGCCGGTTTTGTTTGGCCGGCTTTTCGTTTGATTACCCAAGTACCCTCTCACAGATTGTTGTCCAGGAATTCAGTTAGTTGTGACTTCGACATGGCGCCAAGCTTTTGCGCTTGCGGTGCGCCATCTTTGAAAATCATCAACGTGGGAATGCTGCGGATTCCGAACTTTTGTGCGATGTTCGGATTTTCGTCAATATTGAGTTTGACGACCGACAGCTTGTCTTCATATTCGTCTGCTGCCTCGGCAAGAATCGGCGCGATCATTTTGCAGGGGCCGCACCACTCTGCCCAGAAGTCCAGTAAAACAGCTTTATCGGACTGCAGTACGTCCGTGTCGAAATTACCATCGCTGGTGTGCACGATCTTGTCGCTCACCGCTTGATCCTCCAGGTGATTTACAGATTGAATGAGTTTTAGGCAGTGCTCGCAATCCGGTCCCCCGACGAACGAACACTTAAAATGGATGACGCTGCCCGAACTATCAGGCAATATGTCGCAGCTTTATCGCGGGTTTTTCGCGGGTATTCTCTGGATTCAGTGAAAAGCGAAAGTGGCTGGAGCGACGACTGTCGCGTCGGTATGGGTCCAATTTGACCGCTTCGTGACCCAATTTGCAAGTCTTTAACGCACATTTTCTGGTTCTTTTTTTATGTCTCAAGACCATCTGAGCGACCTCAGGTTCGACTCCCTTACGCTCGATGACCGCGTACAGGCTGGCATCCGTGATGCCGGCTTCGAATTTTGTACGCCCATTCAGGCGAGTACTCTGCCTATCGCCCTGCAGCAACACGATGTTGCGGGCCAGGCACAGACCGGAACCGGCAAGACCGCCGCATTCCTGATCGCCACCTTCGAGCGGCTTTTGCAGTCAGAGCCCCCGTCTGAGGGTCAAAAACAGCCGCGGGCGTTCATGCTCGCGCCCACCCGCGAACTCGCGGTGCAGATTGCTAATGACGCGGAGGCGCTCGGCAAGCACACCAAGCTCGATGTCGGTCTCGCCTACGGCGGCACGGATTACGACAAGCAACGCAATCGCATCCAGTCCGGCGTGGACATTCTGATTGGCACGCCCGGGCGAATCATCGACTATTTCAAGCAAGGCGTATTCAAGCTCGATCAGGTCCAGGTCGCCGTCCTCGACGAGGCCGACCGCATGTTTGATCTGGGATTTATCAAGGACATTCGCTACCTGTTGCGGCGACTGCCCGACCCCGAGAAGCGTCTCAATATGCTGTTCTCGGCGACGTTGTCGCAGCGCGTGCTCGAACTTGCTTACGAGCACATGAACGAGCCGGAACTCATACAAATTGAGCCTGACAAAGTCACCGTCGACAAGGTTCGCCAGGCCATCTTCTTCCCATCCAACGAAGACAAGATGCCGTTGCTGGTCGGTCTGGTTCGGGAGATGGGCGAGGCCCGCGTCATGGTGTTCGTCAACATGAAGCGAGAAGCCGAAAAAGTGCAGGCTTATTTCGAGGCCAACGGCATCAAGGCGTCGGCAATCTCGGGGGACGTCCCGCAAACCAAGCGCTCACGCATGTTGAAACAATTTCAAAACGGCGAGCTGCCTGTTCTCATCGGAACCGATGTCGCAAGTCGCGGGCTGCATATTCCGGATGTGCAATACGTCCTGAACTACGACCTGCCGCAGGAAGCCGAAGACTACGTCCATCGCATTGGCCGCACCGCGCGTGCCGGCGCTGCGGGCGATGCGATCAGTTTCGGTTGCGAGACCTACGCGATATCACTGCCCGACATCGAGGCCTACATCGGTCACAAGATTCCCGTTCACAATTACGATGCGTCGATTTTGCCGGAGCTCGTTAAGCCCAAATACAAACCGCGGACGAAGCCGGCGCGAAGAGGCGGTGGTGGCGGTGGCAGGAGACCGAGGCGTTAGCCATATTGGGACCGCGCAGCGAGCCAGTCGCACGAAAGGCCGCTGGCGGCACTGCTCGCCCTCATGGCTCGCTATGCTGCGGTTGAACAGTTGCCGCCAGCAACCCTTTTTCAGAGAAGCTCGCGTACGCCCGCGACGCCCACGTACTCACTGTCTTCGCGCGCGGCGGCCGTGGTGTCGGGGTTAGTTACCTCCAGCAACATACCGATTCCGTACGTCGCGGCGCTGCGCAGTACGCGAGCTGTATCGTCGACGAACAGCGTGGTGTCCGGATCAAAGTCCTCTTCTTTCGCCATCGCCCGCCAGAATTCCTGTGATTCCTTGGGGTGGCCAAAGGCATGCGAGGTATAGATTGCATCGAAATACCCCGTAATGCCTGTGATTTCATCCTTGATGTTCAGTGTTTCGCTATGGGAATTCGTGACCATCAGCACCCGGATATCCTGTTGGCGTACCGCCCTCAGGAAGTCCTCGGCGCCCGGCAGGTAGCCGATGCGGTGGTTTTCATCGCGGTGTAACTGGGCGACATCGAGGTCCAGGTAGTTACTCCAGTGATCCAGGCAATACCATTCAATCTGGCCGCGCATCGAGTTGAATTTGGCGTACAGCTGCTCACGTGCCGCTGCTGGCTCGAGGCCGTTCTTAGCAGCAAAGTGCTCCGGGACATGGTGCATCCACATGTAATTGTCGTAAGCGAGATCGAGCACCGTGCCGTCCATGTCCAGCATCAGGGTTTTGCATTCGAGCAACGCGGTTTTGGGATCAATTTTCACTGCTTTATACTTCGCGCCCGACTCAATTAAGGGAAATTAATGAAATACGGAGACCTGATCGAACCGATCGTCGCTCTGGCGACTGGCGCCGGCGACCGGATTCTGGAAGTGTACGCCACGGACTTCGACGTTCAAAGCAAGGCAGACGAGTCGCCGCTGACACAGGCTGACCTGGCTTCCCACAACGTCATCGTGGCCGGTCTTGCCAAGCTGACGCCTGATATTCCGATCATTTCCGAGGAAGACGGATTGCCGCCCTTCTCGGAGCGCGGCCAGTGGAGCCGTTACTGGCTCATCGATCCGCTCGACGGCACCAAGGAATTCGTCAATCGCAACGGCGAGTTCACGGTCAACATCGCGTTGATCGAAGCGCATCGGCCCGTGTTCGGTGTTGTGCATGTCCCGGTACAAAGCAAGACCTACATCGGTTGCGAGGGCCATGGCGCAGAGCTGCGCGACGAAGACGGCAATGCGACTCCAATACGCGTTAGCGCTGCAACCGCCAACCCTGTCCGAGTGGTCGGCAGCCGCTCGCATCGAGGTGCGAGTCTAGACGCCTACCTTCAGAACCTCGGTGACCACGAGCTTGTCGCAATGGGCAGCTCACTGAAATTCTGCGTCATTGCGGAGGGCGGTGCTGACGTATACCCGCGCCTTGGATTGACCTCCGAGTGGGATACCGCGGCGGCACAAGCCGTGGTCGAACAGGCCGGCGGTTCAGTTGTCGAGCTCGACGGCAAGCCTTTGTC
>Ga0255057_10000677_pt1 | contig 19492 bp, 16 predicted proteins | sample Cases_109_6_MG_FD_189022 | JGI IMG/M metagenome (GOLD analysis project Ga0255057, IMG submission 189022) | Seawater microbial communities from Amundsen Gulf, Northwest Territories, Canada - Cases_109_6 | ecosystem: Environmental > Aquatic > Marine > Gulf | place: Canada: Northwest Territories... | reverse complement strand
AGCGTTAGTATTTGATTTTATTGGCTTTTTACGAAGTCGATGATTACCTGCGCGAACTCCGGCCCTTGCTCCTCCTGTAAGAAGTGCCCGGCATCCCTGATCGTCGTGTGTGGCTGGTTCTTGGCGCCCGGCACGCGCGCGACGAACGCCTTGTCCAGGCCGCGGGTGATCGGGTCCCGATCACTAAAAGAAGTGAGAAATGGTTTCTGCCAATTTCTGAAAATATCCCAAGCTGCCCGATTGGCGGGCGCTGCCGGATCATTCGGCGTCGTCGGCACGAGTTTTGGGAATGCTCGCGCTCCGGTTTTGTATGACGAATCCGGAAACGGGGCATCGTAAGCCGCGACGACTTCAGGGGGTATTTCAGAAACCGTACCGGCCTGAACAATCCGGCCAATCGGGAACCACGGACTGAAACGAGCAAAGGCACGCCAGATCCTGAACACCGTTGGCATTTTTCCGTCACCGGTCGGTAGTCCGCCATTGGCGAGAACGATTCGATCGAAGCGATGCTCATTTTCGGCTGCCAACCTCAGGCCGATGAGTGACCCCCAGTCCTGACAAACGAGCGTAATGTTGCGTAGATCTGCGTTTTGCAGAAACTGCTTCATCCAGGCGACGTGACTCTCGTAAGTGTAGTCAGATTGGTCAGCTGGCTTGTCGGACTTGCCGAACCCGATCAGGTCCGGGGCGATCGCGCGAAGCCCGGCTTCGGCAATCGGCGGAATCATGGTGCGATACAAATACGACCAGCTGGGCTCGCCGTGAAGAAGCAATACCGGCGCCGCATCGGCCGGACCTTCGTCGACGTAATGTATGCGCATGTCGCCGATGTCTGTGTAATGCGGCTCGAAGTCAAAGCCGGGCAGATTCAAAAATTGTTCGTCGGGGGTGCGCAAGACCTTCATTTGCACAGTCTATCGCTTTAAAGCAGGATCTGAACATGACAGAGCTCAGCAAGGCAGTTGTACTTATCACTGGCGCAGACGGCGGCTTCGGCCGGCAGATGACGCGCCAGTTTCTCGAGGCGGGCAGCCAGCTCCTACTGACCGATGTTAGCGAGAATCGTCTGATCCACTTGCAGGCTGACGTCGAGTCCGAATCCGGTCAGATCCTGGCCGCGATTCCGGCAGATCTGTCTTCCGAGGAGGGCTGTCAGCTTCTGTATGACGAGGTGTTGAAGACTGACGTAATACCGGACGTGATCATCAATAACGCCGGCGTAGCTGTTGGCGGCCGTCTTGATCATGTGCCAAGGGACAGATGGGAACAGGTAATGCAGATCAACCTGCTTGCACCGATGCGCTTGAGTTATCTGTTTCTGCCGCATCTCATCGAGCGGCGCAGTGGCCATATCGTCAATATATCGTCGATCGCCGGGTGGCTTGGGACCAAGGGCATGACATCTTACTGTGCGGCCAAATACGGCTTGCGCGGATTCAGCGAGGCGCTTGCCGGCGACCTGGAGGAATTCGATGTACGGGTATCAACGGTATATCCGTTTTTCAGCCGCACGCCGATTCTCGAATCCGATCAGTTCGGCTATGAGAGTCGTCGCGAAGTTCCGATTGACATAGCGACCGATCCCGCAGACGTCGTTGCGGCGATTATCAAGGGTATCCGTGCAAACAGGCAGCACATATTTCCGGACAGGACGGCGAAGCAAATACACTATATAACGAGATTCGTTCCGTGGATCGTACCGATCCTGACCAGGCGGCTGGACGAAAAAATAAACTAGCTGGAAATCAGAATCCTGTTTGCCGCTGGCTGTCGTCGTACATTCTGATGAGGAAATTGCGGATTGCCGGCTCTGCTTCCTGCCTCGTCATCAGTTTTTGTTCCTCCATGACTTTCGCCATGTCTGCTATCGATCGTTTGCCGTCGATCAGGGACATGACAAAGCCATATACATGTGTGGTCGAGGCCTGTGTCTTGAATGCCCGAAGTAAGGGCACGGTTTCCTTGCCGGTTACGATCCAGTCCGGCAACGCTTTGTGACGCTCGGGTGCGGGTACCTTGTCCTTCTTGACTGCCGAGAACGTGAAAACCGTTTCCTGTCGGCCGTGTCTGCTGGCAGGTGAACACATATAAGGAATGCTCGCCTCATGCACGACAGGCGAGTCGAAACCCGACTCCTGTACGAACGCGAGTGTCTCTTCAGGACTGTATCGCCTCGAAAAAGCGGCGTATGCGAACGTCAGGGATCCGAAATTGATCCAACGACCGCCGGGCTTGAGTAGTGCGTTGATGCGTGCCGCAAGGACAGGAAGATCTTCGGTAACGATATCGATGACCCATGGAGTGACGACCGTGTCGTAACGCCCGGCGGCAAATGGCGGCCGCAACACATCACCGAATACCAGATGAAATCCATCGCGAACCGGTGCCTCTGCCGATAAGTCGCGTAACACCGCGCAGTCGTCCATGGATTTCGGTGCGATGGGAAACTCGTACAACGCGAGCGAATCTCCGCGTGTGACCCTGTCGGCAACGAGCAGCAGCAACGGATTAAAGTCCATTGCGATCGTGTTGCTCGCATTGCCGTTCATATGCAGGTCGTAAGCCAGGCGGCAGGCGCCTGCACCGAGCACCAGCGTATCGCCGATGTCGTCGTTGCCATTCAGGACCTGTCGGATCTGCGAGAGCGATGCATCGTTCTCTTCCTTACCCCATGACCAGTCGCGATGTACGTTCGGGTAATAGGTATTCAATCCCTGGTCTGTGGGAAGCCGGGTTCTCATGGCGAGATACGACGCGATATTCGTCTCCGAAGCCTGAATATCCATCGGTTCGAGTAATTCTTTCAGCCCTTCTTTGTGTTTCTGTGCCGCTTCTCTTTGATGCTTGAGGCGTTTGCGCGTCAGTGCGTGCAGATCTTCTTTCTTGAGTTCGAAATCGATCTGCTGAACATCCTGGCCCAAGCGCTTGAGCGCAAAGTGAAGACGATTTCGCCATTCACCGAGGCTGTATTCGGGCTCCGCAAACATCCAGGGTATGCCGCCCACCGAAGGAAAATCGACCTTGCAGGCATCGCATCGATAAATTTGACTGGCAAATGACAAGGGTGACTTGTCGCAGCGTGGGCAGGCGAGAAACTCGGTCAGTTCATCTTCAGTCGGCATAGCAGTGCATTCTAAACTGGCGCAATAAGATACGGCCAGTCGCTTATCAACGACTAGCCGTTCTTTCTCGCGGAGATACTGCAGACACTTAAGTCGGGTTGAGGGGACCTATGGTACCGCTAACGATTTGCTGGAATGCCGTCAGGCTATCCTGCATTCCGGTGTCACCCAAGCCGTGATTCGGAAATTGGCCTGCGAAGAATCCTTCTTCGCCGTGCAATGCCATGTAGTTCAGGATCACCAGGTTGACGAGCAGGTTGACGTTGTTGCCTGCCGGTGTTGCGGCGCGCTGAACCGAGCCGCCGCCGTCGAAGTAGCCAAGCTGCTGATGCTGCGCGGCTGTCTTCCCGGGGCTCGTTCTGAGCGTTGCACTACCTGCGGGATCGAAGACCATGAAGAACGACGCTGCGGTCGATGAATTGTCGCTGACCCACTCGCCCTTGCCGCGGCCATCTACCGAATTGTCGATGGCGCCGTTACTGGACAGTGAGCCATCACTGAAGACATACATCATCAGCGGCGTGCCAACGCGAGCTGCATATTCGATGCAGGCACCCATACACCGGCCGGCGCGGAAGTCCTTAACCTCACCTTCGGCGCGTGCGCCGCCGTGATAGTCGTATCCGCCCATCTCGATAACGGCTGCGCCGGCGAAACCATTGATAACCAGTTTCATAATCGATGCGGTCTTCTGGAATTCGCTGCCGTCACGACCACCACCGAAGAACTCGGCGTCACTGAAGATGCCGGTCGGGCCGACGATCATCGGGTCCTGACCCGGATCCAGCGGTACGCCACCGAAGCGATCGGCAATGTCAGCGGCCTTCATGTAGCCACAACGTACAAGGTCCTGGACGAGGAGGTCAGGCGTGACAACACCCACCTTCTGTTCACTTAGACGGTAGGCAGACTCCATGACTGCCGTTGCATCTCTCGCACTGAGGATGCCGACAAGCTGTCCTGTATCGACGAGGCCAACAACGTCTCCGGGTCGATCAACCTTGGTCGGTTGAAGTTCCGGATTCGCCATCATGGCCGGAATCGCCGAGTTACCACCCGACATCGAGTTCTCCGAACCGGCCAGCGTCAGGATCGAGCCGTCCGCGCCCAGGCCTCTGGTCGGGTCGTTCGGGTCAGGTGGGCCCGCATTAGCGATGCCGTATAAAGGATTGTGCGGGTTGTTGCCGGTGTCGTTGTCCGAGCGCGCAGGAATAATCGCGCCATTCAACTGAGCACCACGACCGGCGCTCATGCTAGCTTCCATTCCGCGCTTGAAGGCGCTGTCTGAATGAAAGCCCAGACCGAAGTCGGTATTGGCATAGGGCAGGCCCGTGATCGGATCGTTCAGCCCCGGGACCATGTCGCCCGGCAAGCCGAGCTTGTCGTAGCCCGCCGTACTGAGGAAATCCATCTGGCCGCCTTCCCGACCGACGAGCACGTTCGAGCCCGCGACATTGACGCCACCGGCAAGGTCGAAGCAGATGAACGGTATTTTTCCGGCGCCGCCAAGCGATATGCTGCAGCCGGCCGTATCCAGGTCACCCGACAATGCCGCTAGTGCCTCGCGAGGATTGGAAAACAGGCTCATCACGCCACCACCCAGTGCAAAGGCGGACCCGGAGAGGAAACCCTGGGCGACGAAATCGCGACGCGTTACCGGCCGTGGGTGGTCCGCATGTCGCAGCGGATCATCGTAGTGCCGTTGATTACGTTTCTTAGCCATAACTAAATGCCTCGTATCCTTAAGTCCTGTTTACTGCACCAGCGCGATCGCGCTACCCAATACTGCTCCGCATGCGCCCTTGGCGATGCCTCGTGTATCGGCCTGAGGTTCGAGCGGATCCGGGTTCGGAGCAATCATTCGGTCGATGAGGTTGTCCGGACGTAGCGTGACCGGATCAAACGTATTGAATCCGAGCTCGTCGCGTACAACGACGTAATCCGGTTGCGACTGGATCGCGATACCCATGACGCGGTCGATCAGCGGCTGAAGCAGAGCATCACGATTGGCATACGCAGTCACCGGTGCGGCACCGAAATTGAATCCAGGGAACATCGCGGCGGTCGAGATCGTGCCTCGATCTTCCATCAGGGCGTGGCAATACTCGAACGCGAGCTGCGCGATGGCCACCTGATGCGATGACAGGAACGCTTTGGGAGCCTCGATCGCCGGCAACGATTGCCGCAGGTTCATGTAGGTACCGTCCACGCTTGGTTCTTCCGGGCTCACTGCCGTGACGTCCGCGAACGTCGCATTGATCTCGTCAAACGTTCTGACGCCGATACGATCTGCCGGCGGCAGATCTTGCGGGACGATAAACAACGGTGGATCGTCGGTCCGCACGAAGCTCTGAGTGCCGAGCAGGTCGAATGTCAGGAAGAACTCGTCATCCGCCGGGCCTTTCTCGAGCGGTATGACCGCGCCGATGGTTTCGAGGGGTTGTCCAAGCTCACCGAACAGGGACGCGCTGAGCATATTGTCCATATTTGCATAGGCCTGACCAACTGGTGCCTCAGCGCCATTCAGGCCGATACGCAGGCCCTGAATCGGAATGCCTTCCGGCTGCTGAGCCAGGTCGAGCGTAATGAAATGCGGCCTGGTGAAGAGATAGCCGTAGGTGTCGTACTGAGTGACCTCGAAAAGGATATACGCAGTCGGCACATTAATAACGTCTTCGATGCTGAACAGCAGGAAGAATTTCTCGCCCACGCCAACGTCGAAGTTCTGCACGATCTGTTCCGGCGTCAATGCACGGTTGTGTACGGCGACGAGCCGGAATGTGCCTGCAAACGGGCCATCACCGGATACTTCGCTGCCGAGCACGAATGCGAAGGTGTCCTGCCAATCGACCAGCGAGCCGGCCTGAACCGGATCAACCTGACTGACGAGTTCGCCATTGACGTAAATGCTACGTCCGTTAACCGCGTCGTAATTGGCGACCACGTGTTGCAGCGAAGCCTGCAGGATTTCGTTCGCAGACGGTGTCGACAATGCCGGGTCGCCGTTCAAACTGGTCTGATCGGTACGCAGCAGGTAGTTATAGTCGTACAGGGTCTGTTGCAAGGTGAAGTTGCGAGTCGTATCGCCACCGGAGTAGCTTACGATGCGCGCCATTTCCTGTGTTACGTTTGCAGGAACTACCCATGCCTCGACGGAATACTCACCGGTAGCCCTGATCAGGTCATGGATCTTCTTGCTCGCGGCAGTTGTGCCTTGGGCCTTACCGTCGTTGATTGTGATACCCCAGCCGCCGAACCAATCGACGTCACCGGTAAGATCGAGATCAATCGCCGGCTCAACGCCACTGGTATCGTAGGCCCTGGTTCCCACGCCTGTTTTGAATTCCCAGAGAGCGATCTGGGAATTCTCATAACGGTTGCCGCCAGAGGCGATCGTGCCATCGACGATGCGTAGTGCCTTACTGTTGACCAACAGCGGATCTATCTGGGTCGCCGTAACGGTGTTAGCGAATGCCTGAATAGCGGCTTCCATTTCATCGCCGGCTTGGGCACAACTTACACCCTGCCAGCAGTTATGGAATTCGGCCCTGAGACGAATCACAAGCCGAGATTCCGCCGGACTGTCGAGATTCATCTTCGGTTTGACCGCGTCGAATGCAACACTGACATCTGCTTCCGCAAAGTAGGGCTGCTGCGCAGCGGCAGACTGCGAGCTGTGACAACCGGAACAATAAAGTTCCAGGTACGGCGTGTGCACGAGATTCGCGAAGTCAGCGAGCTGGCTCGCGTCGTAGTTCTTGCTGGCGCCCGGATCCAGCGACGGTGGCGGTTGCAGGACGATTTGGCGTCCGCCACCAGAGGTGGCGCCTGCCCAGCCTTCAATCCAGGTCGTCATGATGTCGGCGCACGCCTGTGTATCGCCTATCCAACAGTGATGTCCGCCGCCGACTCGAGTAACGAGCATCGAATCGGATGGCTGGGTCAGATCGGCAACCGTATTGGCCGCTTCGAACGCAAGGTTAATGTCATCGTTGCGCACAAACGGGTTACCACCCTGGCCACCTTGTCCGTGACACGAGCCACAGCGATTGGTGCCCTGAATGTTGTCCCAGACGTTGAGCTTGAACGATTGTACTTCAGCGGTCGCCGGAGGCGGTCCGTTATAAGTAGACGGGGGCGCCACGTTCGTAATCGGGTTATCCGTGGTTGCAGCGCCGCCGCCACAAGCCGCGATCGCCAAGATTGACAGGCCGGCAAGCCCTAAGCGTATCTTTCGCGTGGCCGGGGTCATAGCAATTCCTCTTGCTTTAGTCATTGTTAATGTCTCCCTACTGGCCCATGCAATAGACTGCAGCATCGGCGAATACGCGCTTCATGCTGTAGATGTTGCCTGCCTTAAAAGTGCTAACCATTGCGGCGACCTGAGTCCGGTCATTGAGATCCTCCGGCTGTCTCAGGCACACAGCCTTGAAAACTTTCTTGACCTGGCAGTTAGCGAACGCATCGCTGTTGCCGAATTCAACGCCAAGCGACTTCGCGCCATTACCGGCTCCCGGAAGACTCGAATCCCATCCGAGGAACTGGTTCTGACCTTCTCGCCAATAGTTCATCCAACTGTCATCCGTCGTCACGTATCCAAACGGGAAGTTATCTTCGTTATTGAAGTACTTCGATTGAACGACACCGTTCGTATATTCGATGTTGCCGCTGACATCGTTGTAGTTGTAATAAGCGAATGCGCCCGCCATTGGGTCCATCCCGGTATGGCAACCGATACAGCTGTTCAAAAACAGGCGACTGTCGCCGCCCGGACTACGGCTCACGTCCTGGCGAATACGATCCGGCACAAGCTTGACGTCATGAACCTGCTCCATGTCGTTACACATGTGATTCACCATCGTGAAACGGAACATCGCGCGGTTGGTACCGGCGATGAAGAAAGCTTCGGCCGCGCCACGCGACGTTATGACGCCGGCCGTCGCGGCTGCCGGCACACTACCGGCCAGGCTTGACTGAACGCGCTGTTGCAGAACCGCTGTACTGCTCAGGTCCAGGCTCTGCGATTCCATGTCTGCGTAATGCTGATTACTCGAGCTCGAATACGGCGCGATAGGAAGCCCAGAGGCACCAACATAAAGTACGTCGGCCGAAAGCAGCTGATTGAAACCCAAAGTTGGGTCGTCGTCGCGGATCAATCCGATTACGGTCGCAATGTAGTCATTCAACGGAACGAACGCTGACTGATCGCGGTTCGTCCATGGCGCTGCGAAATTCTTTAATGTCACATTGTAGAAATTCGGGTTGTCCATCGCAGTGGACGCTGCAGCCAAGGCATTGTTGTTCTGAATGTCTGCTTCCATTGCGCCCAGTACGGCCTCGGTCGGCGGTACACCGGCCAAACGGTCATGAATGCGCCTTGCTTGTTCGCGCGGACCAGCCTGAGCGGCAGAAACGAGCCCTGCGCTCACAAGTCCGACGAGAAGCATACGAATAAGCGTTCTGGCCCTGCCCTGGCCAGCAGCCTGTTTGGTCCTTGTCCACGTCCTGTTTTTCATAGTGACCCTGCTCATAAGTGACGATTTAACAGCGTGCTTTCGTGTAAAAAAAACTCTCGCAATGTCATATCGACGTTGCGTGATTTCTTTAAGAGCTGGAGAATTAACGTTTACGAAGTCGTTGTCCGTCTGCTCCTGGCAGCTCCGCTATCTGTTTGCTTCACGTCTAAACCCTGAAGCATCAAGACCGGTGGCTTTGCGTAGTCGCATCAAAAACTTTCGCGACCTTGCCCTTTTCAGAAGTCCCTGTTGTTTGAATTTCTTCCTTGAACACTTTGTTCGTAAACAGACGGACTTAACTCTAAAAATTGTGCCTGAAGGTTCTGATAATCACCGTGAATACTTTCACAGTCTCTTGATCTCACAACGCTTCAGGTCTCTAACGCACTCGGTCCTACGTATATAAAGCAAGTGCTGTGCCAGTATTGAAATTTCGTCGAAAAATTATCAAAAAAATGAATAAAATCAATCTATTATAGTACCTTTAGCGTACCGTCGCAGATGCACGATATGTCAAGTGATTGTCTGCGGTTCTGCACATTCATTATGACCAAAGCGCATAAACCACTGATTCAAAACGGCTGCGCGGCTGTCGTGAAATACAGACGCTTTCGTCAGTAACCGACACGCCCTTACAACAGGCTTTTTCGAGTTGCCTGGTCAATCGGTAAAGGTTGTTGTATTGGCGATACGAAATTTTCGCGGCGTCTTTAACAAAATTTCCGCGATGGAACCATTCGAAAGGTTTTTTCGTGTTTTGTTTTGAAATGCGATCGAATTCGAACGAATACGAAAGACTTATGCGGCAACACTTTGCGACTAAGAAGGTGCGTGCGATCGTATGCACTGTCGTTCTTTCGAGACATTACATTGCGATATTTCCTTCTCTTATACTGAATTCGGTTTCTTGTGGGAGCAAGAAGGAAAGCGAATACGAAGCACAACATTGCTTCGACTCGGTGCTTAGTCGACGCCGGTCTTTTTGTGATCGCGTTAACGGTACGAGGGGTGATTCGCGTCCACTATTACACGTTACTTAAATAGTGGGGTAGTGCGCATCCTGAAAATGGACTGACACATATGCGCGACTGAGAAAAGAGGCTTCGGGCCCCAGTATTTAAGGATTGAGGTGAGTACTTATGAACATGCTATCGCAGGACATACGGAATAGATCCGGCAAAGCAACGACACGGTTTGCCGTGTCTCTTGCGGCATTGTTTCTAATTGCCAGCTGCAGTAGCGGAGAAGGGGTACAACTTGGCACCGGACAGGATCCGGATCCGGTGATCGTCGATTTCCTGATAGCGTTCGTCAAGGCGCCGCTGCCACTCGACGACCAGGGAGTGCTCGAACAGGACGACGTCCGCGAGCGAATCAGGTTCAACATTGGCGCCGATTTGTATTTTCGCGATCGTGCCTCGCCAAGTGCAGCAGATGTCAACATCACTGAAAGTGTACTCATGGGCCTCGGCGACGTCCGCGATGTAGAAATCGCCTATGACGGGTCAAAGCTATTGTTCGCGATGCGCGGGCCGGCCGACATCAACCTTGATCTGGATGACGAAAACCAGCCTACCTGGAACATCTGGGAATACGAATTTGCGACGGACATGCTTCGACGTCTAATTCCGTCAAACCTGACTTCTGAGATCGGGCACGATATTGCGCCACATTACCTGCCCGACGGCCGAGTAATGTTTTCATCGACACGCCAGCTACGGTCAAACGCCGTGTTGATCGACGAGGGCAAGCCACAGTTTGCTGCCGTTGACGAGGACCGCAACGAATTCGCGTTTGTTCTGCATGTAATGAATTCCGATGGCTCGAGTATCGAGCAGGTTTCCTTTAATCAGAGCCATGATTTCGATCCTTCAGTACTAAGCAACGGACAAATCGTCTTCAGTCGATGGGACCACATGGGCGCCAACGACGTCGTAAATTTACACCGCATGAATCCGGACGGTTCAGGACTTGAGCTGCTCTACGGCCAAAACAGCCACGATACCGGTACTAACGGTGAGATCGTTCAGTTCATGCAGCCGCGTGAACTGGAGGACGGTCGCATCATGGCGCTGATACGTCCGTTCACGGACACAGCAGGCGGTGGCGACATTTTCGTCATCGATACCCCGGTCTACCTCGAGAACACGCAGCCGAACAAGGACAATCCCGGCATGGGCGGACCAGCGCAGTCGCCGGCGACCGTAAACAACGTGTCGACACTGGCAGGCGTTCCTTCCGCGGGCGGCCGTTATGCATCCGTGTATCCGATACAGGACGGTACGGGCCGCCTGATCGTGAGCTGGAGCCAGTGCCGGGTCGTCGAAAACCTCCTCGAAGTACCTTGCACCCCAGCAAGGCTTGCCGATCCCCTGGTGGTGGAAGCGAACCCTGTGTACGGCATCTGGATCTACGATCCACGCGACAACACGCAGTTGCCTGTTGTGCCGCCCGAGGCAGGTTTCGTATTCCCCGAAGTGGTTGCGGCAGACCCCAGAACCGTACCGCCTGTAATTCTTGATGGCTCAACCGACTTTCCGATGGATCCGAACCTGGTTGCTGAAGGTGCCGGCATACTGCACATTCGAAGCGTGTACGATTTCGACGGCGTTGCCGTTGCGAATATCGACGCGCTGGCCGATCCAGGGCAAACGACGGCAGACCAAAGGCCGGCCCGCTTCCTGAGGCTCGTCAAGGCCGTGTCGCTTCCGGACGAGGACACGCTCAATATCGATATTCCGAATACCGCGTTCGGGCGCAGCACACAGCAAGGCATGAAAGAGAGTCTCGGAATTACAACGGTTGAGCCGGATGGTTCCGTCATGGTCAAGGTGCCTGCAAATGTGGCGTTTGCCGTGAGTGTGCTTGATGCCAACGGCCGCCGCATAACCGCAAGGCATCAGAACTGGATGCAAGTGCGTCCGGGACAGCTGCTGGAATGCAACGGTTGCCATGTCGCACAGAGCGGCGTTTCTCACGGCCGTGGCGACGCCTTTGATTCCGCCTGGGCGGGTGCGCAGAATGCCGGCGGCTTCCCGAACACCGATCCCCTAATGCTGGTCGAGAATCTTGGCGACACGATGGCTTATACGCGTGCGTTCAATTCCTGTGCGAACGACAACTGTTCGTCGCTCAATCCCTCGATCAATGTTGAATTTACCGATGTCTGGACGGATCCGGCCGTAAGGGCCCTCGATCCGGATATCAGCTACTCGTACATCGATTTGACGACGCCGGCACCACTCTCTCAGGCCTCGGATTTTTGCCTGACGCAGCCCTGGACGACGCGCTGCCGCATCGTTACCAACTACACGATGCACGTGCATCCGCTTTGGGAGGCCACGCGCGCCATCCTGGATGCCGGGGGCGCCGCCGTTCTGGACGCCAATGGCCTGCCGATGACCAACTGTCTCGGCTGTCATACGCCGGCTGATGCAGCGGGGGCAATACGCCTGCCTGCCGGTCAACTCGATCTCAGTGGCCTGCCGTCGCCGGACGAGGCAGATCATCTAATTTCCTATCGCGAATTGCTATTTCCTGATGACGAACAAGAGCTTAATATGGGCGCCTTGCAGGATCGCTTGGTGGACAGTGGGCAAGTCGACGCGATGGGCAACCCGATTTTGGTCACTGTGACTGTTAATCCTTCAATGAGTGTGGCTGGGGCGAATGCCTCGAATAGATTCTTTAGCCGTTTTGATGGCGGCAGTCACGATTCCTATGGTATGTCTGACGCGGAGAAACGCTTAATTGCGGAATGGTTGGATGTCGGAGCGCAATATTACAACAACCCCTTCGACGTCCCGCAAAACTAGTCCCTTTTGGCTGGCAGCCCTGGTTTTAGTACTTAGCCAGGCTTTCACCACCGGGTTTGCCGAGGCCGCTGAAGAATACAGAACCGTATCGGTAGCCGATCCCTATCTGGAAATGCGGACGGGGCCGGGCCGCGGTTATCCCAAATTCCATGTTGTCGACCGCGGCGAGACGGTCGATATCCTCGTGCGCAAGACGGACTGGTTCAAGGTCCGCGCGCCGAACGGCAAGGAGGGCTGGGTCGATCGCGGCCAGATGGAGCTTACCCTGCAGCCAAGCGGCCAGGAGATCGAATTCGCCCAGGCGGACCAGGAGGATTTCACGGATGCCCGCTGGGAGGTGGGGATCCTGGCCGGCGATTTCGGCGGCGCGAACATAATTTCGCTCTACGGGGGGTATTCGCTCAACCCAAATGTGTCCATAGAGGTATGGGGTTCACAGATTTTGGGAAATTTTTCGAACGGCTGGATGGGCAGTGTTAACTTAACGCATGAAACTTGGCCCGAATGGCGGATTTCACCATTTTTCACGATGGGCACCGGGGTAATACACACGCGGCCGAAATCCACCATCATTCAGGGTGAGGATCGGACGGATCAAGTTGCCCATGTAGGTGCAGGCTTTCGCTTTTACGCAACGCGACGCTTCAGCTTGAGGGCAGAGTACAAGAGCTACGTGGTGTTCACTAGCCGTGACGAAAACGAGGAAGTAGAGGAATGGAAAGTCGGTTTCGCGTTCTTTTTCTAGTTATAACGATGCTTGCCATGTCGGCTTGCGGGACGAACGGTTTCCTTGGCATCGGCGGCAAGAAGTCGGCGCCACCGCCGTCCGGCGCGCCGGAGCCTGAGCAGGTAATCGATCCGGATGTCGAGCGGCGCGAGATCAAGGAACCGGCGATCGACGCCGAGGATTTTGAAATCGGTGCTTACTTCGGGATTATGAGCATCGAAGATTTTGGCTCCGATATTGTCTATGGCATCCGTCTCGCCTATCACATCACCGAGGGCTTCTTCATCGAAGGCAGCGTGGGGCAGACCGAAGCGGGGCTGACGAGTTTTGAGGTGTTAAGCGGTGGTGCACCGATATTGTCGGACAGCGATCGGGAATACACCTATTACAATCTGAACGTCGGCTACAACGTATTGCCCGGCGAGGTCTTCATCGGTGAGTCACGCGCCTATAACACCAATCTCTACCTGATAGCCGGGCTCGGCTCGACCCGTTTTGCCGGAGATGACCGCTTTACGGTCAATCTCGGCGCTGGCTATCGATTCCTTTTGAACGACTCCGTGGCCCTGCACCTAGATTTTCGCGACCACCTTTTCGATATCGACCTGCTCGGCGAGGAGAAGACCGTTCATAACCTAGAGGGACACCTCGGCGTCACGGTGTTCTTCTGAGGCAGGGTTCACGGTTCGGCGTTTGGGCCCGCGCTATTCTTGGAGAATGAGGATGAAAACAAGCCTGATTTCCCGAATTTTGCTGACCACAGCCCTGTTGGCTGTGCTGTCTGCCTGCAGCCCGATCGAGCCCTGGGTCAAGCCCTACGAGCGGGACCGTCTGGCGGATCCGATCATGTCGCTGGACCCAGATCCGGTATCCACGGCCTATATCCACCACGTTTTTGAAGCTCGCGAGGGTGCTCGCGGCGGCGAAGGCAGTGCCGGCGGCGGCTGCGGCTGTAACTAGCATGCAATTTCGACGCGCCAGCATTGCTGCCGTAGTTTTGCTTCTGGCCACGGCCGGAACGGCAAGCGCCGGTGTGTTGCCCGACGATCGTGGAGATATTCTCTATCATCTCTATGACGGCGGTGGCGTCGAAATCTCCGGGCCTTCCCTTTTGGTGAGGAAAAAAGTCGGCAAGAGTGTTTCCCTGGTCGCGAATTACTATGTCGACATGGTCAGCTCGGCATCGATCGATGTCGTAACGACGGCAAGTCCCTATACCGAAGAGCGCGAACAGATGTCGCTTGGCATGGACTATCTGCGTGGCAATACGACGATGAGCGTTTCCTATACGAACAGTGAGGAAAGCGATTTCATCGCCGATTCATATAGCTTCAGTGTTAGCCAGGATATGTTTGGCGACCTGACCACACTGACGCTGGCTTATTCACTCGGCAACAACCAAGTCGGCCGGTCCGACGACGATACGTTTGTTCGCTATGCAGATGCCCAGTTTTATTCGATCGGTTTGACTCAGATACTTACGCGCAACCTGATCATGGGACTGAACGTCGAGACCATTACCGACGAAGGATTCCTGAATAACCCATACCGCACGGTTCGATATGTCGATTCGACGAGCCCGATCGGCTACAGCTACGAAGCAGAACTCTATCCGAATACACGAACGAGTACCGCGGTCGGTCTTCGGGCCCGCTATTACCTGCCATGGCGTGCAGCGCTTCAGGGCGAGTACCGTTTCTACACCGACACCTGGGGAATTCTGTCGCACACGGGCGCCATAAGCTATACGCATCCATGGGGACCGTTTACGTTTACCGGCAAGTATCGTTTCTACACGCAGGATCCGGCGGATTTCTACCGCGACCTGTTTTCCCGATCGGAAGCGACAAACTTCCGTGGGCGAGACAAGGAGCTGAGTCAATACGTCAGCCAGAATTTCCACCTGCAGGCGAGTTACGAAGTCTTTACCGACTGGAGCTTCTTCAAGAAGGGTACAGTCAACTTTGTCTATGACGAGCTCTTGATCGACTACGATAATTTCCGTGACCTGACGACCGGAGCGCTCGTAGGCCAGGAGCCGCTCTACACGCTCGAGGCCGGCGTCTACCAGCTGTTTTTCTCTCTCTGGTTCTAAACCCAATTCTCGGTACAATCTGCTAATCCTTGTGAGCTCACAGGAGTAGCTATGGGCCGGCTGGTTGGCATCGCCAGGCGCGAGCAAAAGCGCGCCGAAATGGAAGTCCTCGAAGACGCTGAAATCAGCGACCAAACCGGTGTCGCCAATGATTCTCGCGGCAAGCCGGGTAATCGCCAGGTCACCGTGATATCCGCCGAGGCATGGGCTGCCACCTGCGAAGATCTCGGCCAGCAAATACTCTGGACAACGCGACGGGCAAATCTTCTCATCGAGGATGTGCAATTACCGCAACGCACCGGCGACATTATCGAAGTCGGCGATGTCCGATTACTCGTCACCATGGAAGTCGACCCCTGTTCGCGCATGGATGAGCAGTTCGACGGCCTCAAGGTTGCGCTGACGCCGGAGTGGCGTGGAGGCGTTGCCTGCACGGTGCTGAAAGGCGGGCCGGTACGGCTTGGAGACGACGTTACCGTGCTGGCAGCGGACGGCTGATGGTGTCTACGATCTTCGTAATCCTGCTGTTGGTCGCGGTCGCGATCGCGCTCCTTTATAACCGCCTCGTTCGCGATCGGAACCGGGTCGATGCCGCGTGGAGCGACATCGATGTGCAGTTGCAGCGGCGCCATGATCTCGTGCCGCAGCTCGTCAAAGCTGTTGATCAATATGCCGGTTACGAGCGAGCGACGCTGGAGGCGGTGACGAATCTTCGGGCTCAGGCGATGCAGGTAAGTGATGTCACCGAACTCGGCGATGCCGAGGAGGCGTTGGGGGCAGGCTTGCTACGACTGTTGGCAGTGGCGGAGGAGTACCCCGACTTGAAGGCGAACGAAAATTTTCTGAACCTGCAAACCGAGCTCTCCGAGATAGAAGACTATCTGCAGTTCGCGCGCCGCTATTACAACGGATCAGTGCGGGAATACAATACGCGCACGGAAACAGTTCCGAGCAATATCGTTGCCGGCTGGTTTCGATTCACTGAGAAAAAATTCTTCCAGAAGTCTTCAGACGACGTTGCAAACGTGCCGCTCGTCAAGCTGGGAAAAGTCGAATGAGAAGATTGTTTTTTGCAGGTTTGCTTCTGCTGCCGATATTCGCGGCTGCCGACGAACGCATTCTGAATTTCCATAGCGATATTCTCGTTTTCGAGAGCGGCTGGATCGAGGTCACCGAAACAATCACGGTCAGGGCGGAAGGCCAACGCATCCGGCGCGGAATTTATCGTGACTTCCCGACGCGATATCGCGATGCGCGAGGCAACAATCACGAAGTTGTTTATGAACCGTTGACCGTCTTGCGAAATGACGCTCGGGAAAATTTTCATACGAGGGAACGGGACAACGGCATCCGAACCTACTTCGGTAGTTCCAACCACATGCTGCAATCGGGTACCCACACATACACATTTCGTTACAGAGCAAATCGCATGCTCGGTTTTTTCGACGAACATGACGAGTTGTGGTGGAACGTCACCGGTCTCGAATGGGCGTTTCCAATCGACAAGGCAAGCGCCACGGTCGTATTGAAATTCGAGGGCGATCCGGCCATTCAAAGTACGGATGCCTTCACCGGGCCCATGGGCTCTCAGGGCAAGGACTTCACGAAGCACCGCGACAATTCGGCCAGCGCGAGCTTCGAATCGACGCGAGTGCTGGTGCCACACGAGGGACTGACGGTCGTCGTCAGCTGGCCAAAGGGCTTCGTGACGCCACCGAGCCAGGTGCAGAAGATAGGCTGGTTGTTGACGGACAACGTAAATCTGATCGTAGCGCTCGCCGGTCTCGTCGCGATGTTGGTCTATTTCATCCCGGTCTGGCGCAATTTCGGCAAGGATCCGGAAGAGGGATTGATTTTCACTCGCTATGAACCGCCTGCAGGATTTTCACCGGCCTCGCTGCGCTACATCAAACAGATGTACTACGACAGCAAGGTAATGACTTCGGCGGTCGTCAATCTGGCGGTCAAGGGATACTTGAAAATTCGCGCGACGGACGATTTGCATTCACTCGAACGCAGCGACCCCGGAGATGACGCTCTGGAGCTCGCAACAGGCGAGCGTGAATTATACGAGGGGCTTTTCAGGGATGGCGATCTTGTCTTACTCGACGACGAGTATCATAAGTTGCTCGGCGAAGCGCGGGCCGCGCATCGGAAGTCTTTGAAGCGCGATTATGCAAACCGTTATTTCAAGACGAATGGTCTGCTCAGTCTGCCGGGATTTTTCATCGGATTGCTGACCACAATCGTCGCATTGAACGTCGGGGTCGGCCCGACGGCGTTTGTCATCGCGATTATCGTGCTGATGGCCATCGTGTTCTTCACATTTGCGGCACTTATGAAACGCCCGACCGGCCTCGGACGAAAAGTGCTCGATGACATGCTGGGCTTCAAGGATTATCTGGAAATCGCAGAGAAGGATGAATTGAATCTCAGGAATCCGCCCGACAAGACACCACATCTCTTCGAAAAATATCTGCCCTTTGCACTTGCGATGGGCGTGGAGCAAAAATGGGCTGACCGATTCACCGAGATTTTCGCTGGATTGCGTGGGCCGAACGACACTGCCTACCATCCTGCCTGGTACAACGGTTCCTGGAACAGTCTTGATCTGAGTTCGAATACATCGAGCCTGTCGAGCGGCCTGAACACAGCCATCAGTTCCTCCGTTACGCCACCGGGCTCTTCGTCAGGTGGGGGAGGGGGCGGATTTTCCGGCGGCGGTGGTGGTGGTGGTGGTGGCGGCGGCTGGTAATCGCCGCTGGTACCCATACATACGATCGAACACAATCACGACAGAACAGTCCTAAGAGAGATATGAATAAATTTAGCTATCAGCGGCAGCGCGTCGACAACAGCACCATACCGACAGTGATTTTCGGATTGTTGATCGCCAACGGGCTCTTCTATGCACTCAGTCAAATGCAGCCGAATTTCGCCTATGGGAATTTCGCACTTTGGCCACTCGCCTCACCCAATCCCGAGTTCCGTGTCTGGCAGTTGTTGACCTATGGCTTTCTACATGATCTCCGTGGCCTTGCGCACATTGGCTTCAACATGTTCGGGCTCTGGATGTTCGGCCGAGATCTGGAGCGCATGATGGGCGCCCAACGATTTTTGATTTATTACCTGACCTGCGTCATCGGGGCTGGCATCGTGCAACTCATCGTTGCGGGAAGCCAGGGCGGGATATACCCGACGGTCGGTGCCTCGGGCGGTGTATTTGGAATCCTGCTGGCATTCGGCATGGCATTCCCGAATCGCATGGTTATGCTGATGATTCCTCCCATACCGATGAAAGCCAAAAATATGGTGATCCTGTTTGGCGCAATGGAATTGTATTTCGGTGTCAGCGGCCGCTCGCCCGGCGTGGCCAATTTTGCTCATCTTGGTGGCATGCTCTTCGGCTTCCTGCTCATTCGATACTGGCGCAACGCGCGGAGGCGATAGATGGTCGACAACATCCTGGCGCTGGTCGCCGCGACCGCAGTCCTCATCGTGATCCCCGGTCCAAACGTGGCGCTGATCGTTGCCAACAGTCTCCGCTACGGCTATCGCTACGGGTTGGTCACCGTGCTGGGCACAACGCTCGGTGTCGGTCTGCAACTCGCATTTGTGATCGGCGGTTTCGCCGTCCTGCTTGACCTGGCCGCAACAGCGTTGACATGGGTCAAGTGGCTTGGAGTAGCCTATCTCGTCTTTCTCGGCATCAGGACGTGGAGGGAACCTGCCTCAGACCTGGGTGAGATAGGACCCGGCACGGGAAAAATGACATTCCTGCGTGGCCTGGGTATAGCGGTAATCAATCCGAAGACGCTGCTTTTCAATGCGGCATTTTTGCCGCAGTTCATTGGCCAGTCCGCACACATTACGACACAACTGATTGTTTTAAGTGCTGTTTTCCTCATCACGGTCGGCATAGGCGATTCCCTTTGGGTCGCGTTCGCCGGCTCGGCACGCACATGGTTCAGCAAGATCGGCAGGCTTAGAAACAGGATCGCCGGAGGCTTCTTGGTAGGCGCCGGGGTCGGTCTGGCATTGGCGCGCAAGAGCATTTGAGAGGCGTGTGTTGTAAGCTTCGCCCCCTGAAAAAAACCAATAATTCCGAATTCTGCGAGAGGCACCCCCATGAATCTGAAGGTATGGATATTCCTGTTGCTATTTTCCGTGGCCGGCTGTTCGAGCGAGTCTGGCGACCAGGCCGCGAACGGCGA
>Ga0255057_10000675_pt1 | contig 19530 bp, 19 predicted proteins | sample Cases_109_6_MG_FD_189022 | JGI IMG/M metagenome (GOLD analysis project Ga0255057, IMG submission 189022) | Seawater microbial communities from Amundsen Gulf, Northwest Territories, Canada - Cases_109_6 | ecosystem: Environmental > Aquatic > Marine > Gulf | place: Canada: Northwest Territories... | reverse complement strand
CAGCGTCGAAAGCCCCACCGGTCCCCCGGCGAACTTGTGGATCATCGACTCCAGAATGGCGCGGTCCACCCGATCGAGACCCGCCTCGTCCACCTCGAACACTTGCAACGCCTGTTCGGCGGTCTCCCGATCGACGACTCCGTCTCGGCGCACATCGGCGAAGTCCCGAACCCGGCGCAGCAGACGGTTGGCGATTCTGGGGGTTCCTCGACTCCGCTCGGCGATGATGGCGGCACCCGCGGGCTCGACCTCGATTCCCATGAGCCCGGCTGAACGTCGCACGATTTCGTCGAGTTCCTCCGGACGGTAGAAATCGATCCGGGCCACGTAGCCGAAACGATCCCGCAGCGGCGGCGAAACCCGTCCCACTCGGGTCGTGGCCCCCACCAGCGAAAACGGCGGGAGCTCGAGGCGAATCGAGCTGGCTCCGGCGCCTTTCCCGATAACTATGTCGAGCTGGAAATCCTCCATGGCGGTGTAGAGAATCTCCTCGACAGCCCGCGGCAGTCGGTGGATCTCGTCGATGAACATCACGTCGCCGGATTCGACGTTGCTCAGGATGGCAGCCAGATCGCCTGCTCTCTCCAAAGCCGGCCCCGAAGTGATGCGAAGCTGGGCGCCCATCTCGCGCGCCAGAATCGCGGCCAGCGTCGTCTTGCCGAGGCCGGGCGGACCGCTGAACAGCACATGGTCCACCGGTTCGTGCCTCCCGCGGGCCGCCTCGACCAGAATCGAGAGCCTCTCTTTCAGCTCCATCTGCCCGATGAACTCTGTCAGAGCTTGCGGCCGCAAGCCTGCCTCGAAGGCTTCCTCCTCAGGAGTCGGCTCGGTGGTGAGCAGTCCTTCTTCTCTCACGTCCCACCCAGCCTCTGCAACGCAGACCGGAGTAACTCCTCGACCGACTGCGAAGAGTCGAGACCCGTCACCGCCTCCCGGATCTCGGTCGAGGCATATCCGAGTCCTTCGAGGGCACCTCGCACCGACGACAAGCCGGAATCGACCCCAGGTATCTCACCGTCGGGAAGTTCCATCCGGGCTCGCAGATCGAGAATCAATTTTTGCGCAGTCCTCGTTCCGATCCCGGGAACAGCGGTGAGCGCGGCGACATCGTCTGTGAGGACCGCGGTACGCAAGTCGTTGGCAGCCAACGTCGACAGCATCGCCAACGCAATCTTCGGTCCGATCCCGCTGGCGCCCAGCAGTATCCGGAACAGATCACGGCCGGCGGAGTCGATGAACCCGAACAGCGACATCTGGTCCTCCCGAACATGGAGGTGAGTGTGAACCACCACGTCCTCCCCGATCGAGGGCAATCCCCCGATGTCACGCGGCGACATCGTCACCTCATATCCGACACCATCGATATCCACGATTACTCCGGAAGGGCTCCGGTCAACCAGAGTCCCGCGCAGGCGGCCGATCATTTGCGGCCGCCTGCCACCAGCCGAGCCAGCCGCGAAGACTGCGCGTGACAGATGGCGATCGCCAGGCCGTCCGCCGCGTCTGCCGGTTGGGGGGCGGCATCGAGGCCGAGGCGTCGCGCCACCATCGCCTGAACCTGCCGCTTGTCGGCTGAACCGTTTCCGGTGACAGCGAGTTTCACGGCAGACGGCGTGTATTCCGCGATGGGGATACTCGCCCTGGCCGCCAGGAGAATGGCCACACCGGACGCGCGCCCGACAGACGTCGCGGTTTGCAGATTGCGATTTACGAACACCTCTTCGATCGCCGCCTCATCCGGCTCGAATTCGGCGATCACAGCCTCGAGATCGTCGGCGAGTTCGCGCAGACGATGTGCGATCGGATCTCCCGGGTTGGTGCGAACCACACCGGCGGTGACGGCGTTCATTGAAACACCCCCGACTTCGACGATCCCATACCCGGTGGTGGACAGGCCGGGATCGATACCGAGAACAAACATGTGTTCGATCAGGTTAATGCGTGTTCGAGTCATGACGCGGACATTGCGTCACCAGTCACGACAGCCGACACCCGACGCCCGAAGATGGCCTCCTTTGTGGTATCGGACATCGGGCATCTCGACCGCATGACACCGACGAGCCGACTGGGCACGTCAACCACATCACGGAGCACGCCGCCTAGATCGGGCATCTCGACCGCATGTAGCCGACGAGCCGGCTCAGCGCGTCAATCATCTCCAACGAGACGACGCCGAGGAATCAGCCGGCGATCAGCTCCAGCACCTCGTCACTGATGTCGAAGTTGCCGTAGACACTTTGCACATCGTCGAGATCCTCGAGCGCATCCACCAGTCGCAGAACCTGGCGGGCCGCATCCTCTTCGAGGATGACTGCCGACGAGGGCAACTGAGTGATCTCGGCGGTGTCGGCCTCGATGCCGGCCTCGGTGAGGGCATCGCGCACGGAACCAAAGTCGGTAGCGGCGGTGATGATTTCGAATCGGTCACCGGAGGGCCTGACGTCTTCGGCGCCGGCGTCGAGGGCGGTCAGTATCACCTCGTCTTCGTCGCCTGAGACCAGGATGTAACCCTTCTGCTCGAACAGGTAAGCAACCGATCCCGGCTCACCGAGACTCCCCCCGTTCCTCGAAAACGCGGTCCGCACATCTGAGGCTGCCCGATTGCGGTTGTCGGTGAGTATGTGCACATAAAGCGCCACTCCACCCGGTGCGTAGCCCTCGTACCAGATCTCCTGGTAGTCGGCCCCCTCGATCTCGCCGCTGCCGCGCTTGATGGCTCGCTCGATGTTGTCGTTCGGCATCGAAGCGTCCTTGGCCTTTTGGACCGCCACCGCCAGCGAGGCGTTCATAGCCGGATCGCCGCCGCCGTCGCGCGCCGCCACTTCGATGAATCGGGCCAACTTGCCGAAAGCCTTGCCGCGCTTCTCGTCCTTCGCCGCCTTCTTGTGCTTGATCGACGACCACTTCGAGTGCCCGGACATCAACCCTCCCGAATCATGTCGAGTAGCAGTGTATGGAGCCGACCGTCTGCGGTCAGTTCGGGGTGGAAGCTGGTGGCGATGATGGACCCCTGCCGCACCATGACGGGACGGCCGTCCACCTCCGCGAGGATCTCGACGCCGGCACCGACCTTCTCGATCCACGGCGCCCGGATGAAGACACCATGCACCGGATCTTCGAGACCCACGACGGGAATCTCTGCTTCGAAGGAGTCGACCTGTCGGCCAAATGCGTTGCGACGCACCACGACATCCAGAACTCCCAACTGAACTTGTTCTGCTCCCTCCACGGTGCTGCCCGCCAGGAAGATCATCCCGGCACAGGTTCCCAGGGTGGGAAGTCCGGCGTCGATCCTCTCCCGCAGCGGCCCCACCAAGCCGTGCCAGTCCGCCAGTTTGCCGATCGCGGTCGACTCGCCTCCTGGAATCACCAGCGCATCCACCTCCGCCAGATCATCGGCGATGCGGACCAGCCTGACCTCGGCGCCGAGCCGTTCCAATACTGCAGCGTGCTCGCGAAAGTCCCCCTGAAGAGCCAGGACCCCGACGCGCACGAACGTCACCAGCCTCGTTCTTGCATCCGGTCTTCGTCGGCAAGCTTGTCGATCTCGATGCCGACCATGGCCTCACCGAGACCTCGTGACACCTTGGCGATCATCTGGGGATCCTCGAAATACGTCACCGCTTCGACGATCGCCCTGGCTCGCTGCGCCGGATCGCCGGACTTGAACACGCCGGACCCCACGAAAACCCCGTCGCAACCGAGTTGCATCATGAGGGCTGCATCCGAGGGGGTAGCGATCCCACCGGCAGCGAAATTGACCACAGGCAGGGCGCCAGTTTCACCGATCTCCTTGACGAGTTCGTAGGGGGCGCCGAGATCCCGGGCCTCCGACATGAGTTGTTCATCGTCGAGAGTATTGAGCCGCCTGATTCCATCATTCATCGCCCGCATATGCCGAACGGCTTCGACAACGTTGCCAGTGCCCGGTTCTCCCTTGGTCCTGATCATCGCAGCGCCCTCACCGATACGCCGCAACGCCTCGCCGACATTGCGGGCTCCGCACACGAACGGGACCTTGAACTTCCATTTGTCGATGTGGAACGCCTCGTCGGCCGGTGTCAAGACCTCCGACTCGTCGATGTAGTCGACTCCGAGCGTCTCCAGAACCTGCGCCTCGACAAAGTGGCCGATCCTCGCCTTGGCCATCACCGGAATCGATACCGTGGCGACGATCTCCTCGATCCTGGTGGGGTCGGCCATCCGTGCCACACCGCCGTCGCGTCTGATGTCGGCCGGAACTCGCTCCAACGCCATGACGGAGACCGCGCCTGCCTCCTCGGCAATCTTTGCTTGCTCGGCGTTGGTGACATCCATGATCACCCCGCCCTTGAGCATGTCGGCGAGCCCACGCTTGACGCGCTCGGTGCCCTGTTCCACTTCGACTCCTTCTTCAGTGACCCGATTGTACCGAGATACCGACGTCTGCAGCGATGAAGCTGGGTCTGCAACCTCGGCGGGTGGTCGTCTTCGACGTGCTCGCTATTGAGAGCGTCAGCCCATGGTTCTTCGCGTTCTAGCTCCACCGTGCGAGTCCTCTAAAGCTCGAGGGTGCAGGTATCACCGGTTGAGGACCAGATCAGACCCCGCCGACACATCATTTTCCGGAAGAAGCCACCTCGTACGCAGCCAGGTACCCACCGAGCACGGCGTCTCGCCCAAACCGCTGGGAACGCTCCACACCCGCAACCGACATCGCGCGGCGACGATCGCTCGAGTCGAGGATCGCCGTGATTTCCGCGGCCAAGCCAGCCGAGTCCCCGACGGCGACGTACGCCGCAGCCTCACCGGCAACCGACCGAAAGGCGGCCAGGTCGCTCGCCACCACCGCACATCCCGCAGCAAGCCCCTCCAGCACAACAATCCCGAAACTCTCTCCACCCGTGTTGGGCGCTGCAAGCACCGAAGCCTGCCCGAGTTCGGCGCGCTTGCCCTCTTCGGAGACTCGCCCCAGGAAGGCAATACCGTCGGAGCCGTCAGCCCGGTCCACCCCAAGTACATGCAGCGTTACCTCGGGCCGCTGTTCACGAACCCGCCGCCACGCCTCCAGCAGCACCTCCAGGCCCTTGCGGGGGTCGTCGCGACCGATGAACAAAACCCTCCCCGGAACCTGGTCCTGGTCGGAGGAGTACGCCTCCAGATCTACTCCGTTGGGGACGATGATCGGTGACACCAACGAGCCCACGGCGTCCGCCGCCACTCGACTCACAGCCGTGGTCACCGCCAGCCGTCGCACCACGCGCCGTAGCAGCCAGGCTCCCCCTCGATACAAGCCGCGGGCCATACGGCCCGGATCGGCGTGGAAGGTCCCCACCTTCGGTGGGGTATCGGCGAGCACCGCTCCCAAGGACACCAGGGGCATCAACGGCTCGTGGATATGGATCACGTCGGCATCGTCCACCGCGGCTGCGACTCGCTTCACGACCATCGGGTTCAACGAGATGGGAGCGCGTGATCGATTGGCACGGACCGACATGAACCCGCCGACATGCCGCGTACCCTCCGGACCGCCAGAGCCCGGGGCTACCGCCCACGCCGCATGTCCGGATTCCTGCAGCCACCCGACTATCCGAGCGACCTGATCCTGCACGCCGCCGTGAGCCTCGAAGGCGTACGGGCATACGACGGCTACCTTCACGATCGATCACTCGGCCAGTTGGGACCGACAAGGTGCCACTGCTCCGGGGCCTTGCGGATGATGTCTTCCAGGACATTGGCCAGCGCCTGAGTGGTCGCCTTGATCCGTTCGTCGGCGTCGCCTCCGTCACTGATCTCCAGAGGCGGCCTCACTTCGAAATCGTATCTGGAACCCGACCCGAAGTAGGTTCCGACCGGGAGCAACACGGCCCCAGTTCGCTCGGCGAGAGCCGCCGGACCCGCCGGCAGCGTCGTCACTTCCCCAAAGAACTCGACCTCCACCCCTCCACCTTTGATGTCCCGGTCGCACAACAGAGCGATGACGCCACCCTCCTTGAGGCGCGATAACAGCTGGCGGGTCACCCGCGAATCCTTCCGAGCGATCACGATGTCGATCTCCATCATGTTGCGTTGCTCGATGAACCATTGGACGATTCGCTCGTTGCCGAGTTCTTCGGCCACCGCCAGCACCCGCGCTCCTTCGGCGGTTCCCCGCAGTCCGGCGGTCTCCCAGTTCCCAACATGAGGAAGGGCGATAATCACTCCGCGTCCGCTCTGCAGGGCTTCATGCAGGTGTTCTATGCCATCGATGTGAGTTCGGGCGAGGATTCCACGACGACGTCGTGGCCGGACCCAGAAGGTCTCGGCCCAATACCGCCCGTAGAACCCGAACGCTCGCCGGGCCGCTCTGCGGGCATCGATCCCGCTCCCCTGAACGCGCCTCTGATGCCGCACCACCATCTCAAAACGGCCGCGAGCCGGATAGGAAACGACCCAGCCCAGCCCGAATCCGATTCTCCGCATCACCGGTTCCGGTAACAGGCCAAAGAGTCCTGAAAAGACCCGGTAGCCGAGGTACCCGGCCAGACCCTTCACTGGTGCCCCGACCAGCGACGTTTGCCGCGTTGAAATCGGCCAGATGACGCCGCTGGCTGCGTCTTCGCCCTCGGCGTAGAGAAGAGAACCGCCCGTAGGGCGGCACCACCATGCGGAGGCGCTTCGAGGCCGGACAGGACTCGAACGCCGCAGCCAGCCCAACCCAGTACGCCTTCGTCCTCAGACCTTGCCAGACGACGCCCCTGGCTCGCTCTCAACATCAGCAACGCCCCCGGCCGGAGCATCACTCCAACTGTTTCCAGGTGCGAACGAATCGTTGCAGAACCGTAAACCACACCAGAACGGCGAAAACCCAGATCGCCGGTTCCAGAGTGTGGAGACCGAAATCCTCCAGACCGACTCCGAAGATAAACACGATCAACCGCTCGGCCCGACCCATCAAACCGCCCTTGCCATCGACGCCGAGTTCCTCGGCCTTTGCCCGAAGAAATGGCACCAGCAGCGAACCACACACGGCAATGAGTGACAGAGTGACAAGGGTTGGCTTCGCCAGATCTCCGACGTAATAGGCGACGCCCGTCCACGCCGCCACCTCACCGAGCCGGTCCGTAAACGTATCCAGCAGAGCCCCGCGCTGGCTCTCGGACCCGGTGAGACGCGCCAAAACACCATCGAGAATGTCCAGCAACGCTCCCCCACCGATGATCCCGGCGCCTAGTGCCAGGTAGCCCAGACCGACCAACACTGCACCGACCACGGAAAGGAGGAATCCGACCAGCGTTATCGCCGTCGGGCCGAGACCGAGCTTGGCCGCCAGTCGGGCGATCGGATCGGCGAGTTTCGAAACCCTTTTTCGGGCTCTGATATCGAGCATGAGACCTCTTAGAGGGCAAGCTACCACACGGTTTTCGGCCCATACCGCCTCACTAGACTCGGCGACCCCGCGACCGGAGGCTGGATGGGCTCGGATCAGATTCGCAATGTTGCTCTCGTCGGGCACAGCGGCAGCGGTAAGACCGCACTCGCCGAGGCGCTGCTCTTCGCCGCAGGCGTAACCACTCGTGCAGGCACCATCGAAGACGGCAACACTGTCACTGATTTCGAGCCGGAAGAGATTTCGAGAGGATCTTCGGTCAGCCTGGCGATGGCTCCGTTCAATTGGAACGGCCACAAGATCAACATCATCGACACCCCGGGCCTCAGCGACTTCACCGGCGAGATGCGAGCCGCCCTTCGTGCTGCCGATCTTGCCCTCTTCGTCGTATCCGGCGTAGACGGAGTGGAGGTTCAGACCGAAGCGGCGTGGCGTATGGCGGGAGACGAGGGCATCTCGAGAGCGATCTTCGTCAACAAGCTTGACCGGGAACGCTCGTCGTTCAGCCGCACGGTTGATCAGATGAAAGAGATCTTCGGCACCGGCGTCGCACCGATCCAGGTGCCGATCGGGTCCGAGGCCGACCTGTCGGGAGTAGCCAATCTGGTGGGAGGCAAGGCCTACACGTACTCGGGTGGGCCCAAGGCCATCGATGGCCCCCTGCCCGAATCGGTAGAGACGGAAGTCGTGCGTCTCCATACGAGCTTGGTAGAAGCAGTCGTCGAAACCGACGATGGGATGCTTGAACGGTACTTCGAAGGGGTCGAGCCTTCGGGTGACCAACTCATTGGCGGTATGCACGCAGGAATGGTTGCCGGCGCGGCCTTTCCGGTCCTATGCGGGTCGGCGACGGAACTCATCGGCATCGATCGTCTCGCCCAATTCATCGTCGATTACGGGCCCCGCCCCTCCGAGCGTCCCACGCCACCCCTGACCGAAGGTGAGGAACTACCCGGTTCGGGCGTGGTGGCATATGTGTTCAAGACGATGTCGGATCCCTACGTCGGACGGATATCTCTCTTCCGCGTCTTCCGGGGTGAGATCGCCCTCGATGTCGATCTGGAGAACCGTCGGGTCGGCGCCAAAGGACGCATGCACAACATCTTCTCGATGCGCGGCAAGGCGCACGAAGACGCAACCCGAGTCGAGGCGGGCGACATCGCCGCCGTATCGAAGCTCGAAACCACGCTCGCCGGCGACACACTCGCCACACCGGGTCTGGGGGTGACGGTGGCGCCGATGGAAATGCCCAAGCCAACGATGTCATACGCAGTCTTTCCCAAGACCCAGCACGATGAAGAGAAGCTCTCGACCGCGCTGGCGCGCAGCGTCGAAGACGATCCGACGCTCTCGACCGAGCGCACCGCAGCCACCAATCAGACCATCCTGTCTGGGCTCGGCGACGCCCACCTCGAAGTGACGATCGCCCGACTGGCTACCCGGCATGGCGTGGAAGTCGATACCGCCCTACCCAAGATCCCGTACCGGGAGACGATCAAAGGCCGGGCGGACGTCGAAGGCAAACACAAGAAGCAGTCCGGAGGTCGCGGTCAGTTCGGCGTGGCATTCGTGAAGTTCGAACCCAACACACTGGGGTCGGGTTATGAGTTCATCAACGAGATCAAGGGCGGTTCCATCCCCCGGCAATACATTCCCGCCGTCGACAAGGGGATCCGCGAGGCGCTCGAACGCGGCCTCGCCGCCGGATATCCGGTGGTCGACGTAAAGGCGCGTGTCTACGACGGCAAGTATCACCCGGTCGACTCCGACGAGATGTCCTTCAAGATGGCCGGGATCCAGGCGGTGCGCCAGGCGGCACCCAAGCTCAACGTGGCATTGCTCGAACCGATCATGAAGATCGAGGTCAAGGTCCCGGAGGATCTCATGGGCGACGTCATCGGCGACCTCAATTCCAAGCGAGGCAAGGTCCTCGGCATGGACGCCAATGGCGGGCTCCGGGTTGTGACCGCCGAAGTCCCGCTGGCGGAGATCCAGCGGTATTCCATCGATCTGCGCTCGATAACCCACGGACGCGGCAGCTTCGAAATGCACCTCGCCCACTACGAGGAGGCGCCTCCACAGGAGGCGCAGAAGATCATCGAAGCCGCACGCTCTGAAAACGACTGATGGAGGAACGGATTGTCCGATGAGTGATAAAACGGCGAAACTGACATATGACGGCGGCGAGATCGAGTTCCCAATCGTCTCAGGATCCGAAGGCAACGACGGCATCGACATCAGCCGACTGCGCACCGAAACGGGATTCATCGCCCTCGATTATGGCTTCGGCAACACTGCGGCCACACGATCGGGTGTCTCATTTGTTGACGGCGAAGCCGGTGAATTGAGGTACCGCGGGTACCGCATCGAAGATCTGGCCGAACATTCGACCTTCCTCGAGGTCGCCTATTTGCTATTCCACGGCGAGCTGCCGTCGGCCGAGGGCCTCGCCGCCTATACGAGCAGCATCACCAACCACACACTCCTCAATGAGGAGATGAAGAGGTTGTTCGATGCTTTCCCCAAGAGAGCCCACCCGATGGCAATCCTGTCCTCGGCAACCAACGCCATGGCGACCTTCTACCCCGATTTCCACAATCCGACGGATCCCTACGCGGTAGAACAGTCTGCGCTGAGACTGATCGCCAAGCTGCCAACGGTCGCCGCCTTCGCCTACAAGAAGTCGGTCGGCCAGCCGTACGTCTACCCCCGCAACGATCTCAGTTACACCGAGAACTTCCTCAACATGATGTTCGCCCTGCCGGTCGCCGACTATCAAGTAGACCCGATCGTTGCCAGAGCTCTCGACGTTCTTCTCGTGCTTCACGCCGATCACTCTCAAAACTGCTCGACATCGGCAGTCCGACTCGTCGGCTCCAGCCGGGCGAACCTGTTCACTTCAGTGGCGGCAGGGATGAGCGCCCTGTGGGGACCGCTTCACGGAGGGGCCAATCAACGGGTCGTCGAAATGCTCAGCCAGATCAACGAGGATGGCCGCGACTTCAAGCGGTATATCGACAAGGCCAAGGACGCCGACGACCCGTTCCGGCTCTGGGGCTTTGGACATCGTGTCTACAAGAACTACGACCCGCGGGCTCGGATTCTCAAGAACTTCGCCGACGACGTCATGGAGCGGATGGGCGGCGATGATCCTCTGCTCGATATCGCCCGCAAACTCGAGGAGCATGCCCTGTCGGACGACTACTTCGTCTCTCGCAATCTCTACCCGAACGTCGACTTTTATGCCGGGCTGGTATACCGGGCGCTCGGATTCCCCACCCGTATGTTCACGGTCCTGTTCGCCATCGGACGCCTCCCGGGATGGATCGCCCAGTGGAAGGAAATGAACGAGGATCCCGACACCCGCATCGGCCGGCCTCGCCAGGTCTACGACGGCAGTCCAACTCGCGATTTCCCGACCAAGCGCTGACTCATGTCTGATCTGGGCGCCCGAGAGGGTTCGAGCAGCGAATGGGATGGCCCGGTTGTCGAACTCGTGGAGGAGAGCCGTGTTGTGGGGGTCGTGTATCTCGACGGCACCGTTCTCTTCACCGAATTCAGTCCCGACGCCGATGGTGATCCTTGGGCATTCGAGGTGGCGGAACTGCAGACCGCGCTGGACAGCGCCGCCGCAATGCTGTTGCCCGAAGGCACCTCGCTGCTGGTCGAAGAAGCGATCGATGAATCCGACGCCGAACATTCGGTCGACCGGCTGGCGACCGAGTTCGATGAGTTGGCAGCCCATCGAGGCGATGAGGACGAAGGGTTCTATCCGTTGGACGTTGCCGTGCGAATCGTCCGCCAATGCGAAGCCGTCGGTCTGGCCGTCGTCTCGCTCGAAGGGTTCCGGCTCGACGGTGGCTGGGCCAATCCGATTGCCGGCATGTCGGTCGACCCCGGGAAGGCCCATGACGGTGAGCCCTGGCCGATCTTTCTCGCCGGTTGCAACGTCCAGGCCATGGCCGTGCTGGAACGATGGGCACGCGAGCCGAAACTCGCCCTCGCTCTGGAAGTCGCCGACTCCGACGGCGACCGGTTCGTGTTGTAAGAGCCTGCAGCTTGCAGACATCAGACATCAGACATCAGACATCAGACATCAGACATCAGACGATCGTGCTTCTTCCTGAGATCTGAAATCTGAAATCTGCCTGCTGCACGCTCAAGCGCCGATGAAAGAAACCACTTCTTCATGGCTCGGCGTGGAGCGCGCTCCCGACCGACCGATCGTCAGGGCAGCCGTGCCATTGGCGTAACTCAGAGCCATGTCGATGGACTCGCCTCGCATCCGCGATGCGATGAAGCCGGCGTCGAAGGCGTCTCCGGCGCCGACGGTGTCGACCACCTCCACCTCATGGCCTGCGGCCTGAAAAAGACGATCGCTATCGTGGGCGATGGCCCCACCGGCGCCGAGGCGGCCCACCACCAGTCGGCTCGCCGTTGCCAATCCGGTGACGGCCTCCACCGGGTCCCCGATGTCCGACAGGGGGCACAGTTCGTCAACGGCGCCCCCGAATACGACATCCGACCTCTGCATCGCCTGGTCGATCGTCGCTCTGAAACCGGATTCCCAGCCCCAATTCTCCAACCGGAGGTTGACATCGAGCGAGACGGTGGCCCCACCGGAGCGCGCCGTGTCCATCGCCGTCAGAATCGAACCGGCAGCCGGCTCGCCGCGCAGCGCGATACCCGACACATGAAGCCACGAGACATTCTCGACGCCGGCGACGGCATCATCGACACCTAGTTCGAGATGTGCGCCGCCCCTTGGCGGCCATACGTAGATGAGACGCTCTCCACCGAGTGGCACGACGACCAATACCATCACCGTGGCTCCCCCATCGACCAGGCGCACCCCGCTTGTGTCCACGCCGGCATTCGCCAGCGATGCGGTGGCCGCGGCTCCATACACGTCGGAGCCGACGGCTCCGACGAAGCGGGTCGTCACCCCGAGGCCGGAAAGCGCCGCAGCTGCATTTGCGGCTGATCCACCTCCCGACAGCGTCGGACTGGGGTGAGCGTGTTCGCTCCCCTCGACTCCCGCCGCAGGCAGCACGATCTCGAGATCGACGTTTACGTCGCCGATCACCGCGACGGTCATCCGGCACCCCCGCCGATGGCGCTGCGGGCAGCTTCCGCAAACTCCGCTACCAGGCCTAGATCCTTGCGGAAACCCCCACCCTCCAATCGACGGTTCGTGTGAGTCAAGGAGTCGACCCCCCAGGGTGCAACCGCAGCCATCGCATCGGCCACATTGCCGGGCGACAGACCACCGGCCAGGATCACCGGGACGGTCACCGCTTCGACTATGCGTCGGCTGACCTGCCAGTCGTGAACGACCCCCGCGGCACCCACGCCCTCGACGTCCGCCGCGACCGAATCGAGAATGAGGCAGTCGCTCACCGATGCATAGGCACGGGCCTCGGCAACCGACTCCTCGCCCACCACGGCGACCGCTTGCATGATCTCCACCCCCGCAAGCCGGTCCCGGAGACTTGCGACCGCCTCCGGCGGTACCGCACCGGACGGACCGCACAGGTGAAGCACATCGGGCCGCACCGCTTCGACCATTGCCACAATCGCTTCGAGATCGGAGTCGACGCTCAGAGCGCATACGGTCGCCGCAGCCCGAACTGCATCGGCTATCTCTCTGGCAAGCGGCATCGATATCTCACCCGGCAGGCCGCGTGCCGCAGGGGTGATGCCGATTCGTTCGATGCCCAGCGCGGCGACTGCAGTCGCCTCGCCCACATCCTGCAGCGTGTAGATCTGAATCGTCGGGGCGGTCATGTGCCGAACGTACCAGCAGCAAGCGGCCACCCCGCTATCCCGGAAACCTGACGCGCCCAACATCTGAGCGGTCAGCGTCTATTGGCTACTGGTTATGTCTTCGGAGTACATCTCGACCACGTGACCATCTACGGCATCCACCCGCACCAGGCCCCGCTGTGACGGTGGGTCGTCGGCGTTGAAGACGAGCACGTTCCAGATCGGGCGAGCCCGCCAGCCATCAAAGCCGACCGCGGCAGAGGCGTGCCCGACGGCAAACTCCGCAGCCCGGTTGGCCGTCTCCAACGCCTCTGGATCCAGAATCTCGATCCGCCACGCCGACGCCAGATGCCAAATGGCAACAGCGACCATTGCCCCCACGACCACAAACATCCGTGCCGGCAGACCGGCCGCCACCGACCCGGCGCCCAGTGCGGCGCCTACCAGGTACACGAAGGCGGCGGTACGCCGACGACGAGTCGACGGGATCGTGTACGGCTGGCGCTGAGTGGCGTCGAGGTCGTCCGGCACCCCCTGAGCGCGAGCCACCTCCTCGCTTATCTCGAGTGGGCCGCGTTCCTCAAAGCTCACTTGTCAACGCCTTCTTGGATCATTTCGGCATGATCCCACGTCGCCGAGGCCGCCGGTCCCCAGCAGCAGCGTGCCGGGGAGAACGATCTCGGTACCGCGGCGCCTCATCGGGGCGCCTTACAGAACGCCACGAGTTCGTCGGCGATCTCAGCCAATGGCAAACCCCGTCGCTCCTCGGCACCGCGCAGCCGGAAGCCGGCCGTGTTGGCATCGACATCGTCGTCTCCGACCACCAGCACCGCCGGATGCTTCATAGTGATCGCCTTACGTATCTTCTCGCCAACCGTGTCGTCGTGATCGTCCACCTCGACTCGCAATCCGGCACCCCGCAACCCCGCGGCCACCTCGTTGGCGTAGTCGACGTGGCGGTCGGCGACGGGAACAATCGTCGCCTGGACCGGTGACAGCCACCCGGGAAGAGCACCTCCGTAGTGCTCGAGCAAGATCGCAAAGAACCGTTCGATCGATCCCATCAGCGCACGGTGGATCATCACCGGGCGTTCGCGGCTGTTTTCGCTGGAGGTGAACTCGAGAGCGAAATTCTCGGGTTGCGCAAAATCCACCTGGAGGGTGCCGACCTGCCAGCGACGCCCGATGGCATCGCGGACGTGAATATCGATCTTCGGCCCGTAGAAAGCGCCCTCGCCTTCGGCCACTTCGTACGGGATCGAGGCCTCTTCCACGGCGTCACGCAGGGCGACGGTGGCCTTCTCCCACAAGTCATCCTGGCCGACGTACTTCTCAGGTTTGGTCGATAGATCGGCCTCGACGTCATCGAAGCCGAAGTCGCGCCACACCATCAGAACAAAGTCGAGCAGGCTCTTCAGTTCATCCGCTAGATCCGACTCCAGGCAGAAGATGTGGGCGTCGTCTTGAGTAAAGCCACGAGCACGCAGCAGGCCGTGCACCACGCCGGACCGCTCGTAGCGGTAGACCGTGCCCAACTCGAAGAATCGGAGCGGCAACTCCCGATACGACCTCGAGCGCGACTGGTAGATGAGGATATGGAACGGGCAGTTCATCGGCTTGAGCAGGTACTCGTCTCCCCCATCGAGTTCCATCGACGGGTACATCCCCTCGGCATAAAACTCCAGGTGTCCCGAGGTCTCCCACAGGTGGCTGCGGGCTATATGCGGAGTGACAACGATCTCGTAGCCGTGCGACAGGTGGGTGCGACGCGAATAGTCCTCCATGATCGTCCGCACCAGGGCCCCCTTGGGGTGCCAAACGGCCAAACCGCTGCCCAGCTCGCTCGGGAACGAGAAGAGGTCGAGCTCGGCGCCCAACTTACGATGGTCCCGCTTACGCGCCTCCTCCAGACGGTCGAGGTAATCGGTCTGCGCCTTGCGGCTCTCCCACGCGGTGCCGTAGATCCGTTGCAGCTGCGGGCGGTTTTCGTCACCCCTCCAGTACGCACCGGCGGTCCGTAGCAGCTTGAACGCCGGGAGGCGGCCGGTGCTGGGGAGATGCGGTCCGCGGCAGAGGTCGACGAACTCCAGGTTCTGGTAGAGGCTCACCGCGTCGCCGGCAGCACCTTCCGACTCCTCGACCGCATCGATGATCTCCTTCTTGAACGGGTGATCGGCGAACAGCTCGAGTGCCTCGGACTTGGAGATCTCGGTGCGCACGAACGGCTGATCCTCAGCGACGATTTCGACCATGCGAGCCTCGACGCGCTCGACGTCTTCGGGGGTGAAGGCGCGGCCGATGTCGAAGTCGTAATAGAAACCATGCTCGATCGCCGGGCCGATGGCGAACGTCGCTCCATCGAAGAGATCCAAAACGGCCTGGGCCATGATGTGCGCCGCACTGTGTCGCAGCACATGTCGGCCCGGTTCGCTGTCCATGGTGATCACGGACAAGGTGGCTCCGTCTGGAAGATCTCGCGCCAGATCCCACTCGATCCCATCGACGACAACCGCCACCGCGGCATCGGCCAGGCGCGCTCCGATGGCGCGAGCCGCGTCGAGTCCGGTGGCTCCGTCATCGAGTTCGAGCGGAGTCCCGTCGGGAAGCGAGACAGTGATCATTTGGCGAGAGGGTAACCAGTAGCCAGTAACCAGTAACCAGTAACCAGTAACCAGTAACCAAATCGTGCTCGCCCTTTTCTGGTCCCGGGAAATTGGGTACTCGCCGAGCGCGTCAACGAGAGCACGACAACTCGTCATCAACGTCAGCCCAGTCGAGGCTGGGTACTGGATACTGGCTACTCGACTCGGAAATCCTTCCCACGCGCCTCTTCGGCCTCTACCGTTGCCTCCGGTTCACTGAGGAGTCGGGACTTGTTTGCGATCTTCACCGCGCTACTGCTGGGTACGGCCGCCAGCCGGCTGCCGTCCAGACTCGTCATGTTGCACGACCCCATCAACCCGGATCTTCCGTGTCCGTGGTGCCGGTCCGCAACATACGAGGACGACCACGATTGCCCCTCCTGCGGCCAGCACTTCGGGTAACCGCAACACTCGCGCAACACAGATCAACCCCGGCTGAACAACGCCGGTCGCATCCGGATCAATCCTCCGCCGTCGTAACCTGATTCCTCATGTCACGTGTCGGGCTCGTTCTCGGCGGGGGCGGGATTACCGGCGCCTCGTTTCACTTCGGAACTCTGCTCGCGCTCCGAATGGCGACCGGCTGGGATCCCGGCACCGCAGACGTCGTGGTCGGCACGTCTTCAGGCGCCGCCGTGGCAGCCATTACTCGCTCCGGCCGTCTCGACCTTGAAGCCCTCGTCGGCGATGTGGACGGCGACGCCGAATTCGCCGCGGCTCTGGAAAACCGCATCTATCGAAGAATCCCGATCCGTGGAGTAGGGCGATGGGTTAGACACGGGCTGCTACCCGGCCTCCGGCGTCCCGGCGTCAGGTTGGTGCTGGGGGCGCCAGCAGCGTATTCGACCGACGGAATCGCCGACTGGGTCCGGCAAGCCCTCGGATCGGCCGCTGATGGCTGGCCGGAGCACCCCACGACAATTGTCGCCTACGAAATCGAGTCGAAGCAGCGGGTGGCGTTCGGCACCGTCGGCAGTCCAGACATAGATATCGCCACCGCGGTGGCCGCGTCTGCCGCGGTACCGATGGTCTTCAGCCCTGTGACCATCCACGGAAAACGTTACGTCGATGGTGGCATCGCCAGCGGGACCAACGCCGATCTGGTCCTAGGCCACCACGAGCCTCTCGATCTTCTGATCGTCATCGCACCCTTGCTGGCGGCACATCATCGAGACCATGCTCGCCTTCACGAAGAGGTCTTAGATCGAATCGGCGACTCGACGCTGACCGCCGAACTCGACGCCATCCACAACGCCTGGCCCGAAACCGAACTGCTGGTGCTCCGGCCCGAAGAAGAGGTGCTCGACGAGGCTCGACCCAACCTGCTCAGCCCGGCTGCAGCGCTACCGGTGTTTCTCAGAACTCTCCAGTCGATGAGCACAATCCTTGGTTCGGACGAGGTCTGGCCGGTGCTCGAACGCCACTTGGTCAAGACTCGACGACGGCGCCGATTCGGGAAGCGTGCTCGCACCGGGTAGACGAATCGCGGAAACGAAAAGACGTGCCCTGCTATCCGACCTGAAGTCGAACCTGGTGGTGTCCGGTGGCCCCGTCGGGTCGTGGTGAAACCCTGTCTGCCGTTTGGGTTTGACCCGTTCCGTCCGTCGCTCGCACCCGTACCTGGTGCCGTCCGGATTCCAGATCTACTTCTGCTTTCCACTGCACCCAGGCTCGATCGGACAGCGGCGCCGAGATCTCGGCGGCCTGCCATTGGCCATCGCCGACCTGAACCTCAACTCGTTCAATCCCTCTGAGAGGGGCCCACGCCACACCGGCAATCACGTTTGGTCCCGGATTTAGTACCTGGCGCGTGGTGGGGACGTCGATTCGTGACTGAGTCTTGATCGGCGCCTCCTTGGCCCAGCCGCGCGGGATCCAATAGCCATCGAAGCCGTCCCATGTGGTGAGCTCGATCTCGGTGAGCCATTTGGTGGCCGACACATATCCATACAGCCCGGGGACAATCAACCGTGCCGGGAACCCGTGCCTTCGCGGTAGCGGATCCCCATTCATCCCGAGGGCGATGAGCGGACTGCGACCGTCATAGGCCAGATCCGGAGGAAAACCTGCTGTAAAGCCGTCGATGGAGCGTCCGACCAGTTGGCTTGCTTCAGGCTGCAGCCCTGCCAGGTCCAACACGTCCGTAAGACGCACCCCACTCCATAATGCATTCCCGATCAGGTCGCCTCCCACCTCGTTGGAGACGCACGCGATGGTGACGTAGTCCTCGACGATTTCCATCGCCAGCAGGTCCTGGTAGCTGAGGACCACCTCGGAATCGACCAGCCCATGGATACGCAACACCCAGTCGGTCTCGTCGATTGACGGAACGAGAAGGGCCGTGTCGATCCGGTAGAACTCGTTGTTGGGGACCACGATCGGACTGATACCTTCTATGGCAAACGAGTTATCCCCGGCAACGGCAGCAGCGACCGACACCGGAGCCGCGATTTCGACCTCCGGGAGGTCGCGCACGCGGGTCAGCAGTACGCGACCGGTTGCACCGCCGACCGCAGCCGCGGCCGAGGTGCCTATTGCCAATCGAATGAAACGCCTCCGAGAAGCGTCGCCCGACAGACCATCGGTCGGCTCCTCAATCTGATCGCCCGATTCGAGCAGCAGTCGCAGAGCCAGCCATCCGGATACGGACGCCATCGCCGTAGCCACCACCAGCGGAATCGGTTCCACAAACGGCTCATTCCGACCGGCGACCATTCCCAGCAGCCCAAAGAGACCGAACACCAGCGGACCCACCCAGATGCGACGGGCAGCCTGAATCCCGGTCTGCCAGCCAACCAGGAGCGCAACAACCGAGGTTCCGATCGCCAATGTCGCCTTGTCGGCAGTTCCAAACACGGCGATGGCGAGATCCTCGACGAAGGACGGCGTCGAATCGACGACGACGCCCCCGACCGACGCCAGCGGTGACGGTACGGCGTCGAAGAGTCCAGCCAGCAGCTCCCCAACTCCCAGAGCAACCGAGGCGGCGATGACTCCGGCAATGCCGGCGCGAATCCTGTTTCCCTCCACGGCGGACTCAACGCCAGCGATGGACAATGAGTTCCGGAGATGTCGGCTCGATCCTCGCACTATCGCCGCCCCCGGCACCCGGGATCGATGTCATGACTACCCAGCCGAGAGTCGCCGCCATTCCCTAGCCTGTCTATTCGACATGAGCACCCGAAACGCTGCACGGAGGGTTGGCGCCGCCGCCATTCTCATTGTCCAGCTCCTGTTGATCATCCGCGGCTACTCCGCCGATCACGCGGTTTTCGGCTTCCAGATGTTCCCCGAGTCCAGCGAGTGGCAGGCAACTATCGAACGCCAACTCGTCGACGGGGCGCTGGTCGACGTCCGGGAGGATTGGCCCGGCGGGTACCAATGGTCGGATCTGGTGGCTGGTTACGGGCTCGGTCAGCCGTTCTGGCGCCATCACGCCGACACCGGATTGGTTTCAACCCTCGACTTCTTCTCGGCGGCGTTGGAATGGGTCGCGGCCAACACCCCGCTGGACACAGAAGCGATTCGCCTCGTCGCCACCGTTACCGTTTGGCCCAACGGGCGGGATTCCGAAGTAGTTGTCTTTGAGGCGCCACGATGATCAGCTTGGCTGCCCGCTTCCGGGCCTGGAACAGGACTCTCGACGACCCGGTCGACGTTCGTGCACTGGCCGTCTTGCGGATCGCAATCGCACCGGTGGTACTGCTCCATCTGAGGCCGTTTCTCACCGCGGCCCGCGACGGGATCATCTATTCGGACCGCTTTACGCTCCCC
>Ga0255057_10000674_pt1 | contig 19540 bp, 17 predicted proteins | sample Cases_109_6_MG_FD_189022 | JGI IMG/M metagenome (GOLD analysis project Ga0255057, IMG submission 189022) | Seawater microbial communities from Amundsen Gulf, Northwest Territories, Canada - Cases_109_6 | ecosystem: Environmental > Aquatic > Marine > Gulf | place: Canada: Northwest Territories... | reverse complement strand
GGGTCTCGAGGTCGCCGGTGTCGCTGTCGGCAGCTGCCAACTCGGTCGCCAAGGTCTCTCCGGCGATCCATCGGCGATGGGTTTCTATCGCCGTCTCGAGCTCGGTATCGGCTCGATACCGGACCCTGATGCGGTCAGCATAGTCCAAGTCGGCCTCTTTGCGTGCGGATTGCAGCCGGTGGATGACTTCGCGTGCCCAGCCCTCGGCGACGAGGTCGTCGTCGAGCATCGTGTCCAATGCGACCAGCAGCTCGCGGTCTCCCTGGGTTGCCGTGCCCTCCCGCTCCACGAGTCGCACTTCGATCTCGTCGACGCCGAGCTCCACTTCCTGCCCGTCCAGCTCGATGCGAATGGAGCCCGTCTCGTCGAGCTGGCTTGCCAGAGCATCGCCGTCCCCCTCTTCGAGCGCCCTCTTGAGAGCCGGCATCTGTTTCCCGAACCGGGGTCCGCAGATCGGAAAGACAGGCCTCACCTCGTGGTGGACATAAGCCGAGCGCTCATCGGCCCAGTTGACTTCACGGACGTTGAGCTCGTCACGGAGTAGCTCGAGCTTCGGCTCGACCAGGTCCTTGAGCCCCGTGTTGGTAGTGACGATGGTCACCGCAGGGAGCGGTTGACGAGTTTTTAGCCCGTGCGCGTTGCGAGCGGCGTGCCCCAATCGCACGATCCGCTGGACGGCGGCCATGCCCTCTTCCAGCAGCTGATCGGCACGGTCACCGGGTGGCACCGGCCAGTCCTCCAGATGGACGCTCGAGGCTGCCTCCGGTACTTGGCTCCGAACCAGATTGCGATGGAGAACCTCGGCTACAAAGGGAGTCAGCGGTGCGATCAGCCGTGCGGTGGTGGTCAAAACCGTGTACAGCGCCTGGTAGGCACTTTTTTTGTCGTCTGTGGCCTCTCCGGTCGGCGCCCAGAAGCGGTCGCGACTACGGCGGATGTACCAGTTGGTGAGGTCGTCGACGAACTTCTCGATTTCCCGTGCTGCCTCGGACACCCGGTAGCCTTCGAGCAGCCGGGTGGTCTCGGTCGTCAGGCTGTCCAGTCGCAGCAGGATCCACCGGTCCAGTGCCGGCCGAGAGTCGAATTCGAGAGTCTCTCCGCCCGGGCGCCAGCCGTCCAGATTGGCGTAGATGGTGAAAAAGGATAGCGCGTTCCAGAGTGGCAGCAGAAAGCTCTGAGCGGCCTCTTTGACTAGCCTGACTGAGAACCGCGAGTTGATCTCGGGATTGTTGACACAGAAGTACCAGCGCAGCGCATCGGCACCGGTCTCCGGAATGACCTTCATCGGGTCGACGACGTTGCCCAGCCGTTTCGACATCTTGCGGCCCTGCTCGTCGTTGACGTGACCCAGGACGATACAGGTCTTGAAGGCCACCGAGTCGAACAGCAGGGTGGCGAGAACATGCAGGGTATAGAACCAGCCCCGGGTCTGATCGACCGCTTCGGCAATGAAATCGGCGGGGAACTGAATCCGCTGATCGATGAGCTCGGGGTTGTCGAATGGGTAGTGGTACTGGGCAAAAGGCATGGAGCCCGAGTCGAACCAGGCGTCGATGACCTCTTCGACCCGGTTCATGGTGCCGTTGCCGCACTCGGAGCAGGGCCAGTGAACATCGTCGATAAACGGTCGGTGGGGGTCGAATTGCCCCCGATCGTAACGATCGGCAGGGACCTCCATCCCGCCGTTGACGAAGAGCTCCTCGTAGGAGCCGACGACCAGGGTGTGGCCGCAGTCGCCACATTCCCAGACCGGCAACGGCGTGCCCCAGTAACGCTTGCGAGAGAGAGCCCAGTCGACGATGTTCTCCAACCAATTGCCAAAGCGCCCGTCCTTGACATGCTCCGGATGCCAGTCGATCTCCTGATTGTGTGCCAGCAGATCGCTCTTGCGGTCGGTGGTTCTGACAAACCAGCTGCGGCTGGCGTAGTAGATGAGCGGCTCGTCGCAGCGCCAGCAGAACGGGTAGTTGTGGTGGTATCTGTCGCTGTGGAGGAGACGCCCACGGTCTTTGAGATCTCGGATGATCTGGCTGTCGGCCTCCTTGACCCCCACGCCGGCGAAGGGCTCAGTCCCCTGTCTCCTGTCGACCTTGCCTTCGGCGTCGACGGTGAGAAAGAAGGGGAGGCCAAAGCGCACACCGCTCTGGTAGTCGTCCTCGCCAAAGGCCGGTGCGGTGTGGACCAGACCGGTGCCCTCGGCGGCGGTGACATAGTCGGCGGCAAAGACCCGCCAGCCGGCCTCGTCGGAGGGTGGTGGGTCGAAGGGCCCGTCTGCCGGCTCCCGGTCTGCGGGTCCGGTGAGAAACGGCCGATCGTAGCGCAGCCCCTGGAGATCGCTGCCCTCGAATCGAGCCTCGGCCGGCAGCTCTCTGAGATCCAGGTGGGTCCTCTTACCGTCGACATCTACATCGAGAGGGACAGGCTTCTCGAGACCCTCGGCAAAGAGCAGCAGCTCTTCGGGTCTGGCTGGATGTCGCACCACCTTGTAGGCCATCTTCGGGCTCACGGCAATGCCCGAGTGACCAAGCAGGGTCCAGGGAGTGGTGGTCCAGGCCGCCAGGCTCAAGCCTTCAGGGACCGTCCACTCCTCGCCGTCGAGGGCGGTGATCGTCTGCCCGGGGTGGGCCGGAAACAGGACCCAGACCGACGGGTCGTCGGTGTCTTTGTAATTCTGCGCCACCTCGTGGCTGGAGAGCGTGGTGCCGCAGCGCGAGCAATAGGGCTGGATCTTGTAATCCTTGACTAGCAGGCCCGCCTTCCAGAGCGAGCTCAAGGCCCACCAGACCGACTCGATGTACTGGTTGGAATAGGTGAAGTAGGCGCTGTCCAGATCGATCCAGAAGCCGATCCGCTCGGACATCTCACGCCACTGGCGTTCGTAGGCATGGACGCTCTCGAGACAGACCTGATTGAACTTCTCGACGCCGTACTCTTCGATGTCCTGTTTGCCGGAGAAGCCGAGTTTCTTCTCGACTTCGATCTCGACCGGCAGACCATGGGTGTCCCAGCCGGCCTTGCGGACGACGTACCGGCCGCGCATCGTCTGGAACCGCGGAAAAAGATCCTTGATGACACGGGTAACGACGTGGCCCACGTGGGGCTTGTTGTTGGCGGTAGGAGGACCCTCGAAGAAGACGAACGGTTGACCGTCCTTGGTCTTCTCCAGGCTCTTGGCGAAGACCTCGCCGCTTTGCCACTCCTCGAGCACCTGCAGCTCGAGCTTCGGGAATGGGTAACCCGTCTCGACGTCGGGAAATTTTTTGGGCGGGAGCCTCATTCAGGCAGTGCCGAGAGAGATCGCTCGAGCCGGCGGCGGAATCTCCCGGGTGCCTCTAGATGGGGGAGGTTGCCGGTCTCTTCGAAGACCTCGAGCTCGGTGTCGGGGAGTTGCTTGAGCCAGAAGTCGGCCGTCTCGATCGGTGGGGTTGTGGCATGGCGACCCCAGGCGAGCCAGAGGGGAAGATCCAGTCGGGCAAGAATCTCGTCGACCCGGTGGTTGAGATAGCCGGTGAGATAGGCGGCAAGTGGAGCGTGGGAGCCGGCCTGATGGCTCGAGCGGTAGTGATGGTCTACCCGGGCTGCGTCGACCTGCTCCGGCGTCCGGATGACATCCCGTCTCAGGTACTGGCCCAGGGCGGTGCGGCTGGTGTAGAGGTTGAGCGCCGAGGTTCCCAACACCGGGAGCCGGAGCAGCCGGTGGACTAGAGCGTCTTTCAGATCGGGCTCGTCTCCATGAACCTCGACACCGGAGGGGACCACCAGCGCCAGGCTCCGGACCAGCTCGGGACGGTCCACCGCCACCTGTACGGCATAGGCAGCCGACAATCCCGCCGCCACGATGGTCGCGGGTTGCTGGACGATATCCTCCAGAAAATCGCCGATCAGCTGGATATAGAGCTCGCTGTCGTAGTTGAGACGCGGCTTGTCCGAGCGACCCCAGCCCAGGAGGTCCGGCACGAAGACCTGATGGTTGGCCGCCAGATACTCACCGGCCTGGCTCCACTCGTCCGAGTCGTGACCGGGGCCGAAGGAATGGAGTAGAAGCAGGGGCTGTCCCTCGCCGAGGACCTGGAAGGCACACTCGCCGTGTTTCCACGCGTAGTGGCGATACCGGCCCCAACGGGGGGTTTCCAGACGCGACGAGCGCCGGGCGATGAGAGCGTTGGCCAGGGCGGGAAGCCCGACCGCAGCTCCACCCAGTAGAAGGCCTTTGACAAGGCGCTTTCTGCGGCGTCGTTTCTGCTCCTCCTGAGAAGTCCGGGCAGCCATGGAATCCATGAGAATAACACGGTGCTGAGGCTGCTTTGTTCATGAGGCGCGCGAGCAGAATGTCGTAAGCACCCGCCAGATCGGGCCGCACGGAGGGCTTTGCCCCGGGGGCATACTTGACGTATGTCGAGGAGCGAAGTCCGAGTACGGCTCGAGATGGTGGGTGATCGCGGCATTATGCCGGGGGGCTCATGAACAAAGCAGGCTGAGGGCCGACGAGGTATAGAATGGCCCGCCTGATGAGGACCGGTAATCCGAGTGATTGGCTGGATCGATGAGTCGAGAGCTGGTGTTCTTGTGGGCGGGGCGCCGGGTGAGGGATGAGTGGGACGGGATGTGCGACACCTATCGCCGCCGCATTCGACAGATGGTTCCCCTGCGGGAGTGTCCCGTCCGTGTCCGTTCTCGAGGTGAGGGCCCGGAGCGTCTCCAGGCCGAGGGCAAAGCACTCCAGGAGGCTCTCCCCGACCCCTGTTGGAGTGTGGCCCTGGATAGAAAGGGCAAGATGCGGAGCTCCCTGGAGATGGGCGACTGGCTGGGCCGGCTGCTGGAGGAATGGCCCCATCCGATCGCTTTTGTGATCGGCTCGGATCTGGGATTGGCCGACTCGGTCCGCGAATCTGTCCGGGAGAGCTTGTCTTTTGGGCCGTTGACTCTACCCCATGAACTGGCTCGGCTGGTTCTCTTCGAGCAGGTCTATCGCTCCCTAGCGATAAGAGCCGGAATAAAGTACCATCGCGGCGCGTTGTAGGGGCGTTGGCCGTTATGGGGGGCCGGTTTGAGTTGAAAGGAGCGCGCAAGGTGGCAAAGACTACAGCATCCAAGAAATTGAGCAAGAAGAAGAAACCGAACCAAACCGAGGTGTCACGGAGTCGGCTGATGGATCAGCGTGAGCAGATAATGAGCCTCTACGAGCACGACCTTCGAGTCGGTAAGACTGCGAGCGACGAGGGCACCGAGGACATCGTCGATCGCGCCAACAACTCCTACAATCGGGAGTTTATGTTTGCCCTGTCCGACACCGAGAGGCATATTCTGCTGGAGATCGACGAGGCGCTGTTGCGGCTCGACAAGGGGAAATATGGCACCTGCCTCAATTGCGAGGAAACGATCCCGAGGACGCGGCTGAAGGCCGTTCCGTGGACCCGATATTGTATAGACTGTCAGGAGCAGGCAGAACAGGGAGTCGCCCTAGAGAACTAGCCGGGCACCTACTCCGGTTGCTGAAATACGCGATGCGCGTCCGAACGTTTGTTGGCATTCTTACCGCTCTGGCCATCGTCGTTACGGTCTCGTATCTCACCCACCAGAACATAGAGCTCCTCCAGCAGCCGTTTAGTCTGTCGGCAGAACGGATCGTACCGGTCTATGTAGTTCTCCTGACCGTATTTCTGCTCGGCTTCTTGCCCGTGGTCATCGCCCTTCTCGTTCAGACCCTCAAACGGGATCTGGCACAGCGTAGGGACCGCCGCTTCAGCCGCGAAGCCAAGAGTCTGGAGGGAGGCGTCCGCCGGGGTGCGGACCTTCAGGCCGATGGCCAGTGGGGTCGTGCTGCCACCGAATACGAGGCTTATCTCGCCGCGCATCCCGAGCACTTCGAGACTCTTGTCCGCTACGGCGAAGCACTCCGCCACCTGGGCCGAGGCGAGGAAGCGCTCGAAGTCCACCGCCGGGCATCGGTGCTCTATCCCCAGAGCGCCGCCATCCTCTACGAGATGGCGGAGGACTACGAAGTCCTCGGTGAAACCGATGTGGCGCAGCAGCTTCGCGACCGGATTCTGCGGGAATTCCCGAGCATGGGGCTGCGTGTGATGCGACGTCGGCGGAGCGTGGCCCTGAGTACCCAGGACTGGAAGGGGGCCATGCGCCTGCAGCAGAGGATCCAAGCTCTCCTCGAGGAGCATGGCGGAGAGGCGGAGCTGGAGCGTGAAGAGGGAGTCCGATTGGGACTCGCCTACCAGCAGGGGGTCGAGCATCTAGAGGCCGACGAGGTGGAGGAGGCACGGGCCGTCTTCGATCAAATCCTGGAACAGGAGCCGACCTTTATTCCCGCCATTATCATGAGGGGCGAGGCGGCGCTCATGTCGGGCGACGACGACCAGGCCCTTGCAGACTGGCTGCGAGGCTTCGAGGCGACCGGCAGCCCGGTGTTTCTGCAGCGCATAGAGGACCATTTCATCGAACGGGAGAACCCGCTGCTGGCCATCGAGACACTTCACGGCCTGATCGCGGACTCTCGGAGCGATCTGCTGCCCCGCTTCTTCCTCGGCCGTCTCTACTACCGCCTGGAGATGCACGAGGAGGCGCTCAAGGTACTTGCAGGCCTCGAGGACCGGATTCGGAAGTCCCCGACCTTTCACTATCTACTGGCGCGGATCCGCGAGCGCCGAGGAGAAATGCACAAGGCTGTCGAGTCCTACCGGTCTTGTGTTCGGGAGTCGAGACTGCGAACGGCCGAATACACTTGCGGGCTCTGTCGGACCAGGTTCGATATCTGGCGGGCGCGTTGCGCCGCCTGCGGCTCCTGGAACTCGGTCGAGTTGGATTTCGACGAGGAGAGCGTGTCGGCCGAAGATTTGGGGGTGCGCAAGGTCCCGATGTGGGCGGTCTACGACGAAGATGAATAATGCAGGCTAAGGTAGATCGGTTTTTGGAGACGATCGACCAGGGCAAGCGCGAGCCCGTCTATCTCGTCGCGGGTGATCGCGTCCTCGCCGAGCCGGCGGCCGGTCGGATAGGTGAGAGGCTGGCCCGACTCGTCGATTGCCAGGTCGAGATCTACCGCCGGCCTGCCGGTCTCGGACAGATTCTGGCGGATCTGAAGACCTTCTCGCTGTTCTCTACCGCCAAGATCATCGTCGCCGTCGAGACCGCCGTGCTGGCGGATCTCAGAGCGGCGGCCGATCTGCTCGACTCGGCACTCGAATCGGCGCCCGAGGGCGGGCCCGACGAAGTGCTGGGGCCAGAGGAGCGCCGGGGGGCTGGGCTCCTGCTCCAGGCTCTTCACCTGTTCCATCTCGACACCGACGCGGGATCCGCGGAGAGCGTGATCGAGCAGCTTCCCGAGTGGGCTGTGCAGGGCGGCAATGCCCATCGCAAGAGACATCGGAACCGGCCCCGGGGTCGGCGGCAGGTCGAGGAGGTCCGCTCGCGGCTCGGTACTCTGCTGGAAGCAGCGCGGCGCGAGGGTCTACGGGGTTGGGCAGAGGGTGATCTGCAGGAGCTTGGAGAGGTCGTCCGGCAAGGTCTGCCGGACGGTCACACGCTGATCTTGGCTGAAAGCGTGGTGGCCAGGGAGCATCCTGTCGTTCAAACGCTCGAGGAGAAGGGTGCTTTTTTCGAGGTCGGTCAGGTGGAGGCCGAGCGGGGAGGCGGCTGGCGCGGGCTCGATCTGCTGGCCGCGGAGTTGGAGAAGGAATCGAATGTCGGTATCGAGGCCGAGGCGTTGAAAGAGCTGGCGAGGCGTACGATTCAGCGCCTGGGCGGACGGTCCGCGGGTGGCAGAACCCAGGTCGAAGCCGCCAGCACCGCTCGTCTCGCGGCCGAATACCGCAAGCTTGCCAACCTTGCCGAGGGCGGCAAAATCGGGCGCGAGCTGGTCGAGGCGGTGGTCGAGGATCGCGGCGAGGAGGACGTCTGGGAGATCCTGGATGCGATCGGTGCCGGCCGGCCGGGAGCTGCCCTCATCGGTATCCGGCGCCTGTTGGCCGCGGCCGCAGATCCGGTGGCGGCGCGGTTGTCGTTGTTTGCGTTGCTGGCCTCTTTTGCCCGCCAGTTGACCGCATTACAAGGCATGCTCCGTATCTCGCAGGCGCCACGGGGAGAGCGCAACTACTCGCGGTTCAAGAGCCGGATCGCTCCAATGCTGCAAGGTGACCTGCCGGAGGGAGGTCGCAATCCTTTGGCGGGGGTCCACCCCTACCGACTTCATCGCGCCTACCTGGCCGCCTGTCGGATGCCGGCCGGCCGGGTCGAGACCCTGCCTCGACAGATTCTGGAGGCGGAGATGCAGATGAAGGGCGAGAGCAGCCAACCAGAGGCGGCCCTGACCCACCTGGTTTCCAGTTTGGCGGTCGAGTCCTAGGGGCAGCGGGCGATACAATCGGTCTGTGCCCGAGCTTCCGGAAGTCGAGGTCCTGCGGCAGAGCCTCGAGCCGCTCATCATCGGTGACACGATCGCGAGGGTCGAGGTCTGGAACGGATCGCTCAGGGAGCCGGTCGATCGCCGTAGGCTGAAGCGGTTGACTTTGGGGCGTACGATCCGCAGCGTGCGACGGCGGGCAAAGTACCTGTTGGTGGACCTGGATGGGGGAGCGACCCTGGTGACCCATCTGGGGATGAGTGGACGGTTGACGCTGGTGCCGGCCAGCACCCCCCGCGAGCCCCACGAGCATGTGGCCTTCTTTCTGGACTCCGGCCGCCGGCTGCGTCTGCGGGACCCCCGAAGATTCGGTCTGGTGATCGCGATCAAGACGGCTGACCTGGACCAGGATCGACACTTCCGTCATCTGGGGATCGAGCCGCTGGGCAACGGGTTTGGTGGCAGCGAGCTTGAAGATCGAGCTCGCCACCGCCGCGCACCGGTAAAGAGCTTTGTCATGGATGCAAGAGTGATGGTGGGCGTGGGGAACATCTACGCCAGCGAGGCTCTCTACCGGGCGGGTATCCATCCCACTCGCTCGGTGTCTCGAATCTCGTCGGCGCGCTGGCAGCGGCTGGCGGACTCGATCCGGCAGACGCTCAGTCAAGCGGTCCGAGAGGGAGGAACAACTCTCAAGGATTTTGCCGACGGGCGCGGTCGGGGTGGTCTGTTCCAGATCTCGCTGGCGGCCTATGATCGCGAGGGCAAGACCTGTCACAGGTGTGGCGGGACGATCCGCCGGATAGTCCAGAGTGGGCGCAGCACCTACTATTGTCCGGGTTGTCAAAGATAGTTCGGTAGCCATGACCATAAAAGCAGTCCTGGTCGACATGGGTGGGGTGATCCTGGAGATGGACAACTCCCGCGGATTTCCCATTGAGAGACTCGACTGGCGAGGCCGCGAGGCTCTGCTCCACCTCATCCGCCACTGTGGAGGGCGCGCCAGCCTCGACGATCTGGAGCGCCTCGTGTTCGCGCCCTGGCACCTGGGGTACGAGCGGCGGCGGGAGATAGGGCGAGAGGAGTCCTGGGACCCCCATCTTCGCCGCTTGCGCAAGAAGGCCGGTATCCGTGCCCGAAATCTGACTCTGCTGGAGGCATGGTTCCGCCCCTATGGAGAGCAGCTCGAACCCATCGAGGGCGCCGTAGAGGCTCTCGAGTCGCTGCGTTCGAGCGGTCTTCGGTTATCCCTGGTCTCGAATGTCCCGCTTCCTGGAAGGCTCTACAGGGGTGTGCTTCGACGCCATGGGATCCTCGATTGGTTTCAATCGCTCCACTTCAGCTACGACGCCGGCAGCCGCAAACCCTCGCCCGCCATGATGCGGAGCGCCTTGGGCGAGCTTGGCGTACGAGCGACCGAGGCGGTCATGGTGGGGGACCGGCGGGCCAACGATGTGGCAGCCGGCCGTGCCGCCGGTACGGCCACGGTCTGGGTGCGCTCAGATGACGGCGGCGGGCCGGCGGCTGATTTCAAGGTCGCCTCGTTGGCAGAGGTGCCGGGCCTCCTCGCGTCCTGATCCGAGTTCTCAGAGTAGGATGTCGTTGATGGAAACGAGCGCCAACCCTGCCCCTGTCACCCTGGGAGTTGCCGGTGGCACCGGATCCGGCAAGACAACCGTCGCCGATGCCATTCTGGATGCGGTGGGGCGGGATCGCATCGCTTCGCTCGCGCAGGACAGCTACTACCGGGATGTGGATTGGCAGTCCGACGAGGATCTGCTGAATTACAACTTCGACCATCCCCAGGCCCTCGACAGCGAGCTGCTTGTCGCTCACCTCCGATCGCTCAAAGCGGGGGAGGCGATTGACGTCCCCATCTACGACTTTGTCGCCCACCGACGCACAGCAGAGACGGTGCGGGTGAAGGCCAAACCGGTGATCCTGCTGGAAGGGATCCTCCTATTCGTGGAGCCCAGACTCCGCCAGTTGTTGGATTTCAAGATCTTTGTCGACACCGACTCCGACGTCCGTCTGATCCGTCGTATCCGGCGAGACCTCCGGGAGCGCGGCCGCACCCTCGAAGACGTCATGCGACAGTATCTGGAGACCGTCCGCCCCATGCATCTCGAGTTCGTGGAGCCATCCAAGCGCTGGGCCGACGTCATCGTGCCCGAAGGGGGAGAGAATCGGGTAGCGCTGGGGATGGTGATCGCGCGGCTGGAACAACTGCTGGGGAAATGAAGGGAAAAGGTCCTCAAGACCTCAAGACCCGGGTGGGGGTCTTAGGGGTTAAACGGCCAAAAAACCGGAATCAGAATTGTCGCGATGATCCAGAACACCAGATTCAGCGGCGCCCCAAATCGCAGGTAGTCGTTGAACCGGTAGTTGCCCGGGCTGAACACCATGGCATTGGTCTGATAGCCCATCGGTGTCATAAAGGAGGCAGAGGCGGCGTAGGCGACCGCCATGAGAAAGGGCTTGGCATCCACCTGGAGGTGCTCGGCGGCGGTAAAGGCGATGGGCACCATCAACACGGCTGTCGCGTTGTTGGAGAAGAACGAGGTGAGCAGAGACGTGGCGAGGTAGAGGACCGACAGCATGGTCAGTGGCCCATAGTTCTCACCAAGCGAGCTCAGCCCCACCCCGATCATGTCCGCCAGACCGGTGTTCTCCATCGCCAGACCCAGCGGCAGAATGGCGGCGAGCAGAAAGATCACGGTCCAGTCGATCGAGCGATAGGCCTGCTGGATGGTGATGCAGCGGGTGACCAGCAGGAAAACGGCTCCCAGAATCGCGGCCTTGAGGATCGACATGACACCAAGGGTCGCCAGCAGAACGACGATTGGAATGATCAAGGCGGTGATCCACCAGCGTTGGGTAAGACGGATCTTGAGGTCACGCTCGCCCAGCGGCACGAAGTCGTCCATCTCGTAGAGGGCCTCGACCCGAGAGCGTGGACCAAAGATCAGCAGCGTGTCCCATTGCATCAGGGGAATGAGGGCGAGTTTCTCCCGAATGGTCTCACCCGTCCGGCTCAGGGCGAGGACAAAGCTGCCAAAACGGCGGCGGAAGTCGATCTCCTTCAAGCTCGAGCCGACAAGCTTGGAGGCGGGCGACAGCTGTACCTCGGCCAGGATCGTCTGGGCATCGCTCAGATCCCGGTCGCTCAATTTGGTGTCGGTGAGAAGGAGAAGACCGAATTGTTCCTTGAAGGCGATAATGTCCTCCATGCCGGAGCGCACCAGAAGGATGTCATCCGCCTCCACAGGTGTGTTTCTCAAGTCCGCCGTGATCTTCTTGTCGCCTCGAATGATCTCGAGCACGTTGATCTGGAAGCGCTCGCTGACCTGCTCCTGAACCACGGTTCGGCCCACCAGCCGCGAAGCCGTGGGCACCACCAACTCGGTGAGATAGCCACCCAGGTGGTACTTGCCGGTCAGACTGGTTTGGATGCTCCGGGGGGGGAGAAACCGCATGGGCACCAGGAAGTTGTAAAGGGAACCGGTGACAAAGAGCACCGAACCCAGGAAGAAGAATTCGAAAACACCGAACGCCTCCGCTCCGTGCCGCTCGGACAGCGAGCTCACTAGAAGATTCGTCGAAGTGCCGATCAGCGTGCAGGTACCACCAAAGATGGCTGAGTAGGACAAAGGGATGAGGATCTTGGAGGGGCTGAATTTGAAGTGTCGAGCCAGGTGGATCGCGATGGGCATGAAGACGCTCACTGCGGCGGTGTTGTTGATAAAGGCCGAGACGATACCCACGAGCAGCAGCAGCAGAGTGCTCGCCTTCCAGGGGGACGTGCCTGTCCGCTCGACGATCCGGTAGCCGATCTTGCTGACCAGCCCGCTGTGAACCAGGCCGCCGCTGAGGATGAACATCATCATGACCGTGATCACCGCCGGGTTGCTGAAACCCGAGATGGCCTCCTCTGGAGTCACCAGGTTGAAGAGCAGGAGCAGCGCCAGACAGGTCAAGGCCACGACGTCCATCGACATCCACTCGCGGACAAACGCCGTGATCGTCAGGGCGAGGATGACCAAGAGCAGAACGATATCGGGAGTCAGGGTCATGACTTCGTAGACTAGCCTCGCGCCAAGTGAGGTATCCACGGGAGTTTAGCAAGGGGTTTTCCCCCTCGTTGCCTAACGGTGGGTCAGGTCAATAGAATGTACGAGATGGTGCTCAAGTACTGGACCGGGTTGGCCGGGGCCGCTCTCATCGTCCTCTGCCTTGGATGCGGTGACGCGGCGCCACCGGTGGCGAGTCTCGGGATCGAGCCGACCGAGATCACGTTGGGTTTTCCGGATTTTACCAAGCTGTCCATGCGATGGGAGGTAAAGGCACCTCTGGGCGAGGTGGAGGGTGACCCGCTGGTCTTTGTTCACCTGCTGGACGAACCCGGAAGCGTCATCAGGACCTTTGATCACCCGCTACGCTTCGATTGGCAGCCTGGACGAACGACCGAGTACGAGATCACGCTCTTTCAGTCGGCTCTCGCACCGCCGCTGACGCCGGGGAGCTATCTCCTCAGTGTTGGCCTTTACGACACCAGCGGCCGAAGATGGCCGCTCGAGGTGGCCGGCGAGGAGGTAGACCGCTACGAGTATCAGGCGGGAGAGATTTTGGTGGTCGACAGTCCGGAGGAGACGCCGAGGTTCACCTTCTCTCCTTCGTGGATGGCCATCGAAGGAGGCGTGGATGGCCAGATTCTGGCTCGACGCTGGCTGGTTGGCGAGGGAACGATCCGTGTGTCCGGGATTGCGAAGGCGGGGACGACCTTGATGGTCTTCAATATTCCGGGGCCGGTCTCGGAGTCCGAGGAGCTCATGTTGGAAGAGGGGGCCGAGCAGCCGACTCTCGAAGTGGTCAACAGTTGTGGAGAGACCGAGATCAGTGCCTCGGGATTCGGGATCCACGAGATGGAGCTGCCGGTTAGTGAAGATGCGGAAGGCCGTATTCCCGACGAGTGCGAGATCCTGATACGCCCCAACTTCCACTTTCTGGCGATCGACACTCTGGGTCGTCGCTCGGTGTCGCTCGAAGTTCTGGCGTGGGCCCGGAGGGGCTCCTCCTAGCCTGACGGCTTGGCCATCTCCAGGGTGACATCGCCGACCACCGGGAGGTGGTCTACCGGACCGAGGGGCTTCCAGATCTCGACCTCCTCTTCGGTCTCGATCTTCATCCACTGAGCGCCAACCAGGGAGACCTCAATCTTCAGCTTGCCATCCTTTGGCATCGACCGGGATGTTTCGGTGCTCCAGAAGTTGTAAAGCTTGATTTCGGCCGTTTGCTCAGGCTCGACAGGGAACATGAACAGTTGGTTGCGATAGACGGCGAGCTCCTGGCCGTTGATGCTCACGTGGAAGTCGAGTTGGGAGGCGACCTCATTGCCCGCATTGCGCAAGGTCACCCGAAGCTCGCAGAGGGTGTCGGGACCCGGGTTGGCAGGCTCGACGCTGATCTTCTCCACCGTCAGCAGGGGTGTCGATTGGTCCTCCTCCTGACCCGATAGGGAAGGAGCGACAATGAATCCAATGGCGATGACCATCGCCAACAAAGCCGAGTGTGACCGCTGCGGGAGGAAGAAATTCATGGCCTGACGATCTTATCCGATCCCGGGAGGGTTTATGGTCAACATAGGTGGTTGGTCTGCATATCGCCGGCATAAGAGCCCCTTGTAGACTAAGTAGCAATGGCAAAGCGTTTGGGTACACGTCGATTCTGGAGTCTCACCATCCCCACGCTGGTAGTGGCGGCGGGGGGCGTGCGAGCTCTCGGTTTTTTCCGGGACCGTTTCCAGAGATCCAAGATATTCCTACCGGACCGCTATCCGGACGGGGTCTGGGATCCCACCTCTTTTGGTCTACCGGCCGAAGACGTATGGCTGCACGCGGCAGACGGTGTGGAGTTGCACGGTTGGTGGATTCCCCATCCCAAGGCTCGTGGCGTCCTCCTCTACTGTCACGGCAACACCGGCAGCATCGCCCAGCGGATCGGGGTGCTGAGCCACTTGCAACGGCTGCGGGTGCACGTTTTCGCTTTCGACTACCGAGGCTATGGGCGGAGCGCTGGCGAGCCCTCGGAGGAAGGGCTCTACCTCGACGTGCGAGCGGCGTACGATCATCTGGTGGGCCCGCTGGCCCAGCCGGTGGGGACGGTGATCCTTTTTGGTCATTCTCTGGGGGGGGCGGTGGCGGTAGATTGTGCGCTCGATCGGCCGGTGGCTGGACTCGTCGTGCAGGCGGGCTTTACCCATATTCGAGACGCAGCCAAGGCCTTTTATCCCCAATTTCCGATCCACCTGGCCGCCCGCCATCAGTTCGTCAGCGTCGAGAAAGTCCCCAAGCTCACGGTCCCCAAGCTTTTCATCCATGGCAGGTCGGACGAGACCGTGCCCTTTGAGTTGGGGCAACGCCTCTACGAAGCGGCCAGCGAGCCCAAGGAGTTCTTCGCCATCCCCCGGGCCGGTCACAACGACCTCCATCGCCACGGCGGTCGAACCTATCTCCGCCGGCTCGCCCGCTTTCGGGGTCGCTGCCTCAGGTTGGCCAAGGCGCACCCACCCCCGGAGCCGGTGGCTACCGAGACAGCCTGATCCGACTGGGCGGTGAAACTAGTCATTGCAACCATGTCACTCACCGCCTAGGATTGGCCCCGCAATCGACGGCCGCTTTGGCTGTCGAGCTCGGGAGCCCGGAGATGCACAGACACAAGCTCACCAGTCGCCTCATCTGCACCCTTACCGTGGTCGGTGCCCTTTTTCTCTTGGAGGCGTGCGACGGCACGGGCGGACCAACGTCGCCCGGCTCGGTGAGCACCGCCGAGATCGAGGCCGCAATCTTTCAGCTGACCAATGCCGCTCGTGCGAATCAGGGGTTGTCACCGTTGGCGCTCAGGGAGACCCTCAGCCAGGTGGCGCGTGAGCACAGTCAGAACATGCGCGATGAGGGGTTCTTTGGACACGAGAATCAAGCCGGCCAGGGGCTCAAGCAGCGCCTCAATGCCGCCGGGATCAGCTACCACGCGGCGAGCGAGAACCTGGTGAGGGTCTCCAACGCCCCGGATCCGGCCGACGTGGCGTTCGATCTCCTCGTGGGGAGCCCGGAGCACGAGGAGAACATCCTGAACCAGAAGTTCGAGCAGGTTGGCGTGGGTGCCGCCAAGTCGGGCGACACCTACTGGGTGACGCAGATTTTTATCCAGCCGTAAGAAGGCCTTAGGGGTTTGAGGTCCTGAGGAGGTAGGGGAGGGCCTCGTGCCCTCCCTACGAAGCGGCCGGCCTCCGTGCCGGCCGACCCGCAGGCCGCTTTTTCACCACCTCACTATAATGTCGGCCTCGAAAGGTCCGATATCTCATGTACCTGGCGGCGGTCATCCAACTCTCTTCCACCTCCGATGTGGAGGCCAACTGGGCTACGGCCCGGGAGTTGATCGAGCGCGCAGCGGGTAGCGGCGCCCGACTGGTGGCGACACCGGAGAACACCAATTTTCTCGGACCTCATGCGGAGAAGGTCCGGCGAGCGGAGGGGTTGGACGGTCCGACCTGCCGCCGTTTCGGAGATCTCGCAGCCCAACTGGGGATTCACTTGCTCCTGGGCTCCTTCAACGAGCGGAGCGAGGAGCCGGAGCGGTGCTACAACACCTCGGTTCTCTTTGGGCCGGACGGGGGCCGGATCGCCGTCTACCGCAAGATCCACCTGTTCGATGTGGATGTCTCGGAAGAGGTCCGGTTTACCGAGTCGGCGACGGTAACCCCGGGGCAAGAGACAGTAGTGGCGACAACGGAGCTCGGCAAGATCGGTCTCTCTATCTGCTACGACCTGCGCTTTCCAGAGCTCTACCGCCGGCTCGTCACCGAGGGGGCTGAGTTCCTGACGGTGCCTTCGGCCTTTACCCTCACCACCGGCAAGGATCACTGGGAGGTCCTGGTTCGAGCCCGGGCCATCGAGAATCAGTGTTATCTCCTGGCGCCGGCCCAGTTCGGCAAGCACGACGACGAGGGATTGCGGGAGAGCTACGGGCACGCGATGATGGTAGATCCCTGGGGACAGGTGGTGACGATGGTCTCGGACGGCCCGGGCATCGGTCTGGCCGAGATCGACCTCGATCGGGTACGACGGACCCGGCAAGCCATGCCGGTCGAGAGCCATCGTCGACTCTGACCGCGAGCAGGAGCAAGAGCAGCCGTGATGAAACTCGAAGGCCTCTTGTCATGCGTATCGGCTGGGATACTTCTTGCGGCAACTGCCGCTCAGGGTGGGCAGGAGTACGGTGTGGACCCGATCCACTCGGAGATCGGGTTCTCGGTGCGCCACTTCGGTGTCTCCAACGTGCGGGGGGTCTTCAAGGAGTACACCATGAATCTTATGGTAGACGAGGACGATCCCACCCGGTCGACCGTCGAGCTCTCGATCGAAGCCGACAGCATCTTTACCGACCACGAGCAGCGGGACAATCATCTGCGAAGTGCCGACTTCCTGGATGTGGTGAACCACCCGGAGATCGTTTTCAAGAGCAAAAGGATCGAGCATCGAGGGGGCGAAGAGTACGTTGCCGTGGGTGATTTGACTATCCGTGGGGTCACCCGCGAGATCGATCTCCCTTTTACCCTGGCTGGTCCCCTCTTGGACCCGCTAAAGATGAAGAGACTCGGTCTCGAGGGAAGTCTCAGCCTCGATCGGCAAGACTACGGTGTCAGTTGGAGCCGGGTGATGGACAACGGCGGTCTGTTTGTCGGGGACGAGGTCAAGATCTCCATCTCGATCGAAGCGGCGCGCCGCACCGACGAGGTTCCCGCCCAGGGCCAGAATTAGCAGGCTAGCCGTACAGGATCCCCGCTAGAACCTCTACCCCCCGCTCGATAATCTCGGGCTCGGCCGAGGTGAAGCAGACGCGGATGTGGTGAGGATAGGGACCAAAGCTCGGTCCCGGCGCTACAAACAGCCCGCGCTCGACACAGTCTTCGAGAAACCCGACCAGTCCACGCTCATCGAGTCTTGGTGAGACGTCGATGAAAAGAAAAGTGCTGCCTTCGGGAGGCGGTACCCGCAGTCTCTCGGCCGCCATCGTGCCGAGCACGCGGTACCTTTCTCGAGCCTCGGCTATCCAGCGATCGCCGGCACCCTCGAGAGCACGAAGAGCCGCGAGCTGCGCCGCCGTGGGTGTGGAGTAGAAGGTATGGGTGCTCACCTTGCGCAGCTCGTGCATGACCTCGCCCGGGCCGACCACATAACCACAGCGGTTTCCCGCCATGCCAAAGGCCTTGGAGAAGGAGTGGACGGAAAAGGTCCTTTCCGGAGCCAGGGGACGGGTGTAGGTGTGCTCGGCGGTATAGAGATAGTCCTCGTAGACTTCGTCGGCGAGGACCCAGAGCTCCTCTGATCGAGCCCAGTCGGTCATGGCTTCGAGCCAGGAGCTGGGCAGCGTGCGGCCGGTGGGGTTGTTGGGGGTGTTGAGGTAGAGGGCCACGGTGCGCTCGGTAAGCAAGCCGTCGAGGGTATCCACAGCGGCTTCCGCCGACTCCACGCTGCCGATGATCGGCACCGGCACCGGTGTGCCGTGGAAGGAGCGCACAATGCCGGAGATCAACGGCCAGTGGGGTGCCAGGATGAGCACCTCCGCCCCTGGCTCGACGATGGCTCCGGCGACGGCGCCCAGGGCACCGGTGGCACCGGCCGCGACTAGCACGTTGTCGGGCTTGGTCTGGAGGCCGGTGCGGGCCGTCATCCGCTCGGCGATCGCCTCCAGGAGTCCGGGTAGACCCTGCGGCGAGGAGTAGCGGTGCATGCCGGGGTACTCCTCCACGGTGAGGTCCTGCATCCGGCAGCCGACCGCGGGCTCCATCCAGGTGTCGCCGATGTGTAGGGGATAGACCTCGCCCTCGTAGGTGGCGAGGCGATGGGCCAGAGCCGAGTAGACCGAGCCCGGAATCGAGGCCACCGATGGCGAGACCTGGGGGTGACGAGGCATGGTGTCGAACCGTTAGCGACGGCGGCTATCGTATCCTAGCCGGTCGAGGTTGAATAAATCTCCGCAGCCATACGGAGGAACGTTTTGATCGATCGTACCCGACCCGATGAGTCCCCGCCCATGGGCAAGTTGGTAGCGGCCTTTGCCGCTGTCTACATCATCTGGGGATCGACCTACCTGGCCATCCGGTTCGCCATCGAGACCCTGCCGCCCTTTCTCATGGCCGGTGTCCGCTTCTTGATCGCGGGTGGGGCTCTTTATCTGTGGGTGCGCTGGCGAGGAACCGGTCGACCCGAACCTCGCCACTGGCTGGGGGCCACGGTGGTCGGGGGGCTGCTGCTCTTGGGGGGCAATGGCGGTGTGGTCTGGGCGGAGCAGACGGTGCCGTCGGGGTTGGCGGCGCTGATGGTGGCCACCGTCCCCTTCTGGATGGTGCTGATCGATTGGTGGCGGCCGGGGGGAACGCAGCCGGCCAGGATCGTCCTCTTGGGACTGGTATTCGGGCTCGTGGGTATGGTTCTGCTGGTCGATCTCGAGGAGACCCGCAGCGGCGCCATACACGGGGTGGGTGCCCTGGTGTTGATCCTCGCTTCTCTGTCGTGGGCTTGCGGTTCTCTCTACTCGCGCCACGCGAATCTGCCACGCTCCCCGTTCCTGGCCACGGCCATGGAGATGGTCATGGGTGGTGTGCTACTGACGGCTGCGGGTCTGGCGAGGGGAGAGCTGGGCTCGTTCGATCCGGCGCAGGTCTCGGGGCGAAGTGTGGCGGCGGTGATCTATCTGATCATCTTTGGCTCGATCATCGCCTTTACCGCCTATATCTGGCTGCTACGGGTGGTCCCACCGGCCAAAGCGGGCACTTACGCCTATGTCAATCCAGTGGTGGCGGTGGCTCTCGGCTGGGCGCTGGCAGACGAGGCGGTGACCTGGCGCACCGTGATTGCCGCGACCATTATCATTCTGGCAGTGGTGCTCATCACCTCCTATCGGGGTCGGCCCCTTCCGGACGACTAGGGAGCTATGGCTTGGGTCCGACAAGCCACTCGGCGACGGCTCGGGCCACCACCTCACCGGCGGCATCGATGAGATCGGCGCGAGCCTCGTAGGTCTGGGGCTCCCGACCATCGGGGCGCTGGCATCTCGCCTCGGCGGTGATCTCGCCGCGTGCCTTTTTGATGTACTCGAGGGTCAGCCGAGTGGGGATGCCCCGGGCGTGCG
>Ga0255057_10000673_pt1 | contig 19552 bp, 21 predicted proteins | sample Cases_109_6_MG_FD_189022 | JGI IMG/M metagenome (GOLD analysis project Ga0255057, IMG submission 189022) | Seawater microbial communities from Amundsen Gulf, Northwest Territories, Canada - Cases_109_6 | ecosystem: Environmental > Aquatic > Marine > Gulf | place: Canada: Northwest Territories... | reverse complement strand
GCGCGAGACCACCGTCTTGTGGGACCAGCACTCGGGTGAGCCGGTTCACAATGCTCTGGTCTGGCAAGACACCCGAACTGCCGGGTTGGTTGGCGATCTGGCAGGTGATGAAGGTCAGGATCGCTTCCGCCAGATCACCGGGTTGCCGCTTGCCACCTACTTCTCGGGGCCCAAGATTCGTTGGCTGCTCGATCACGTCGACGGTCTTGCCTCCCGGGCTGAGTCGGGTGAGGTTTTGTTCGGCACTATGGACTCTTTCGCTCTCTGGCATCTGACCGGAGGCCCCGACGGAGGAGTTCATGCCACGGACGTGACGAATGCCAGCCGCACGATGCTGATGAACCTCGAGACCCTCGACTGGGACGACGGCCTCCTCGAGGCGATGGGCGTGCCCCGGGCCCTATTGCCTGATATTCGCTCTTCTTCCGAGGTCTACGGCGAATCGGTTGGCAAGGTGCCCGGGGTACCGGTGGCGGGGATTCTCGGCGATCAGCAAGCAGCCCTTTTCGGGCAGGGCGGTTTCGATCCCGGCGATGCCAAAAACACTTACGGCACGGGGTGCTTCATGCTTCTCAACACGGGGACTCGGCCCGTGCCCTCCAAGAGCGGCTTGCTGACTACCGTCGGGTACCAGCTCGGTACCGAGCCGGCGGTATATGCGCTGGAGGGTTCTATTGCCATCGCCGGGGCCCTGGTCCAGTGGTTGCGCGACAACCTCGGTCTGATTGAGTCGGCAGAGCAGATCGAGGCGTTGGCGGCGTCGGTGGAAGACAACGGGGGCGTCTATTTCGTGCCCGCCTTCTCCGGGCTCTTCGCCCCCCACTGGCGACCGGATGCCCGGGGTGTCATCGCCGGCTTGACACGGTACGTCACTAAGGCCCACCTGGCGCGAGCGGTACTCGAGGCCACCGCCTGGCAGACTCGGGAAGTGCTCGATGCCATGCGAGCAGATGCGGATGTCGAATTGAAAGCTTTGAAGGTGGATGGCGGCATGGTGCAGAACCAACTTCTCATGCAGTTCCAGGCCGATGTGCTTGGGGTCCCGGTAGTCCGCCCTCTGGTGAGTGAAACCACTGCCCTCGGCGCCGCGTACGTTGCCGGGCTGGCCACCGGTTTCTGGCAAGGTATCGACGAGCTGCGCGTTAATTGGGGCGAAGGAGAGCGGTGGGAACCGCGGATGGATCCCGGGTTACGGGAAGCAGAGTATGAGCAGTGGAAGAAGGCGGTAGCTCGCACGTTGGAGTGGGTGGATTGATATGAACGTCCCGCTGTCTCTCACAGTCGGCCGTATCGCGGCCGTGCCGGTTGTCATGGGTCTCGTGCTCTCTGAGGACGACATCAACCACAACTTCGGCATCGCCGCTGCCATCTTCACGATTGCTGCCCTAACCGACTACGCCGACGGTTACCTGGCGCGGCGCTGGGGCCAGACCTCGGTATTTGGTGCCTTCCTCGACCTCACGGCCGACAAGCTCCTCGTGACCGGGACACTGGCAGCCCTTCTGGTCGTAGATCGGGTGAACATATGGCTCGCGTTCGTGATCATCGCCCGCGAGATCGCCATCATGGCCCTCCGGGGTGTCGTGGCTTCCGACGGCGAGACGTTGCCGCCCTCAGGTTGGGGCAAATGGAAGGCAGCAATTCAGTTTGTGGCTATTGGCCTCGCCATCGTGAGGCTGGAGGATAAGTGGGGGCCGCTGTTTCTCGATGAGTGGGCCATCACTCTGGCAACGGCCATCACGCTGATCTCGGCGGTGGACTATGTGGTCCGATACCGCTCGGTGTTCTTCGAACGTGCTTGAGGCACTTACCATCCTGGCCGGGTATCTCATCGGCAGCATCGAAGTTGGTGGGCTCACTGCTCGACGTCACGGCGTCGACATCTACGCGACTGGTAGTGGTAATCCGGGGGCATCCAACATCTCGCGGACTCTGGGCCGTCGCCAGGGTGCCGTGGTCCTGGTCGCCGACGTTCTCAAAGGGTTCGTCGCGGCCGCCATTGGTGAACTGGTGGGCGGCAGCGAGCTCGTCGGGTTCGCGGCCGGAGCGATGGCTGTGGTTGGTCACTGCTTTCCCGTCTGGCACGGGTTTCAGGGAGGGAAGGGAGTGTCAACCGCCGGCGGCATGCTGATATGGACCATTCCCGGGCTCGGGCTGGCCCTCGGCATCATCTGGGGCGCGATAGTGGCCGTCACCCGGAAGCCGTCGCTTGGCTCGCTCACGATCGCCATCCTTGCCGTTCCCGGAGTTGCAATCTGGGCAGGCCACGGTTGGTCGGCTGTGATCATGGCGGCGGTGAGCTTGCTGGTCGTTGCCAGGCACCGCGACAACATTGGGCGCATGTTTCGTGGCGGTGAGCAGACTCTCTGAGATGAGCCGGCCGGTCTCGGCAGATACCATCAATGCGATGAGTGCGATTGCAGTAACCGGGCTCGAGAAATTCTACGGCGACCTCGCCGCGGTTGGCGGGATAGATCTCACCGTTGCCGAGGGTGAGGTCTTGGCTCTGGTAGGGCCCAACGGGGCCGGGAAGTCCACGACCGTGGAAATTCTCGAAGGGCATCGACGCCGAACCCGGGGGAGTGTTGAGGTGCTTGGCTTCGACCCCGAGACCGGGGGACGCTCGTTCCGCGAACGCATCGGCATAGTTCTTCAACAGACCGCTCTGGAGCCGGAGCTCGAAGTCGCGGAGATATTGGCGACGTATGCCGCGATTTATCCCAAGTCGCTCCCGGTGGACGAAGTGGTTGAGATTGTCGGGTTGCAGGAGAAGCGCCGGGCCCGGGTCAAGACATTGTCCGGCGGCCAGCAGCGACGCCTGGAGCTGGCGCTCGGCATCATCGGCGACCCTGACATGATTTTCCTTGACGAGCCGACGACCGGGTTCGACCCTTCGGCGCGGCGCCAGGCCTGGAGTCTGATAGACAACCTGCGTCAGCTCGGCAAGACCATCTTGTTGACCACCCATTACATGGACGAGGCGCAGAATCTGGCAGATCGGGTGGCCGTTATTGCTGGTGGCGTCATCGTGGCGGAGGGCACCCCGGCGGCCATCGGTGGCCGCGCCGAGGGCGAAGCCAGGATCAGGTTTCGCGTCGGAGGAGGCGTAACCGGGGAGGATCTTCCACCGGTGGCCCGGGCCGGTTTGGACGAGAGCGACGGGCAGGTAACTCTTGAGACTTCCACTCCCACCGAAGCCTTGAGTGAAATCACCAGCTGGGCCCTGGAACGGGGTCTGGAGCTCGAGGGGCTCACGGTTGAGCGCCCGACATTGGAGGACATCTACTTGCGCCTGACCGGTGGGGGTGGCGATGGGTAGAGATTTCAGGCTCGTCCTGCAGCAGATCAAATATCAGAACAGGATCTTTTGGCGGACGCCGGTCGGGGCATTCTTCACTCTGGTTTTCCCTTTGATGTTCTTGCTGCTGTTTACTGCCATATTCGGGAACGACGAGATCGAGGAGCTTGGAGTCACGACGGCTCAGTTCTATGCCCCGGCGTTGGCGGTATTCGGAGCTGCTTCGGCCACCTACACCAACCTGGGCATTACCACTGCCATTGCCCGGGATCTGGGAATCCTCAAGAAAGTCAGGGGGACACCGCTTCCGCCCTGGATCTATGTCGTCGGTCGGGTCGGGTCGGCGGTGTGGCTGGCGCTCCTGGCCGGCGGGCTGATGATGAGCGTAGGGGTGATTTTCTTCAACGTCGAGATCATCGGACGCACCTTTCTGGCCGCCCTTATCTCGTTCCTCCTCGGCGCAGGAGCCTTTGCAGCTCTCGGGCTCATGTTGGCAGCTCTGGTGCCGTCGGGTGATGCCGCGCCGGCTGTGGCCAACGCAACCCTGCTCCCGATTGCCTTCATCTCGGACGTTTTCATTGTCAATGCCAATCCCCCAGCCTGGATCGAGTTTGTCGGGAATCTGTTTCCACTCAAACATTTCGTTGCCGCCTTCGGCGATGCCTTCAACCCCGGCCTAACCGGCAGTGGCTTCAGCTGGTCTGCAGGCCCCGGGGAATACGCCATCGGAGCTCATCTGGCCGTTATCGCCGTGTGGGGTGTCGGTGGCGCCATCCTCGCCCTGCGCTTCTTCACCTGGGAGCCGCGCGGTGGGGAGAACTCGCGGCGGGGGCGCAGTAGGGTCTCGGGTAACTAGACGAACCGCGGTTAGGTCTAATCGCATTGAAGGAGTAGGTCGGTTGCCGGTCGAAGAACATTACGAGCTCTTAGACGCAGTTACGCCTGCCGTGAGGGCGCTCATCGACGCGCACAAGGGTCGCCGGGAGCATTGGTATGCCCACGAGCTGGTGCCGTGGGAAAAGGGGCGCAACTACCGCGAGGAGCCATGGGACGAAAGCCAATGCACGATCTCGCCCGAGGCGCGGACGTCGCTGGTCCTCAACCTGCTTACAGAGGACAACCTGCCCTACTACCACTCAGAGATCGAGTCGCATGTTGGAGGCAATGAGACGTTCAAGGAGTGGAACCACCTGTGGACCGCGGAGGAGGGTCAGCACGCCATAGCCATCCGCAGCTATCTGCTGACCACCCGAAACGCCGATCCGGTGGAGCTGGAGAATGATCGCCTGGCAACGATGACAGAGGGCTTTCACTCGGGAGCCCCGGACCCCATCAACGTCTTCGTCTATACCGCTGCCCAGGAGTTGGCGACCCGGGTGAGTCACCGTAACGCCGGCAAGATCACCGACGATCCGGTGGCATATGAGTTGATGAGTCGAATCGCGGTCGACGAGAACCATCATTTCATGTTCTATCGGGGAGTAGTCCAAGCCATGCTCGAGCAGGAGCCTGCGGCCACCCTCGAAGCCATCTATCAACAGTTCAAGACCTTCCAGATGCCGGGGGTCGCCATGCCCCATTTCCTGCGCCGGGCCGTCGAGATGGCCAAGGCCGGCGTGTACAACCTGCGGATACACCATGACCGGGTCGTCGTTCCGTTAATCCGGGATTGGGGTATAGAGCGCATCACCGGCCTCTCCGCCCAGGCCCAGGAACTTCAAGAGCAGATCATGGAATTCCCCCGTACTCTTCTGCGCCAGGCTGAATTGTTCGAACGCCGAATCGGCGTTACCGCCTCCTGACCGCACACTCCGGGTCGCGCCATGTCCATTGAAGCAGTTGTTGTTTCGCTGCTGATTTTTCTGGCCAGGCTGGTGGATCAGTCGCTCGGGACCATGCGAATCATCTATCTGTTCCGTGGTCGGCGCCGACTGGCCGGGGCGCTCGGTTTTTTCGAGTCGGCAACCTGGCTCCTGGCGGTCAGCCAGGTGGTGACAAATGTCGACGAGCCAATCAAGGTGGTCGCGTTTGCTGGAGGGTTCGCCGCAGGGACGATGCTGGGGGGCACAGTTGAGAAGTGGCTCGCCCTCGGGCAAGGAGTCCTCAGGGTGGTGGCGCCTTTCGAATCTCCCCAGTCGGCAGGTGCTTTGCGCTCTGCCGGCTTCGCCGTCACTGTTATCAATGCCGAGGGTCGTGACGGTCCGGTGCGCCTGGCGTTGTCGGTGGTTCCCCGCAAGCGAAGGAGGGAGGCGCTCGAGATCGTTAGCCGGGTGAATCCGGCTGCGTTCGTGACGTTCGAGGACGTCGAGACTCTCAACCTGGCATTGACGAAGGGCTCACGCGTCCGCAAGTGACGGGACGGTCCCATTGCTCTTAGGCTGCATCTGACTGAAAAGGAGCGCCAGTTGGAGCTAATCGAAGCCCTCTACACCACCCGGGCGATGCGTCGCGTGAGGCCTGACCCCATCCCGGACGACATCGTTGCCCAGATCATGGATGCGGCTATTCGAGCCCCATCGCCCGGCAACACCCAACAATGGCGGTTCGTCACGGTGAGCGATCGCGACGTGATGGCCCAACTGGGCGAGCTGTATGGTCGATCCTGGGACCGGCTCAACGAAACTGCCTACGCGGGACGCAGGGAGGCCGCCGCAGAGCGGGGCGATGATCAGACCTTGAGAGTGATGTCATCTGCCGGTTGGCTGGCGGCCAATTTCGCTCAGGTTCCCCTGGCCGTCCTGGCGTTCACTCGCAACGATGTCGACGGGTCGGGAATTTACCCGGCGGTGTGGAATCTGATGTTGGCAGCCCGCGGCCATGGAATTGGAGCCACCCTCACCACCGTGCTCCATAATTTTGCCGCGGATGAGGTTGCGCAGCTGCTCGGCGTTCCCGCTGCCAAGGGGTGGCGGAACGCGGCGTGCGTAACCCTGGGGTACCCCCTCGGGAAGTGGGGAGTCGCCAACCGCCCACCTGTTCATGAGGTTGTTTACGCCGACAGTTGGGGCAATCCGCCCGCCTGGCAGCCAGTCGACCCGATGTGGAGTTACTGAGGTCCCTCGTCGGCGTCGTCATGGTCAACGAAGATCGAGCGTACTGATCGCCAGATTCGCTTCAACCCACTCTCGATCCCATCCTCCACTTCGAGCAGGCGGCGCTCCACCTGCAGCTCCATCTCTTTTGCTTGCCGCGATCGCAGCAGTTGAGGGGCGAGCGGGGCCCAATCGATGGCCCGCAGGGCGGCGAACATGAGGGCCCCGGTTATGGCGGCGACGCCGACGGCTGAAGTCAGCACCACCATGGGCGGGAATTCCAGAGCGAAAAACGTCCGCGTGACGGGAAGCAGGAAGATGAGCGCGAGCAACCCGCCCATGCTCATCACCAGCGTGCGTCGCGCCGGATTGAAGGGCCGAGAGATTATCGCCAGCACGAAGAGGCCCACCAGCACCAGCACCAGCGTTGCCGTGGTCCTCGCTTCATTGAGATTCACGTCGGCCTGGTCCCTGGCCAGCGAATAGGCAGAGAACGTAGCGGCCGCGGCCAATAGCCCGGCGGGCACTGAGAATTTGATTACCCGGCCCATGAATCCCGGCTTGGCTCTTTGCGCCGATGGCGCCAGAGCCAGGAAGAACGACGGCAAGCCGATTGTGAGCGTTCCCACGAGTGTTAAGTGGCGGGGCAGGAATGGGAACACCCACCCGGCAACGCCGATGGCGATCGCCAGCAGGAATGCGTAAACCGTCTTGGTCACATAGAGTTTGGACACCCGCTCAATGTTGGCGATGACCCGCCGCCCTTCGGCCACCACTTGGGGCACAGTCGCAAATGAGGAATCGAGCAGCACCAGCTGGGCCACCGACCGGGAAGCTCCGCTGCCGGAGCCCATGGCGATGCCGATGTCGGCACTCTTGAGGGCCAGCACGTCGTTGACGCCGTCGCCGGTCATGGCGACCACGTGCCCGTTGGCTTGTAGGGCCTCGACCATTTCTCGCTTCTGGTGAGGGGTCACTCGCCCAAAGACGCTGCGCTTCTCCATGATCTCAGCTAAAGCCACCTTGTCGGCCGGCAGATCCCTGGCATCAACCGGAGCGCCACCGGCCGGCACCCCGGTGAGCTCTGCGATCTTGCCGACGGTCTGGGGATGGTCCCCGCTTATCACTTTGATGGCGACGTTCTGAGCTTCGAAGAACTTGACGATTTCGGGGGCCTCGGGCTTGATCTGGTCGGCGAGTAGAACGAAAGCGACCGGCTGCAGCCCCCCGGGCAACAGCTCGGTGTCGAGTGGATCTGCGGTTCGTGCCAGGAGCACAATTCGAGTGCCTCGCACCGCCAGTAGCTCGGCCTTGTGGCTAGCTTCGGAGTCGGTTCCAACCAGGATCACGTCAGGCGCCCCCAGGACCCAGGTGCCGTGACGCTCGAACTCAGCCCCGCTCCACTTGCGGGCCGATGAGAATGGGATGGCCCGGACCAGCGACCAATCGGCAGGCTCGGGGTAGGCCGTACCGACTGCGGCCAACGTGGCGTTGGGATGGGGATCCGACGCTGCGATCGCGCCAAGCGCCTCGCTGAAGTCTTCACCGTTGGTGGGAATAACCTCCTCGACGGACAGCTTCCCTTGAGTCAGGGTACCGGTCTTGTCGAGGCAAATAACGTCGACTCTGGCAAGGCCCTCGAGGGCAGGCAGCTCCTGGACCAGCACACTTCGGCGGCCAAGCCGTACCACGCCGACTGCGAAGGCGACACTGGTAACCAGCACGAGGCCTTGCGGCACCATCGCCACCGTTCCGGCAACCGCACCCTGTAGTGCTCTTTTGAGGTTCGCCTCAGCGTTGAGCTGACTCCACACCAGCAGGATCACGGTTGGAGGGACGAGCCAAGAAACGGTCTTGAGAATGAAGTCGATGCCGGTGCGGAGCTCCGACCTCACCAGGCTGAACTTCTTCGCTTCTTCTGCCAATTTCACTGCATAGGCATCCTTCCCGATCCTGGTGGCCATGTAGCGGCCCCCGCCGGCACTCACGAACGAGCCGGACAGCACCTGATCGCCGGGCTCTTTCGTTACGGCGTCCGACTCGCCGGTCAACAACGACTCGTCGACCTCGAAGTTGTTTGAGGTCAGCACCTGTCCGTCGACGACGATCTGGTCGCCGGGACCTACCTCGAGCACGTCCTGCAGCACCAGAGCACGCACGTCGACTTCTTTGGTCTTACCGTCCCTGACGATCTGAGCACGGGGTGCCGCCAGCAATGCCAGCCGGTCGAGCGTTCGTTTGGCTTTGAGTTCCTGGTAGATACCGATCAGGGTGTTGATGATCATGACCCCGGCGAACAGCGCGTCCTGAACTGGAGCAACAAGCAGGATGACCACTAGAAGGGCGCTGATGAGGATATTGAATCGGGTGACTACGTTGGCGCGCACGATTTCCCGCACCGTTCGGCTGGGGCCATCGGGCACGGCGTTGACCTTGCCTGCCGCCTCCCGCTCGCGCACCTGTCGTTTGGAGAGGCCTGTCTCGGCGAAACGGGCTGCGTCGGGTTTGGTGGTTGTCACGGGCCTCAAATTAGTTGCGAAAGGCGAGTAGCGCCGTAAGCCTACGGAGCCCAGGTGGCGACAACGCCGTCTGTCAGGCGTTGGGCCGGCACGTTTTCCTCGATCTTCTGTATCCAGACGCCGGATTCTCCACCAACTTCGCCGGCAAACACGAAGGAACTGCTGTCGGGGGAGAGGAAAGAGTGGCTGTTGGAGTATTGGCTGAAGAAGGGCAAGTATCGTGCCACGAGTGTGGCGGAAGGCACGAAGCCCTCGAAGCTGGTGGTTGTGGTGCCGTCCCAGACACCCCACCGGAGAAGCAGGTCTTCGGAGGTCCTATCAGGTGCCAGGTAGAGCAGGCGAGTTCCGTCTCCGCCCCAGAAGAAGGCAGTCACCTCGGGCGCCACTTCCACCGGGCCATCGACGGTGTCGGCAATAAGGGGTCCGAGTGCCGGCTGCGCTGAGCCGGCTCTGATGTCGACATAAGCGACGGTTGTGCCATCGGGGCTCAACGCGGCGGCCACCTCATCCGGGTACTGGTGGATTTCTCGCGTCTCCTCTCCGTCGGTGGTGGCGAGTATCAGCACGTTGGCATCATCACGCACGACCGAATAGAGCAGGGAGTCGCCCTCCCAACCCGGGGCCGAGAAGCCGCCCGGGCCGATGGGAAAGTCGTCTGTGCGGCCGTCGGTGCGCAAGAAGTACATCTCGTTGCCCCCCACGTGAGAGAGGACTCGATCCGAGTCCGGGGACCAGGCGAAGTAGTACGGCTGGCCCTGGTCGATGTGCCGGACGGTTCCGGTCGAGATGTCGATCAAGCCGAGCCCGATGCCCGAAAAATCACTGCCCAAGAATGCGAGCGACGAGGCGTCGGGTGACCAGTAGAGGTAGAAGCCTGCAACAGGAGTCTCGACCTCGACGTCGGTGATCTCCTCCCCCATAGTGAGGATGTGGATCGAAGAATTGATCGCTTGCGCCTGCAAGCCGACTCGCACGGCGCCGCCGGCCGCGATTTGCCCCGGCCCGGCTGCCACGCCGCTTTGCACGAAAGCCAATTGGGAACCGTCGGGAGACCATGTCGGTTGCGAGTAGAAGGTGGTCGTTCCGCCATCGAAGGTGAGCCGCGTTTCGGTGCCCGTCCGCGGATCGACCACGACGATGTTGCTATCGGCAGTTTGGACGGCGATGAGGGTGCCGGCTGCGGCATCGTCACCTCCGGTGCAGGCCGCAGCGACGAGTAAGAGCGCTGCCGCAAGGGGTTTCATCGATGTCAGCCTGGCAGGGTGCAGTCCCTAACGCGGGAGCACCTTGTCGGTAGCTTCCCTGGCTTGCACCTCGTAACGGATCTGTTGATAAGCCTCATCGTGTCCGCGCCGGCGGAGCCGTCCCCGGAGGTAATCGAACGCGTATGTAGCCGCGTATTTCAGGTTGCCGGTTTGGCGCCACTGGCTCACATGGACCGCCTCGTGGATCACAAGCCGGGCTAGCTGGGCACGGGGCCGGCGGTACCAGCGGCTGTGCATGTATACGACGTAGGGCAGGGCAATGGCTGCGTTGCGCCGCAACACCAGCTTCTCTAAGAGACTCGATGCCTCCCGGACCAGGAGTCGCTCCAGATCGACGCCCGGAGCCACTACCTGTACGGAGGCGGGGTCGATGCCGGCGGCTTCCAGCGCTTCGATGGCCGGGAAGTTGTGCCGCATGTGGAGGGGGCGGCTCACAGCGCCACCACTGCGATTGCTCCGACCACGAAGCAGTAGAGGGCGAACGGTCGCAACCCCCAATTGGTCAACACCCGGATCAGGACCGAGATCGCGAAATAGCCCGATACCGCAGCAACGACGACGCCGATCGCCAATTCCCACTCCAAACCGCCTTCTCCTGCCAGGTCGAGCAGCTGTTTGGCTCCCCCTCCGAGTATCACCGGTATCGCCAGCAAGAATGAGAAACGGACCGCTTCCACCTCGCTGAAGTGACGTCCGAGCGAAGCCGTGATGGTCATACCCGAACGGGACACACCGGGAATCAGAGCAAACGCCTGAGCCCCGCCGACGACAAGGGCATCGGTGACTGTGGAATCTTCCAGCGTCCGGAGGCGTCGCACTATCCATCCTGAGGCCAGCAATACGACACCGGTTCCGATTAGCGCCAGGCCGACCCGAAACGGGCTCTCAAACGCCTCGTCGAGGGCCGATTCCAGAGTCAGGCCGACAATTACAGCCGGGATGGTGCCAATGGCCAGGAGTTTGATGATGTGGCGGGCGCGCGGATCACGATCGGGCCGGGTCAGCCAGGCCACGTCCTTGCGGAAATACCAGAGAACTGCCGCCAGTGTCCCGAGGTGAAGCACCGCGGTGGTAGCAAGCCCCGGCGGCTGTTTGTTGAGGAATTCCGGGACCAGCACAAGGTGGCCACTCGAAGAAATCGGAAGGAACTCGGTGAGGCCTTGAACTAAGCCCCAGAGTGCGGCGTCGAACACGGCGATTACATTACCGGTTGGCCGCGTTCTCCAGCCCCCTTCCCTTCCGCGTGGGTGCGTTCTACGTTCTCCCCGTGTATTGGTTTGGCCGCCCGCCCTACGTCCGGTGGGTCGCGGCAGGCGCCTTGCTGGTGGTGGCGGTCCTGCTCGAGTTCCGACCGGCCAATAACGTGCTGCATCCCTTCACGGCCGAGGTCGTCGAAGCCGGCTCGCCCCTCGACGTGGAATGGCGCAAGGTCCCGGAGGGCCTGTTTCCGACACCCGATCTGGCCGGGGCCGTTGCTACCCACGTCTTGGAAGCAGGGGAGCCGGTAGCACCTTCAGATGTCACGGCCGCCGGCTCACTTCCTTCCGGGTGGTGGCAACTGGCCCTGGAAGTGTCTTTTGCTCTCGTCCCCGGAGCCGATGTCCAGATCGTGCTCACCGAATCTTCGCGAACGGTCCAGGCCGTTGTGGTCCGGATGGGTGCTGCCGATTCCCTCCAGGGACCTGTGGCTCTGGTGGCGGTGCCGGCCGAGGATGCCGCCGCGGTGGCGCGGGCGGTAGCCAGCAGGAGCTTTGTGGTCCTGGCGGCTTCATAGGAGAACACGCGTAGAGCACTCGACTCAACCCCCGAGCGTGGCGTGCTCAATTGGCTAAACTGATCGCCGGGGCGAACGCTGTTGCCCCGGTTCAGTCGAAGGGCCGTGAGGCCGAAGTAGTTGTCACGTTCATGGATGTTGAAGTAGCAGTAATACCTGCCGCCGGGCGCGGGACCCGGATGCGCCCCGCCACCCGGGCGCTTCCCAAAGCGATGCTCCCGATCGTCGATCGTCCGGCCATCCAGTGGGTGGTGGAAGAAGCAGCGGCGGCCGGGGCCCGGGAGGTCTTCGTGGTAGTCGACCCGGGTGTGGGGACACTCATCGACCGGCATTTCAACTCCCAGGAGGAGGGTCCGCTTCCCGGGCTGGAAGGCGTCCAGGTTCATGCCGTTGTCCAGGATGTGCCAAAGGGCCTTGGCGACGCGGTGCGGACCGCTCAGGCCGGGGTTGGCAGCCGGCCGTTCTTCTGCTTGCTGGTGGACAACCTGGTTTATCCCGATCGTGCGGTCCTGCCCCTGATGGCCGAGGCGGCCGAGGCCAAGTCGGTGGTTTGCCTGCGGGAACTGAGCACCGACTATCTCGCTCGCTATGGATTCATTGTTCCCGGTGACTGGCTTTCGGAAAGCGTGGTCGAGGTGCTTGGTGCCATCGAGAAGCCGGGCGTCGAAGCGGCGCCCTCCAAGCTCGGCCTCATCGGGCGCTATCTCTTCACTGCCCCAATTTTCGATGCCCTCAATGATGTGGAACCGGGTGTCGGCGGCGAGATCCAGCTCACCGACGCCATCCACACCATCGGGGAGGCGACCCTCTGCCTCGGCTACGTTTCCGAACACGATCTGCTCGACAGCGGCACCCCGATGGGGTACCTCGAGACCTCGACAATTCTGGGGGCGTCACACGGTGACTTCGGTGCTCGCTATCGTGCCTTCCTGAAGGAGTTTTCCGAGGGTCTTTAAGGTCCGGAGGAGGAGCGATGGGTGATTTGCCCCATCTCGATGCGGCGGGCAATGCCCATATGGTTGATGTTGGAGCCAAACCTGACTCCGACCGGGTGGCTGAAGCAGAGAGCACCATTCACCTCGACCTGGAAACCAGGACGGCCCTGTTCGGTGGCGACCTGCCCAAGGGTGACGCCCTGGCGGTAGCCCGGGTGGCGGGGATTCAAGCGGCCAAGCGGACGTCCGATCTGATCCCACTATGTCATCCGTTAGGCCTAACGTCGGTGTCAGTGGAGATCGAACAGGTTCCAGAAGGGGCCCGGGTGGTGTCGCGAGTGGCATCCACCGGTCCGACCGGGGTTGAGATGGAGGCTTTGACTGCGGCGTCAATTGCCACCCTCTCGCTGTACGACATGGTGAAATCCCTTCAGCGCGGTGCCGAGATCGGTCCGCTACGGTTGCTCCGCAAATCCGGTGGGAGGTCCGGCGAATGGGTGAGATGAGAGCCGGCGTGTTGACGATTAGTGATCGAGTCAGCCGGGGTGAGGCTGAGGATGTTTCTGGCCCCACGGCCATTGCCATACTGGCCGGGCTCGGATTCGAAGTCGATTGGCAGGTGGTCCCGGACGAGAAGGCCGACATTCAGACGGCTATTCGCGGCTGGATCAATGACGGGCTCGAACTGGTGGTCACAACCGGGGGCACTGGCTTTGGGCGCCGCGATATCACACCCGAGGCAACCTCAGAGCTGATAGACCGCCCGGCCCCGGGCCTGATCGAAGCGGCCCGGGTGGCGTCGCTTGCCAAGAGCCCCAACGCCATGCTTTCCAGGGGTGTGGCCGGAATTGCCGGCACCACGCTGTGTATCAACCTCCCCGGCTCCACGGGTGGCGTAGAGGACTGGTTGGAGGTGATGCGACCGAGCCTGGTTCACGCGGTCGCTCTCCTGCGTGACGAGAAGACGAGCCACACGGGGCACTAATGCACCGCCGCCCATGTGCAGTTATTTGCTGTTGTGTCAGGAAGTTTTCGCGGGCTAATGTGGCAAAGAGCGTTGGAGTGAGGACCATAGGGTGGAATTACTAGTAGTGCTGATAGTGCTTGGAGGCCTCTGGTCTGCGCTACTTCTGCCGTCTTTCCTTCACTCTCGCGACGACGCCCCGATGGCGTCGACCAGGTCTTTCGATCGGCGACTCGCCAGATTGGCCTCCTTGCGTCCGGAGTCAATTGACCCCGTTGCGCTGGCCCGGGGCCGGCTGCAGGCGAGGCGGCGCCGGGTGATGGTCGGTTTGATCGCGGCCGCGTTGGTAACACTCATTGCCGCCATTGCGACGGCCTCCATACCGCTTCTGTTGTTTAGCCTTGCCTTCGACGGCATGTTCGTTCTCTACATGGTGGCTCTCCACGAGATCAACAAGCAGGCTCTACATCAGCTTCCACAACAGGAGTTTGCTTACGGCGACCTGAGGTTGGTGGGCGAGGACGATCTCCCCGAGGCCGCCAACCGGTAAGCCGCCGATCCAGGCGTTCCTGCGCCCATGAACGAGCCAGCCCAGACAGCCGAGCCACTGCCACGCCAATCAAAGGGGGCCCTGCTGGGGAAGGCTCGTTCTGCGATTTCTAATTGGGGCCCTCCCGTGGCTCTTGCGTTGCTGGTGATGGGCCTGGTGGGCCTCGGGGCACGAAAGCTGCCGGGAAGCGGCTCGACTCGACAAGCGGTGGCGATCAACTTCGACCTGCAACAGGCCCTAACGAACTTCTTTCTGACCGTCGGAGGTATCACCGCATTCCTTGTGCTGATAGCGATATTCTGGCCCGGGCAGGAGCCGCTGGATTTCCCCAAGCGGTCGCTCCTGAAGTACCTGGTTGGCCCCCTGTTAATCGTCGGGATCGTGGCGTTGCTCGTGTTCTTGGGAATTCCTGAGCGGGAACCTGCCCTGCAGACCCCTACGGCCGACAACGTGGTGGACGTACCCCCACGTCGATCTCCTTCCGAGGGGGGATCGACCTGGGGTTTTTTGGCGTTGATCGGGACCATGGGTCTGGCCCTGTTCGTCATCGCTCGTCGGCGTCCCGGCGAACCTGAGTCGCCGGGTGCGCCAGACACAGAGACGGAGCTCGAGTTCGATGTGGGGGCGTTCATCGACGTCCCCGACGATTTCCTGCGAGGAGACGACCCCAGGGCGCGGGTAATCCGCGCCTATTCGGAGATGATCGGCTGGTTCGCCCGCAGGCAGGTTCCGCGCCTGGCTGCTGAAACTCCTCGCGAGTTCCTGGATCGGGCCCTGCGCACCGTACCCACGGCCACCGATCCCGCTCTGCGCCTAACTCACTTGTTCGAGGTTGCCCGGTTTAGCCAGCACCCGTTGCGGTCGGAGGATGCGGAAGAGGCTCAGGCTGCTGCGGCCGAAGTGCAGCGCCGAATGGCGTCGCAATGAAGGAGCTACTCATCGGTTCCGGCGCTTCTTTCATCGTGCTTGCCGTAGTGCTCTTCGCGCTTCCACGCGCCGGTGCGGCCCTGGTGCTCGAGGTCTTTCTCTTCGCCGTCGCGGTTCTCGCGCTGCGCTCGCTGATGCCGGCCCTGGGAGAAGGGCCCGGGCGCAAACGACGCCGTTGGTGGCGCCGCCGTCAGGAGCAGGCGACTCTGCCGAGCTGGCTCCTACGCCACCAGGGCCTGGTTGTTGGAGCCACCCGGGACACCGTCTCAGCCGATGGGCGACTGCTCAAAGAGCTGAGGGGGCTGGCGGCGGAGCGTCTGGCGTCCAAGCACAAGATCAACATGTCTGAGGATCCCGGTGCCTCACGACACTTGCTCGGGGAGGCAGGGTGGGAGATTCTGCGGCCGGATTGGGCTACTGGTCGGGGTGCGTGGGATCCGGGCGCCACACTCGAACAAATCGACGCCGCGGTGTCGGCGATCGAACGGCTTTAGGCTCGCGGAATGGAATCGCTAGCAGTGGGCACAGTGGCTACCGAGGCCGCCGGCATCCTCGACGAACTGGAGAAAGTCATCGTCGGCAAGAGGGATGTGCTCGAGATGCTGTTGCTCGCCCTGCTGGCCGATGGCCATGTCTTGATTGAGGACGTGCCCGGGTTGGGCAAGACTCTCATGGCTCGGACGATCGCCCAGGTGACAGACCTGAATTTTGCCAGGGTCCAGTTCACGGCAGATCTAATGCCAATGGATATCACGGGCTCGCCGGTACTCGACCCCCGCGGGGAACTGGTGTTTCGGCCGGGGCCGATTTTCGCCAACCTCTTGCTGGCGGATGAGATCAACCGGGCCCCGGCCAAGACGCAGGCGGCGTTATTGGAAGCAATGGAGGAGCGTCAGGTCACGAACGATGGTCAGACCCGGGCCCTGCCCAAGCCTTTTCTCGTAATCGCCACCCAGAACCCGATCGAGTTCGAAGGGACCTATCCATTGCCGGAGGCGCAGCTCGACCGGTTTCTGGCCAGGATTCGAGTTGGATATCCCGAGGGGGATGACGAATGGGAGGTCCTGGCACGGCGCCTGGAACGCCGAACGGATGAGTTTTCCCTGGACGTCGTCGTGAGCATCGATCGACTGCGCCAGATGCAGGCCGCGGCCGAGGACATCCATGTCTCTCCGATAGTGGGTCATTACATTGTCGAGATCGCCAGGGCTTCGCGACAGCACGGCAGCGTCTATGTGGGGGCGAGCCCCCGTGGCTCATTGGCGATGATGAAGCTGGCCAGGGCTTACGCCATGTTGCAGGCTCGCGATTTCGTGATCCCCGATGATGTCAAGCATGTGGCGGTTCCGGCCCTTGGTCACCGGCTGGTGTTACGCCCTGAGCTCTGGGTTCAGGAGGTAAAGCCGGATGACATCGTTCGCGAATGCCTGGAGGCTGTCCCGGCTCCCGCAGCGCCCACCGCAGCGAGCCCCCGGTAGTGACTCGGCAAGTTACGGCTCGTTTCGGGATGTACGGGCTCTTGGCCGTGGTGGGCCTCCTGGGCGGACTTGCCCTCGGCCGGCCGGAAATGGTGGCCGTCGGAGCGCCGGCGGTGCTCATTCTCGGGATCGGGCTGCTGAGTGCCGATCTCCCCACTCCCCGGGTTTCGATCTCAGCCGATCGTGAGCGGGCCATCGAAGGCGAGCTCATCGATCTTGAAATACTGTTGAGCGCCGACCGGCCCGTCCCGCATCTCTTCGTGTCACTTCATTTCCCGCACGGCCTTGTCGCCCAACAAATTGATCCCGAGCAAAGGACAGAAGGCGGCCCGACCATCGATCTGGCGGCACCCCTCACCGGCACCGAAAGGCTGATCCGGCTTCCAGTCCGCTGCGACCGGTGGGGGACATATCGGACTGTCGTCTTGAAACTGTTCGCAACGGACTTTTTCGGGCTTTATCGCTACGAGCTGGTCACCTCCCAAGTCATAGGACTGAAGGTGTTTCCCGTTGAAAAGCTGCTCGCTCAGTTGCTGGAGCCGGTGGAGACCCAGCTTGGCCTGGGGGAGCTCCTTTCTCGCCGTCGAGGCGGTGGGCTCGAGTTTGCCGAACTGCGGTCGTTCACACCGGGGGATGACCGCCGTTTCATCAACTGGCGAGCGAGTGCCCGCCGCCGGGGATTGTGGGTCAACGAACACCATCCCGATCGCAACAGTGACGTTGTGCTCCTCATCGACAGCTCCCGGTCGAGCCGGGGGACCGATGAGGAGATTCTCGATCTGGTGGTGGGTGCGGCTGCGTCGCTGGCGTCGGGGCACCTGGGGCGACGTGATCGGGTGGGGCTGATCATGCTTGGCGGGCGCCTGGTCTGGATGCGTCCCAGAATGGCTTCTGCGCAGCGCTATCAGATCCTCGACGCATTAACGGAAAGTCGCATGTTTCGGAGTCCGGGAGCGACCTTTGTTGCCAGGGTGCCATACCGTGCTCTGCCGGCCCAGGCCCTGATTGTCGGGGTTAGCCCCCTGCTCGACCCTGCCGCCGTGGCTGCGTTCGGAGAGCTGCGTGGCCGCGGGTTTGATATGGCCCTTATCGAGATTGCCTCGGAGGAGTTGACACCGCCGCCGGGCAACGAAGCCGGCCGGCTTGCCAGGCGGATCTGGCTCCTGGAGCGAGACAGGATTCGTCGGCGGTTCACCAGCAGTGGAGTGGCAATGGCGCGATGGAATCCTCAGGACCCGTTGGACTACGCGTTGGGGGAGGTGGCATCGCTGCGTCGAAGCATGATGCGTTCCGGAAGGTAAGCCAGGCGTTGGTGAGCTTGTTTCTCGCCGTCGCCCTGATTGTCTATCCGGCTCTGGCACCCTCGTCGCTGCGAGGGCTGTTCGTGTTCGTCGGGATCGTTGGCGTCGGAGCCCTGGTGGTGGCGGTGGTGGCAGCCGCTCCCGGCCTGGTCGGCCTCGGGCTGCTGATCCTGTTCCTGGAGTATGGGGTTTCGCTGATTACCGCCGAAGAGCTTGATTGGGGGGCTCCGGTTTATGGAGCAGCCTTGCTGCTTCTGGGAGAGGTCGTGTACTCGCTGGCCGCCAGGCATCGCGTCGAGTCGACAGCCGGTGAAGGCCTGCGGACGATCGTCGTTGTTGTGCTGGCCGTCGGGTCGGGATTCCTGGTTCTGGGTGTCGTGGCGATACCGCTGCCACACGGAGGGCTCGTGCAGGCCCTCGGTGCCGGCGGGGCCGCGGCACTGGTTCTCGGCCTGGCGAGCCTGGCCCGTGCCAGGACCTGAGCTGAGGAGCCCTTCCTTCTAGCTCGGCGATGGCCCCCGAAGTAGCCCCGCTCGGCCCTTATCCGCTCGGAGCGATGTTCTGGTTGAGCCGGAACATGTTGTGAGGGTCGTACTCGTCCTTTAGCGCAACCAGCCGCTCGTGGTTGGCACCGTAGGCCGCTTCCACCCGCCCCGACTCTTCGGCCGTCATGAAGTTCACGTAGGCACCACCGATGGCCGCCGGCAAGGTCGCATCGAAGAATTCGCGAGCCCACGCGACACATCGATCATCATCGGCCGCCTCCTCCCATCGGGTGTGGACGTTGAGAACGAACGCGGCGTCGCGACCGACATATGCGGTGGCATCGCTTGCGGTCCCGCTGGTCGCACCACCCATCTGGGCAATGAAGATCTCCGAGAAATCGGAAGGAAGGTCCCCCGCATAGCGCAGGAGGATGCCGATCGTCTCGTCCGACAGCTCACCGAAGTTGTGGGACTTCCAGTAGTTCCTGGCGCCGGGGGTAAGCAGCGGATCGAATGCCTGCTGCCAACCGGTATACGGGTTCGGCCCGATGTGTTCGCCAACCGGATTGCCAAAGGCGCGCAGGGATGCGATTGCCGCTTCACCTTCGGCTATGTCTCCGTTGTACAGAAGGGCGAATATCACCACGTTGGTGCCGTGCACCGTCTCGTCGAGAAACGGCAGCGGGGGCGCCTTTCGCATCACTACCCATGTCGTCAGCTCATCCGGAGCCTGGGCCGCGAACTCGCGATAGAAGTCCAGCGCAGCGAGCCCATCTCCTGCATCGTGGACGATGAGCCCGGCCAGCAACTCCGGCCCCACCTCATGGAGCTGGTATTCAAACGACGTCACGATCCCGAAGTTGCCACCACCGCCGCGGATCCCCCAGAACAAGTTGGGGTGGTTCGCCTCGCTCGTTGTCACCAGCTCGCCTTCCGCGGTTACGACGTCGGCGGACAGAAGATTGTCGATCGTCAATCCGTAGCTGCGGCTGAGCCAGCCAAACCCGCCCCCGAGAGTGAGACC
>Ga0255057_10000672_pt1 | contig 19567 bp, 11 predicted proteins | sample Cases_109_6_MG_FD_189022 | JGI IMG/M metagenome (GOLD analysis project Ga0255057, IMG submission 189022) | Seawater microbial communities from Amundsen Gulf, Northwest Territories, Canada - Cases_109_6 | ecosystem: Environmental > Aquatic > Marine > Gulf | place: Canada: Northwest Territories... | reverse complement strand
CGGCGTGCCCACCAGACTCTCCGATCGATGGTGGCCCAGAAGCGGGCATCTTGCCGCTTGTCGACCGGCCGCGATGGTGCGGATTGTACCCCATCGAGGGTGGTCTCCCGGAGCTTCCGATTGGCAAAAGTGAGCAGTATCGAGACCACCGTTCAGCGTTCCTTCTTTCATTCAGCCTTCGGGCCCCCTCCTATCTTGGGCCGCAAACTCCTAGGGCAAGAACGGTGCCATCCAGATACCCCAGAGAGTACCACAGAATAACTGACTTTTTTGTCCGCTATTTATGCCGCCGTCCAAGTTTATGGAGGCAGTAGTTCAGTTTTTTGAACGGACAGGGCCACGAAAAGCCAACGAATCTGCCCCTTCCGCAGACATCGGAGAACCGGATCTGATAGTCTGTGGCTAGCACGCCGGCTGCCCGTTCTGCAGCAGAACGGCATTCGACGCGCCCACGGGATGCCGGATGCCCGAGGCGAGGCGGGTCCGACAGAGAGAACGCAGGAGGGTGCATTGTTGTCCGGACCACGACGTCTCGAGAAGGTAGGGAGGAGGTTGCCCGCACGGCTCTTGTGCCTGCTGGTGGCGCTCTCGTCACCTGGCCTCGTCGTCCCAGACCCTCTCGGCGCCGCGACCTCACTCTCACACCCGATCGTCTTCTGCCAGCTGCCGGTCGAGGAGACGGTGGAGCTGGAGCCACGTGCAGGCGGTATGTTGCGAGCCGACTATGGCCAGGGCGGTCGACTGGTTGTCCTCGAGCCGGACGGCAGCAACAGGGTTCTCACTCCCGACTTTGACAGCGCCTGCGACCCGGAGGTCTCCTTCGACGGTGGAAGGATTCTGTTCGCCGGCAAGAGACGGCCGACCCATGCCTGGAACATCTGGGAGATCGACGCCGACGGTAGTGATCTACGCCAGGTGACCCGCGAGCGGCACGACTGTCGTGCACCCATATATCTCTCCACCATCTACACCATCACCTCGGCCGAGCCCTGGTACACCCTCCTCTTTGTCCGCGACGACGGCGTTGTCAACGAGGAGGGCTCGGCCCCCGGCACCAGTCTCTACACCGTGCGACTCGACGGCTCGGAGCTGCACCGCATTACCTTCAACCTGAGCAACGAGACCGATCCGTTTCTGATGGCGGACGGGTTGGTTCTGTTTGCCGGCTGGCAGAACCGTGCCACAGAAGGGTGGCCCAGAGGACGGGTCTCGCTCTTTGGTGTCCAGGTGGATGGCATCGATTACTCGCTCTTTGGGGGACTCCAGGGTGGTCGTATCCAGCACCTGCCCACGGTGGGCACCGATGGGACAGTGCTCTTTGTGGAAGCCGACTCGGTGGGCTGGGACGGGGCCGGGCACCTGGCGTCCCTCCGCACCCAGCGTCCGCACCATACATATAGTCGGTTGACCGGTTCCCACGAGGGACTCTTCCACTCGCCCTCTCCGCTGGCGGATGGGAGCTTCCTGGTGTCGCGCCGACCGACTGACGGCCCGGGAACGCACGGCATATACCGGTTGGATCCCGTCACAGGTCATCTGGACCGGCTCTACGACGCGCCCGACAGTCACGAGCTCCATGCCAAGGCGCTCGCGCCACGGCCCCGACCCGATGGTCGCTCCAGCACCGTTCGTTCGGAGTCACCCACGGGCAAGCTCTACTGTCTCAATGCCTACGAGAGCGACGAGCGGATGGCACCGTTTGTGGAGCCCGGCACGATCCGCCGAGTCCGGGTGATCGAGGGTCTGCCAGCGACGGCCGGTCGGCGGCTGTTGGGTGAGGCTCCGGTCGAGGCCGATGGCTCTTTCCACGTCGACATACCCGCCGATCTGCCGGTCCAGCTGCAGATCCTCGACGGCGACGGGATGGCCCTGGCTACCTGCGGGTGGATCTGGACCCGGCCGCGTGAGTTCAGAGGCTGTATCGGCTGCCACGAGGATCCCGAGCTGACACCGGAGAATCGTTTTGTCGAGGCGGTCGGCCGGCCGGCCAATCAACTGACACCCCCTGCCGAGAGCCGGCGCTCGGTCACCTTCAGGGAGCAGCTGATGACTATCATCGAGGCCCGGTGCGCCCGCTGTCACGCCGATCCCGAGGCCCCGTTCCCGTTCCTGTCGACCGCCGGCGAGAGCAGGGCAAAGGACGCCTTTGTGGCGCTCACGACTGCTGAGGATCGATTCATCGATCCGGGGCGGGCCCGCACCAGCTATCTCGTCTGGCTGCTGTTCGGGCGCGACACCTCGCGCCCTTGGGACCGTGACGAGGCCGTCGCCAGCGATGTCCCGGCAAGCCACTTGGATTTGCTGAATGAAGACGAGCGTCGCACTTTTGTCGAGTGGATCGATCTTGGTGCCCGGTGGGAAATGACGCCGACGCCTCCCCGATCCGACATGCAAGGGGGCTCACCATGAGTGTGATTGCATCAGCGGCCGTTCTGCTCTTGTGGGCGATCGTCGATCCGCTCGTCTGCCAGCAGCTGCCCCCGACCATTACCGACGTCACCGAAGAGGCTGGGCTCGACTTTCGTCACAGCTTCGGTGATGACGATTTGAGCAACATCGTCGAAGGCACGGGCCCCGGTGGAATGTTCTTCGACTTCGACAACGATGAGCATCCCGACATCTATCTGCTGAACGGCAGCTGGCTCGCCGAGGTCAGCGACAACCGGAGCCGCGCACTGCGGGGCAAGTTGACCAACGCCCTCTACCGCAACAATCGGGATGGCACCTTTACCGAGGTGACCGTCGAGGCCGGGGTCGGTGACCAGGGCTACGGCATGGGGGCCTCGGCCGCCGACTTCGATGACGATGGGGACCTCGATCTCTTGGTGCTGAATTACGGGCCCAATGTGTTCTACCGCAACAACGGTGATGGCACCTTTACCGATATCACGGCCGAGGCGGGTCTTGGTGACCCTCTGTGGAGCGTCTCGGCCCCTTGGCTCGACTACGACGGGGACGGCGATCTCGACGTCTATGTGGCCAACTACCTCGAATACGATGCCGGCGCCTTCCGAGACTTCTACGCTGCCCAGGGTTTCCCCGGGCCCCTGGCCTACAAGGGCCAGCCCGATCACCTCTACCGCAACGATGGAGATGGCACGTTTACCGATGTCACCGAGGAGGCGGGGCTCCTCGCCCCGGGTGGACGTGCCATGAGCGCGGTGGCCACCGATCTCGATCGCGACGGCGATACCGATATCTATGTCGCCAACGACGCCATGCCGAGTGCCTTTTGGGTCAACAGCAGGGGCCGCTTCGAAGACCAGGCCCTGGAGCGCGGGTTGGCCTTTGGCGAGGGGGGGCAGGGGGCATCGTCCATGGGCCCGGTGGTCGGTGACTTCGACCGCAACGGGCTGCTCGATATCTATGTCCCCGACATGGGCTATGGCTGTCTGCTGAGCCAGCGCGAGGAAGGGATGTTTTTCGACGTCACCGCGGAGGCGAATCTAGCCATGATCTGCGGTCAGTACACCGGCTGGGGTGGTGGCCTTGTCGACTTCGACAACGATGGCTATCTCGACGCCTTTATCGCCAACGGCAATGCCCACCATCTCTACACCGAGGAAGATGTCCTGGCGCTCAACAACCGCGATGGGAGCTTCGAGGACGTGGCCAAGCAGGCCGGCGGTTACTTCCAGGAGAAGTACGTGGGTCGGGGAGCCGCCTTTGCCGACTACGACAACGATGGGGACATCGACATCCTGGTCATGAACCTCGGCGACGCGGCCCGGCTGCTGCGCAACGATGGGGGCAACCGCAACAACTGGCTGACGGTGGTGCCGAAACGGACCGCCGGCAAGCAGGTGGCCATCGGCGCCGAAGTGACGGTCACGGTCGGCCCTTTGCGGATGATCCATCCGGTCCTCGCGGTGAGCGGGTACCTGTCGAGCGGCGACCCCCGGGCCCACTTCGGTCTGGGCGCCGCCAAGAAGGCCGATCTGGTCGAGATCCGTTGGCCCGACGGGGAGCTACAGCGGCTCGAGGATGTCGACGCCAATCAGATTCTGGAGGTGACTCGAGTTGCCGAATAGACCGACTCGCGTTCTCATCTCCGGCGGGCTGGTACTGGTCGTCGCCCTGTTGCTGCCGCTCGGCACACCGACCGCGGTTGGTCAGGGCAAGGAGCCTGTCTACGTCGGGGTGCGCGTCTGCAGCGAGTGCCACAAAGGCGCCGAGGCCGGACACCAGTTCAGCCTCTGGCGGCTGTCGAAACATGCCAAGGCTCATGCCACGCTGTCGCACCCCGAGTCGGAAGAGATCGCCCGCCGCAGCGGCATACCCGAGGCACCGCTCGAGGCCAGGGTCTGTCTCGGCTGTCACACCACCGGTGCCGATGCCGAGGAGTGGCGACGCGACGAGACCTTTCTCATCAAGGACGGTGTCCAGTGCGAGACCTGTCACGGACCCGGCAGCGAGTACATCGATGCGGAAGTGATGCAGAACCGCGAGCTGGCAATGGAGCGTGGCCTGGCCATGCCGACCCGGCAGACCTGCATGGTTTGCCACGGCCCCAAGGGATCGCACGAGGTGGTGCTTGGGCCGAGCCCGTGGGAGTACGAGACTGCGCGCGCGATCATCGCCCACCCCAGGCCCGCACAACCGGTGGGTGACCCGTCCGGCTCGGATGCGGACCGGCCGCTGGCCGGAAGCGCACATCGCTTCGTGGGTGTCATGTCCTGTGCCACCTGCCATGCCGGTTCCGAGATGGGTTTCCAGTACAGCAAGTGGCGGATGGGACCCCATGCCGGGGCCTACGCCCGTTTGGCGACTCCCCTGGCTCGCCAGATGGCGGTGGCGGCCGGAACGGTCGGTGACCCCCAGGCGAGTGGCGAGTGTCTGCGGTGCCATGTCACCGGGGCCGGTTACGACGCCGAGAGCTTTGTACCGGGCTTCGACATTGGCGACGGTGTCCAGTGCGAAAGCTGCCACGGCCCGGGAGCGGACTATCTGCCCGCAGCGGTCATGCTCGATCGGGCCGGGGCCCGGCAGGCGGGTCTCCAGAAGCCCTCGGCGCGGGTCTGCGCCGAGTGTCATGAGCCGGCCCACGGCAAGCCCTTCGATATCAGTTCCGCCCTGACCGAGATCGCCCACCCCAAGGAACCGGTGCTGGTTGGCGCAATCAACGAGCCAGAGTACAAGACCCCGATCAACTTGACACTCACCCCCGACGGCCGGGAGCTTTGGATTGCCTGCGAAGCCTCTTCGAGCACCATCGTGGTGGACGCCGCGAGTCGCACCAAGTTGGCCGAGATCCCGGTGGGCGGCCAGCCCCACGATGTGGCCTTCAGCCCCGACGGTCGACGGGCCTACGTCACCAACCGCCTCGATGACAGCCTCTCGGTCATCGATGTGGCCAGCCGCGAAGTAGTGCGGACGATACCTGTCGGTGACGAGCCCCACGGTGTCATCGTCGATGGACCGGGTCGTCACATCTACGTGCTGAACAGCGGGTTGGGCAGTATCTCGGTCATCGATGCTCAGACCCTCGAAGAGGTCAAACGCCTTACGGCCTCGCGTCTGCCCTGGTCGCTGGCGCTTTCACCCGACGGCAAAAAGATCGTCGTCACCAACACGCTGTCCCGGTTTGTCGAGCCCCGGACCGAGTTGATGTCCGAGCTCACCGTGATCGACACCGAGCGTGGTGTGGTCGAGGATCGTCGGGTGGCTCCGGGCACCAACCTCCTCCAGGGGGTGGCTTGGCATCCCAGCGGCGACTATGCGGTCTTCACCCTCAACCGCACCAAGAATCTGGTCCCCATGACCCGTCTGCTCCAGGGATGGACGATCACCAACGGCATGGGGCTGGTCTGGCGCGACGGCCGGGTGGACCAGGTGCTGCTCGATCAGCCCGATCTGGCCTTCCCCGATGCGGCCGACATCGCTGTCACTCCCGATGGACGCCATGCTCTGGTGACCAGCACCGGGTCGGATCGTCTGGCGGTGGTCGATCTGGAGAAGTTGGTGACCATGCTCGAAGAGGCTTCGCCCCACGAGCGAGTGCGGGTCTTCCCCAACCATCTGGGCAAGCCGGTGGAGTTCGTGACCACTTACATTCCAACGGGGACCAGTCCCCGTGGAGTGACGATCTCGGGCGATGGCGGGACGGCCTATGTCGCCAACACCCTCGACGACTCGGTGACCGTCGTGGACCTGACGAGCCTGCAGGCGGTGGAGCGGATCGATCTCGGTGGGCCGGAAGAGATCACCAAGACCCGACTTGGCGAGCAGCTCTTCCACAGTGCCAACATCGCCTTCCGCAGACAGTTCTCTTGTCACACCTGTCACCCTGACGGTCATGTCGACGGCATCACCTACGACATCGAGCCCGACGGTATCGGTGTCAACCCCGTGGACAATCGTACGCTGCGTGGGATCTTCGATACCGCCCCTTTCAAATGGACAGGTCTGAATCAGACTCTGCAACGACAGTGCGGACCGCGGCTGGCGGTCTTTTTCACCCGCATCGATCCGTTCACACCGGCGGAGCTCGAGGCGCTGGAGCTCTACATCACCACGATTCCACGACCACCCAACCGCCACCGGGCGCTGGGGGCCCCGCTCACCGAGGCTCAGCGCAAAGGAAAAGCACTCTACGAGCGGACGGTCACCAACGGCGGACGCCCGCTCCCGCCCACGGGCCGCTGCATCAACTGTCACCCCGGGCCTCTATACACCGACCGGCAAAAACACGATGTCGGCACCAAGACACCACTCGACAGGGAAGGTGTCTTCGATACCCCCCATCTGACCAACATCTACGACTCGGCACCCTATCTTCATGATGGGACCGCCGAGACGCTGGAAGAGATCTGGACGCGGTTCAATCCCGATGACCAGCATGGTGTCACCAACGATATGACCAAAGACGAGCTCAACCATCTCATCGAGTACATCAAGACCCTGTAGGAGTAGCGGTGATGAAGAAGACACTGTTCTCGACGCTTCTCTTCAGCCTCGCACTGGCAGGTACCGGCGGCGGGCTGGTGGCCGATCAACCGGCGGCTGCGCAAGAGCTTTCACCGACGGCCGTCACCGCGGCGGATCTACCCTACGTCTACACCAACTGGAAGCAGTACACGGTGGCTGACGGCCTGCCCAACGACCACATCTTCGCCGTCAAGGCCGACGGACGCTACATCTGGGTGGGAACCGAGGGCGGTCTGGCCCGCTTGGACAAGAGGACGGGCAAGATCACCTCCTGGACCGAAGAGGACGGTCTCCCGTGGCGTGTGGTCTCGGCCATCGATGTCGACCCCAAGACCGGTGAGGTCTGGTTGGGAATGTTTGGCGGTGGGCTGGCCCGCTTTAGTGGCGGACGCTTCGACCACTTTCACCAGCTCAACAGCGGTCTGGTCAACGATGTGGTCTACGGTGTCTGTGTCGAGAACGACAACGTCTGGGCCGCCACCACTGCCGGCGCCAGCCGCTACAACACCGCCAGCGGTGAATGGACGATCTACACCGAGAGAAACTCTCCTATGGAGGAGATCTGGAACTACGGCTGTACGATCGGCGGCGGCAAGGTGTATCTGGGTGTCTGGGGCAGCGGTGTCTTGGAGTTCGACATCGCTACCGAGCGTTGGAAGGACTATCTCGACCCCGACGGCGAGATGGAGATCGATCTATACCGCGACGATGGCATCGTTCACGTCATCACCACGGGTGTGAGTCACGTCGACGGTACCCTCTGGATCACGACCTACTTTGGCGCTTCGCGCTACGACGGACGCCATTGGCGCGGCTACTTCAAGCAGGACAGCGGGGTACCGAGCGACTTTCACAACGCGGTCAAGGGTCGGAGCGCCGACGAGGCCTGGTTCTCCACCGACAAGGGGCTCGGGGTGCTCACCGACTTCGAATCCGACACCTGGGTCACCTATACCACCGATCACGAGACCGGCACCGGCAAGGCGGTGATTCGGCGGGGTACCGAGATCCTCGACACGGTCACCATGCCGCCCAACCTGCCGCACAACTACGTTCTCTGGTCGGAGCTGGACGGTGACGACTGGTGGGTCGGGACCTCCAAGGGGCTCGCCCATGCGGTGGGGGAGGGCTACTACCCGGGGCTGCGCCGGACCGAGCGCCGGCCAAGGATTGCTGATGACGCCAGGGAAAGCTCCGATCGAGAGAGCCCGACTGTCGACACCCGGACGATCGTCGAGGGGATCGACGTCGGACCCTATGAGCTCCCGGATCTGCCACTCAAAAAGAGCTCCAACTACGCCTCGTCGGCGGTGGATGTCGAGCCCTACGGCCATGTGACCCCGTACTTCGAGCATTTTCTGGAGCAGCTGGAGTACACCGGCCCGGCCCGGGCGATCCCCGAGCCCGAGGGGGTGGAGTCGGTCAAGATCGGATTTCTGGGGCCCATCGAGCCGACGGTGTCGGTGGCCACCGGCGGTCGGAGCCATGAAGAGCCGTTGGGGATTGCGATGCTACGGGGCTCCCGTCTGGCCATCGAGCAAGCCAATGCCGCGGGTGGCTATCTCGACCGTGAGATTCCCTTCGAGTTGTTGGTGCACAACGACAACGGTCTATGGGGCGCCTCCGGCAACGAGATCATCGATATGGCCTACAAGGAGGGAGTGTGGGCGATCCTCGGCACCATCGATGGGGCCAATTCGCACATCGCCATTCGGGTGGCACTCAAGGCCGAGATCCCGATGGTCAACACCGGCGACACCGATCCGACCCTTGTCGAGACCAACATTCCCTGGGTCATCCGCAACATCGGTGACGACCGGAAACAGAGCTACATCCTTCTCGACTACCTGTTCCGCAAGATGGGTTATGAGCGGGTGGCCTTGATGCGCGCCAGCAGCCGCTATGGCCGCTTTGGCGTGCGCGAGATCAAGGACGGCAGTCGGCGTTTGGGACACCCGGTTGTTATCGAGATGGCCTATCCCGTAGGCGGTCGAGACTTCTCGCTCTACCTCGATCGCATCGAGGAGGCGGAGCCCGAGGTGATCGTCCACTGGGGAGACGGCGAGGACGGCGCCCGGATCCTCAACCAGCTGCGGGCACGCGGGATGAGCCAACCCTTCTTCTGCTCCGACCGCTGTGTCAGCGACTCGTTCGTCGAAACTGCGGGTGAGAATGCCGTCGGCGTCATGGCTCCCTATCCCTGGAATCCGGACCGCGACGACCCGAAGCTCGAGGACTTCAAAGCGGCGTTTCGTGAGCGCTTTGGCACCGAGCCCGATACGTACGCCGCCCACGCCTACGACGGCATGAACATGCTCATCTGGGCGATCCAGAATGCGGGACTCAATCGCGCCAAGATTCGCGATCTGCTCGCCTACCGGGGCGAGCCCTGGCCGGGAGTTACCGGCGACATCCCGCTCAACGCGGTGCTCGACGACGCCGGTGAAGTATTCCTCGCCCGCTACGCGGGGGATCGATGGCAATACTTCTCCCGCGAAGAGCTCGACATTCCCAGTGGAGTGGTGGCGCCGGAGCCCCGCACCGAGCGCGAGACCGCGCAAGTATCGGATCCGGATCGGGCTCGGGACTTTCGTGCCACCCCACTCGAATATGCCGGCCCCCAACGCGAAGACCCCGCAGCGGACGAGCTGACCGAGGTCGTGATCGGCTGGTTTGGCCCGTCGGATCCTGCCGCGCCCGAGCACGGTGATTTGTGGACCTCTGCTTCCCTTGCCATCGAGGAAGCGAACGAGGCGGGTGGCTACCAGGGCCTGCCCTTCAAGCTGGAGGCTCGTTGGTCCGAGAATCCGTGGGGGAGCGGGGTTTCACAACTTGCCAGACTGGTCTACGAGCAGGGGATATGGGCGATCCTCGGCTCGGTCGACGGGAGCAGCGCCCACCTGGCGGAGCAGGTCGTGGCCAAGGCCCGGCTGCCACTTGTGAGCCCGGTGAGCACCGACAAATCGGTCAACCTGGCCGGCGTTCCCTGGATGTTCTCACTGGCTCCTGCCGACCACCTCTGGGTTCCCGTGCTGGTTGATGCGGTTCTTGGGCAGCTGGCTAGCTTGGAGGGGACAAGCCTCGCCATTCTCAGCGCCACTGATCACGACTCCCGTCTGGCAACCGACCAGATCCTCGACGAGTTGGCGGCGCGGGACCAGGGACCATCCCTCCATCTCGAGCTCCGGCCGGACACCGACAGCTTCTCGGCCCAGCTCGAGCTGCTCGAGAGCGAAGAGCCCGGTGTGATCCTGATCGTCGGTGGAGCTGAAGACAGTGCTCGACTCACCGTGGCTCTGAGAGGCTGGGATCCAACCACCACGATATACGGCACACCGCAGATGGCCCGAAGGCTCTTTGTCGAGCTCGCCGGCCCGGCTGCCGAAGATGTCCGCTTCCCGCTCCTGTTCGAGGCGGTGGAGCAGGAACCCGACCGTGAGAGATTCGCGCGCCGCTTCCTACGGCGTTCTGGCAGCGAGCCCGATTGGGCCGCAGTCACGAGTTACGACGCCACCCGGCTGCTGGTGGCGGCCATTCGCCGTGCCGGCCCCAACCGGGCTCGCATCCGCGAGGCTCTGGTAGCTCTATCCCCATGGCCGGGAATCTCTGGTCGAGTGGAGTGGGATCCAGTCGGTCAGAATCTACGCCCGGTGACCACTCTGGGAACGGTCCACTCGGGCCGCATCGTGCCTCAGCCGGCTACCGGAACAACGGTCCCGCCGCACTTTGCGCAGGTCTTGCTACGCTCGCCGACCCTGCCGATCCAACCGCAAGCCGGACAGCGGGCCTCGAAGTAGCCCTTCCAGAGCTCTTCGAGAAGTCCGCGGTGACGGATGAAGTGGAGCACCAGCTTGCGGTACTGCCCGAGAGCCTCCTCGCCGGTCGCCTCGCGATTGAGCTCGACCACGGCTGCAGGAGGCACCTCGTCGGTGACTCGAACCACAGTGCCGAGGAGAAGAAAGGGACCGCAGACACGGGGGTAGCCTTCGAACTGGATGGCCGCCATCTCGCCCTCGGCTGCCGGGCGGCGGCTTCGATACACAGACCGACAAGATCGACGTTGCGCAGGCGTCGCTCTTCGAAACTGCCTTCACCGATCTTTAGCTGCACTGGAATCGGCAGATCCACCCGCCTGCTCGCCCGCTGGTTGGCCCCACCCTCACCGGGGGTGTCGGAATCCTTCCGGCCGAGTCCCTTCAACCGACCCAGCAGCTTGGACTCGTTCTTGTCCCGTCGGTCTGACATGGTCAGCTACAGCTAGAAACTGCTTTGCTACCGGCTCTCCTGGCGACGACGAAACTGTAGCACGCGGGCTGGATCGTAGCTCAGACCGGCGTGCTACAGTAGCCGCAAATAGAACCACAGGCGGCCGGTGGGTGTGCGGGGCAACGGGGAGGTGTAGCCGGCAATCGAAGACGAAGGAGTCAACATGACCACACCATCAGCGACGATGCGATGCCGGCTCGAAGCACAGGGATACGTCGGGCTGAGCGATGAAGTGATGGCCGAGGTCGGACCCTGGGCGCGGTTGGCCACCGGTCTCTGCATGACCTGGGTGGTGGTGGGCACTGTCCTCGGGTCGGCGACCATGATTTGGGCGCTGATGCCGATCGCGGCGCTGGGAGCGATTCTGCCCTGGCACCCCTTCGATCTCATCTACAACCACGGGATCCGTCATCTGCTGGGCAAGCGGCCCCTGCCCCGGCATCGAGCCCCCCGCCGGTTTGCCTGCTCGATCGCCACCGTCTGGCTGGCAGCCGCCGGTTACGCCTTCTACTCGGGGGCTACAGCGCTTGGATACATCCTCGGGGGCTCGCTGGCAGTGGCGGCGGCTTTCCCGACCTTCACCGACTTCTGTATCCCGTCGTACTTCTACGGCCTGATGTTCGGCAAGGTCGCGCCGACACCTGCAGAGCCGAAAACCACCTGATCGGGGACAGGATACTCAATCCAGGATATTGAGCTTGCCGTGTCCGGATTCGGACACTTTGGCTGGACTGGGTTCAATTTTCCGCCATGGGTATCCTGTCACCAGGTGGGAGGTTGGTCTCGATGTGGCCGTCGTCCCACTGGTCGTGCATGCGGACGATTCGTCCCGACGGGTCTCGCTCGAAGGTGATGCGGAAGCCGTCGACGCCATCCAGCAGAAATCGGTTCTCGCCGAGGGGCACCATGCGGTGCACCGTGCGTCGACCTCGCTGATAGGTGAGGTGATCGCCCTCGAACCTGATGCGACGATTGCCATAGTGGCCCGCAAGGTGCTGTAGCTCGAGTTGGGACAAAACGCCTGAACGGTTCTCTACCTCGAGAGCTTCGAGAGCCCACTCGAGTCCTCGCCTGGTGGTCTCGTCGGTTCTCTGTTCGAGCAGCCGTCGCAGGGCGTCGGCGTAGGCGACATCCAATGCATCGGACGAAGCAACTCTGTTGTCGGGTTGAACACCGGTTCCTTCCCAATTGGTGCCCGTGATCGGATTGACCGGCTTGCCGGTGGAGACAAAGGCATTGAATCCATGGCCGATCGCAAAGCTCTCCCCTGGGTTGGCCGCACCACCGGTGATCTCGCCGACGATCGTGCCTCGTTTCTGGGCCTGCATTGCGTAGCTGAAGCCCTCGGCCGCCGAGCCCGTGCGGGCGCTGGTCAGGACATAGAGAGGGGCATCCAGCATCCGCGCACCGCGCACGTGGGGCAGGGTCCAGAACTGCCGGGTGGTCTCGCCGTCCCGCGAGTAGAAGCTGTTGTAGTGGACCGGCTCGGGTCCGAGAAAGTAGCTCGCCAACAATTGAACCATGTCCGGTTCACCACCCCCATTGCGACGCAGGTCGATGATGACGGCGTCGGTGTTGGCCAGCAGATTCATCGCCGCCATGGCGGTGTCGGCGGCCTGCCGGGGGCTGTCGAAATAGCGCAGCTCGAGGTAGCCGATGTTGCCAGGCAGGACGTCGACGCGGCGAAAGCCGAAATTCTGCAGCCGTGAGTACTCGCGCCACTGCTCTTGCGACTCCTCGCTGTGGTCGCCGGGGACCGCGACGCCCGATCCGGGTGGCTGCCAGTCGATAAAGAAGTGGCGGTCGACCTCCTCCAGCTCGCGGGTGAGGACAGCGGCCAGGTCGCGGGGCGAGTTGTAGGAGGCGTAGTTGCCGTCCGCAACTCGCTGCCGCATATCGGCGGCCAGACGGCCGGCAGTCTCTGCTTCGATGTATCTCTCCTCGATCAAGTCAGCCAGACCCTGGACCACCTCCCGCCGGGTCACCGCATCCAGCTGGTCACCGGTCTCGGCCGCCATGAGCCCGGAGCTGACGGAGAGACACAACACAAGCGCCGTCATCCATGCCATCGGTTTCATCTCTCGCCCTCTTTGGTGCTCCGTCAAAGATTAGACTCCACAGCTAGCGGTCCGGTTAGCCCACCCCATTCGAAGCGGCCTCCGTGCCGGCCGTCTTGGGGCCAAGGGGCTTGAATGCCGGTCGCTTTAGGCCCAATGGCCCTAGGTTTCTCGGCCCCTACTCCCTTCTTTCCCCGACCGGACAATCATCAACAGCAAGACCACCGCCGCGGCCACTTCGATCGATCCTCTCAACTGGTTCCCCAACAGCAGATCTCCGGTGCCGAACAGGGTGCCGAACACGACCACCAGCCCGGCGGCGAAGCGGAGGACTGCGGGCTTTATCGGATCGGTTGGGGCGCTGCGGTAGGGCGCCCAGCTCGCGCCTGGCGGTCTTACTTTCGAGGCGAATCGGCGGAGTGTCTGGTCTTTGTTTTTGGGTCCCCAGAGGGCCACCGGGATCCAGATTCCCAGGCTGGTGAAGGCGATAATGAGGATCTTCTGCCAGGCGGGCAGCGCGGTGATGAACCAGGGGTTTGGGCCGCCAAAGAGGGTCGGGGTAAAGAAGACCTCCAAGCCGATCGCTAGGGCGGTGCTGATGCCGAGAGCGGCAAACTCGGCGTAGGGGGTCACCCGCGACCAATACCAGCGTGCGGCGCTGACGCTGCCGAGCCCGGCGCCGAGGGTGAGCAGGAATCGCCACACCGAGGCGATATCGTGGATAAAGAGCGAGGCGAGACCGGCAAGGGCGGCCATGAAGATCACACAGACCCGGCTGACGAGGACATAGTGGCGCGGATCCGCCTCGGTCACCAGAAAGCGTCGGTAAAGGTCCTGCACCAGATAGGAGGCGCCCCAGTTGGTGTGGGTGTCGATGGTGCTCATAAAGGCCGCCAGCAGACTGGCGACCACCAAACCGAGGACACCCGGGGGCAGTGTTCGACCCATCATCAGGGGGTAGGCCATCTCACGATCGGTGAGCTCGATCCTCATCCCCGGGAAGCGGACCTCGCTCTCGACTCCACCTGGGTGATCGGGACACCCCACCACGAGATCAAAAAGACCCGAGTCGGCGAAGCCGGGAAAGCGGGCGATTTGCCCACCGCTGGGGTCTGTCTCCAGCGGCACTGTCTGGTCGGCCAGCGTGGCCCGGCAGCCGGTGGGGAAGCCGGTGACCTGCAGCTCGCCGCCGGTGGCCACATCGACCGTGTCGGGACCGATTGTCAACTGCCGCTCGCTGCCGTCGATGTCGACCACACTCTGCCGGAGCTGCCCGGCGGGCTGGCCGGGCAGCCGTGGGTAGACCACCAGCGCGGCTAGCGCTACCAGGATCCAGGGCCAGGGCCGCAGCGCGTTGTGGGCGACCGAGAACCAGAGGCTGGCGGCCTGCGCATGACCCTCGTTCCGACAGGCCGCCATCCGCTGCACCAGATAGCCGTTGCCCTCGGCGTAACGCCACCAGCCGATGGTCAGCAGCACGACGAAGTAGATCGGCGGAATGGTGGGGTGGTCCCGGGGCGGCACGAAGTCGAGCACGTCTTCCAACGTCCTACGGCCCTCGGCCCCTACCGTGCTCGCCAGCTCCCCGAGCAGTCCGCTTCCAACTTCGTCGTCGGTCGGCGCCGATCCGATTCCCCCCATCTGGCTGACCACCAGCACGGCGAGAACAATCGCTCCCGCCATGCCGAGACCGAACTGCACTAGATCGGTGATCACCACCGAGCGGAAACCACCCAGAGTGGTGTAGAGCACCGAGACGAGAACGCATCCTGCCACGATCCACCCCGGCTCGACGTCGAAGAAGGCGCGGGCGATCTTGATCATCGCCGCTATGACCCAGGCCATGGTGAGGCAGTTGATAAAGAGTCCGAAGTAGGCGGCCTTGATACCCCTCAGGACCGCCGCCGGCCGTCCGGCGTAGCGCAGCTCGGTGATCTCGGCGTCGGTGATGACCCCGGATCGCTGCCACATGCGAGCGAAAAAGAAAGTCGACACCAGATGGGCGATGGCCCAGCACCACCAGATCCAGTTGCCGCTGATGCCGTCGGCGGCGACGATGCCGGTGACCGCCAGCGGGGTGTCAGCGGCGAAGGTAGTGGCCACCATCGAGGTGCCGGCGATCCACCAGGGCAGCCTGCGGTCACCGACAAAGAAGCTTTCGATGCCGCGACCGGCCTGGCGGGTAAAGAACGAGCCGACTGCGACCGCAAAGACCAGGTAGAGGCCGATCAGGGCAAAGTCCCAAAAGCCCATCTCAGCCCCCCTTTCGCTTTTTCAAGGTCAGTGGGTGGTGGCGGTTGGTTTGAGGATGACTCCCTTGCCCTGACGGCCGTCGAGCAAGACGGTGAGCGGCTTGCCGAGTCGAAGATGTCTCAGGTGGAGGGTCCCGGTGGTCGCCTCTTGCTTGTCCAGCCACTCCCAATCCAGAAAGCTGCCGCCGTCGGTCCGCGCCTTGTCGGCGCCGGGTGGGAGGGTGAGATAGCCGACCCGCAGCGAGGTTATGTTTTGGAAGAAATGCGTACCCTGCGAGGGCTCGACATCGTAGCCTGCTGGAGAGGCTTCCACGATCACCCTGACGTTGGAGATCTGAGACCACTGGACGGGGATTCCCAACCAGGGATCTGCGGTGCCCCAGCGACCCGGGCCAATGACCACATAGGGCCGGCGCTCTCCCAGAACCTTGTTGAGCTCGCCGACCTCGCCGGCAATGGCCTTGTTCTGTGCCGCCTCCCAACGGTCGCGGCGGACATAGACAATGTCGCGAATGCCGTCCTCGATCCCGTGTCCCAGGCTCCTGTCGGACGAGCACAGGGCCTGCTCGTGCTCGTAGTCGACCTTCTTGACCTCCCCGGTCGCAGCTCGGCTACCGAAAGGCCTCACCTGGAGGAGATAGAGCTCGGGGTGGCTGCGCTCCCGTCCGGGTCGCATCGGCCGACCCCAGTCGCCCATATCGCAAGCGAACTCCAGCTCCACTGAAGATCCGAGGCCTTGCTCTGCAATCTCCAGCACGTTGACCAGGGCTTCGGCGAGAGGAACCGCTTTGTGCTTGAGGATGTTGCTGAAGGTCACGATCCGGGGTCCCGGCAGACTCAGATCGTCGCGCAACTGCTGGTCGTCGGCGGAAAAGACGCTGGCGACCGGCAGCAGGGTCCCGTCGAGCTCGGCCTCCTTGAGATCGTAGAAGCGGACATTGCTGTACAGATCGGCGACCTCGTCGCAGCAGTCTCCTGCCATGTCGAGAGCATAGAAGCCCCGTTGCGTGCCCTCCATGACCGACTTGGCCGTCGCCAGCTGGGGCAGAACCTGCGGATGGTGGGGGCTGAAGCGTAACGCCAGGCCGCCGTCGACCACCAGACGGCCGAGTCCAAGGGCCGCCGTCACCACTCCGTCCTCGGCCCGTTGGGGGCCGATGGGATAAAAATTGCGCGACTGGGCCAGGCCGGCAAAGCTGGGGTAAAAGCGATCGCCATGGCAACGGCCGATCAGCTCCTGGATGATCACCCCCATCCTCTCCTCTTCCACCCGGTTGCCAGTGCTGGCCAGAAAGGTCTTGGCGTTCTGAAAGAAGGTCGAGGCGTAGACCAGCTTGACGGCGTTGCTGATCTGGCGTAGACGCACTTCGGGATCCCGGCTGCTATTGGGGATCATCAGCGTGCTGTAGATCCCGGCGAGAGGCTGGTGCAGCGAGTCCTCGAGCAGGCTGGAGGACCTTATGGCCAGTGGCCCTTCGATGTGATGGGCGATAAATGTCAGATCGCTACGCAGATCATCGGCGATCCGGCTCTCCAGGAAGCGGTGGGCGATCTCACGGTCGTCGTCGCAACTGTAGGCAAAGTCGTGGAGATCGTTGCTGTCCATCAGCTCGTCGAACTTGTCGGTAGTGATGACTACCGTCTTGGGGATTCGCACCGACATCCCGCTGAAATCGTGAGCATCGGTGTGAGCCAGGTTGAGGTTTAGAAACGCAATGCCACGGGCTTTGCCGCCGAGCGACCCCTGGCCGATACGCGAGAACAGGGTCTCGTCGAACTGTGTCCGGTCGAAGTCCGAGATGACGCCACGGTGAGCGGTCCGCTGGGTCTCGCGCAACAGATTGATGAGGAACTCGCGGGTGGCCTCGACGCTGGGGAAGTCGGAGACCTGTCGCGGCCGCAGCCGCTCGGCGGCCTCGAACTCACTACGAGCCATCAACCAGACGGAGAAGTGGTTGTGGGAGGCGTGGTGGACGAGCGACTCTTCGGGGATGACTGCCAGATGTCGCTCGAGGTCCCGCACATCTTTGGCTCGAGCCAACTCCACACCATCGGGATTGCGAAAGACAAAGTCGCCAAAGCCCAGTTTTCGGCGGAAGAAACTGCGAATATCGGCCAGCAGACTGGAGGAGTTCTTGTTGACAAAGGTGGCGCCGATGGCCTCGGCCTTCTCGGCGTTCTCGGCCTCCGCCGACTGCAGGAGGACCGGGAGCTCGGGGTCGTATTTGCGGACATAGCGGGCGAAGTCGAGACCGCCGGTCGGATCGAGCTGGCCGTCCCTGGGGATACGGACGTCGGTGATCAAGGCCATGACATTGTCGCTGTAGCGCTCGAAGAGCTCGACTCCCTCCTCATAGTTCGTGGCGTGGAGAATCTTTGGTCGGGAGCGCATGTACATGCGGCGGTGGAGCTCGTTGACCCCCTCGCTGTAGAGCGAGTGCGACTGGGTCATGAGCTCCTTGTAGATCATCCCCAGAAAGGACGAGTAGTAACGGGGCGAGTCCTCGAGCATGATGATCACCCGCACATTGCCGTGCTGGATGTCCAGATCGACGTTCTGCTTGTCCTCGATGTATTTGATGATGGCCAGCAGGATCTGCGAGTCGCCGGTCCAGAGAAAGGCACCGTCCATCGCCTTCGGGTCAAGCAGATTGCTCGCCCGGTCGAGCTCCTTGCGGTCGAGCGCGAGCAGAACTACTGGCCGCCCTGGGCGCAGCTTCTTGACCCGCCGGCCAAAGGCGTTGACGCCCATGTCCGCCAGACTCGTCATGGTCAAGATCAGGTCGAAGCGACGGGTCTTGAGCATCCGCAGGGCGTCCTCACCGGTGGCCGCGTGGGTCACACGGGGCGGTCCCGAGAGGCTCACATCCCGGTATTCGAAGAAGACCTGCTCGGTGAGCTGGCCGTCCTCTTCCAGAATAAAGGCGTCGTAGGGCGACGAGACCAGAAGGATCTCGCGCACCCGGTAGGGCATCAGGTCATGAAAGCGGCGATCCTTGAGGATCTGGTGACGAATAGCCATGCTCTGCCAAGTCTACCCCCTCGGCAGAGCAGCGTGGGTGGGCTGGAAGCACTCCTCATGGGCGAGGACCTCCCTGGGTTTTGGGGTCACTCTTCGGCGGTAGACTAGGAAATACTTGGGTGATTGGGCCTCCCGGCTCCGAGGGTTTCAGGGCCGGTGGAGGGTGGGGGCGGCCTTGACGGTTGCACCGATCGCGCGTATGCTTCCATATTGGATTCGAATTGGATGTAGGCGAGGACCTCGAAAATGGCGACCTTGACTGTGAAGAATGTTCCCGCGGAGCTTTATGAACGGCTCAGAGAAAGCTCCCGTGCCCATCGGAGGAGCATGAACAGCGAGGCCATCTGGTGTCTCGAGCGGGTGTTGAAGAACGAACGCGTGGACCCCGACTCCTTCTTGTCGAGGGCTCGAGAAGTCCGCGGGAGTGTCTCCGGCATCAACCTGAGCGATAGAGCGCTGCGTGAGGCACGGAACCGGGGACGCCCTTGATTGTTGCCGACACCAATCTCATTGCCTATCTCCTCCTGCCCGGCGAACGCACCAGGGACAGCGAAAGGGTCTACGAGAAAGATCCACACTGGATCGCTCCTCTTTTTTGGCGGAGCGAGTTTCGGAATGTCCTGGCCCTTTATTTGCAGCGCGACGAGATGACTCTCGAGGTCGCCGTGGAGCTGGTGGATCTTGCCGAGGTGCTCATGCGAGGTAACGAGTACACCCTTGCTTCGGAAGGGGTCCTCAGCTTGGCGGCTCAGTCCCGATGCTCGGCCTATGACTGCGAGTTCGTGGCCTTGGCCCGGCAAGAGGAGGTTTCTCTTGTCACCACGGACCGAGAGCTCCTCGCTGCGTTTCCCTCTATGGCAACCGCCCCTGATAGCTTTGCGGCCTAGCCGGCGGAAGTGATCCGCCAGACCTGGGCGACCACGAAGCAGAGGGCAAAGCCCACCTCACCACCCACCCCAACTGACTGGTAGAATCCTCTGAACCAACCTGATGGCTCAGCTTCAAGGCCTCGAGGCACCCCACACAGCAATCCTGAGCTGGGG
>Ga0255057_10000671_pt1 | contig 19570 bp, 13 predicted proteins | sample Cases_109_6_MG_FD_189022 | JGI IMG/M metagenome (GOLD analysis project Ga0255057, IMG submission 189022) | Seawater microbial communities from Amundsen Gulf, Northwest Territories, Canada - Cases_109_6 | ecosystem: Environmental > Aquatic > Marine > Gulf | place: Canada: Northwest Territories... | reverse complement strand
TCAGTTTGGCAAGGGCCCGCGTCAGAAGCGCGGCGCGTGTGTTGTCTCCAAACCCAAGCCCATCGGACATTCCAGCCGCTATTGCCATGACATTCTTCATGGCCCCTCCCAGTTCACATCCAATGACATCGTCATTGGTGTACACCCGGAACGTCGGGCCCATCAATACCGTCTGTATCGCCTGAGCTGTCGGCTCGTGACCCATCGCTATCACGGCAGCCGTCGGTTGCCCGACGATGATTTCTCCGGCGAGATTTGGACCTGTCAGAACGCCAGTGCGGCTCGGATCGTGATTGGGCGCCTCCTCATGAACCACTCGCGTCATCGAGGCGAGAGTCCCTTCTTCGATACCCTTGGTCAGAGAGATGACCGGAGTGTCGTTGGCGAGTTGGGGCGTTAGGGTGCGAAACACCTGGCGAAACCCGTGCGAAGGAACCGCCATGATGATCGCGTCGGCGCCTTCGAGCGCTGCCGGCAAATCGGATGTCGAAGTGAGGAGTCGTGGCAGATCATATCCGGGGAGGTAGTCAGAGTTTTGCCCGGTTTCGCTGATTGAGCGTGCCAGATCATCACGTCGAGCCCAAAGAACTGTTTCAACAGATCTGGCGGCTATCGAGGCCAGGGTCGTGCCCCACGTACCCGCGCCGATCACAGTCACTCGTTGCATCGTGGCGACGCTAGCTGTGAAAACGAGAAAACTGCCGGCGCCGTAGCCCCCTGTGGTTTCTAACCTCTATCGCCGATGAGTCTCTCCATAGGGATTGTTGGCTTGCCCAACGTCGGCAAGTCCACCCTCTTCAATGCTCTTACCAATGCTGGAATCGTGGCCGCCAACTACCCGTTTGCGACCATTGATCCAAACACCGGCATCGTCCCCATTCCAGATCCACGTCTAGACCGACTGGCAGACCTGTTTGGTTCCGCGAAGAGGACGCCGGCGACAGTGACCTTTGTGGACATCGCCGGCTTGGTGAAAGGTGCCAGCAATGGGGAGGGGCTTGGCAATCAGTTCCTTGGCAACATCCGTGACGTCAACGCCATCTGTCATGTGGTTAGGGCATTTGAGACCGAAAACGTCGTACATGTTGAAGACGGTCTCGATCCAAAACGGGACATTGGGATAGTTGAAACCGAGTTGGCAATCGCAGATCTGGAGACTATCGGGAGACGTCTCCCCAGGCTCGAGAAGGAGGCCAAGATCGACCGTGGGCTGCAAAGGCAGGTCGATCTACTCACCGAGCTCCAAGATGTGGTTGCAGCCGGAGAGCTGGTTGTAAGTCATCTGGGGCTGATGGAACGACATTCCGAGTTTGCAGATCTCCATTTACTGACGGCCAAACCTGTTATCTACGTCTTCAACTCTGATGAGTGGCTGCTCGCCGACCCGGGCCGACGCCGGGAGCTGGAGCAGATGGTTGCCCCGTCAGAAGCGATATTCCTCGACGCGCAGATCGAGGCCGAGCTGATCGAGCTCGAGGCTGACGAGCGGGCCGAGATGCTTAGCGCTGTGGGCCAGGGCGAGCCAGGACTGGACGTCGTCATCCGGGCCGCCTACCGGACGCTGGGGCTACAGAGCTATTTGACCGGTGGAGAAAAGGAGTCCCGGGCCTGGACGATCAGGGCTGGCGCCACTGCACCGGAGGCAGCGGGTGTGATTCACACCGATTTCGAGCGTGGGTTTATTGCGGCAGAGGTTGTCGACTTCGACAGGCTGATCGAGTCCGGCTCGTGGGTCGCAGCGCGTGCGGGTGGTCTGGTTCGGACCGAGGGTCGCGATTATGGGATGAAGCCCAACGATGTCGTCGAGTTTCGATTCAACCTATGAGCTAGACCTCCCGAGACATAGCGGTAACCGCAGTGACGATTGGTGCCTAAGATGACGACGTCATCGATAAGATGACGTGTCATCGACACCGTCGGGAGAGCCTCGATAACGAGGCGCCGAAGGGGCAACACCTTCCCGGAATCTCTCAGGCATGTAGGACCGATCGGTCGAGGCTTCGCTGAAGGAAACGACAGCAGGGAAGGGCAATAGCTTGCTACGGAGACCTCGATGCCCAACCCGTTTGAGAAGTTCGCAGACCGCCACATCGGTCCCAGTCATTCGGATATTCAGAAGATGCTTGCCACCGTTGGCGTGGCGTCTTTGGACGACTTGGTTGCCGGGACAGTTCCGACCTCGATCTTGGATGAGACGCTCGAACTGCCCGAGGCGCTGACGGAAGTAGAGGTAGTTGGACGGCTTACCGAGTTAGCTGAAAAGAACACTGTCATTACGTCGCTCATAGGTCTCGGATACCACGACACGATCACCCCACCTGTCATCCAGCGCAAAGTGTTGGAGAACCCTGCTTGGTACACCGCCTACACCCCTTATCAAGCTGAGATCAGCCAGGGTCGACTTGAGGCCTTGCTCAATTTCCAGACCATGGTCTCGGACCTCACGGGTCTCGACATCGCCAATTCGTCACTTCTCGATGAGCCGACCGCTGCCGCCGAGGGCATGGCCATGGCTCACCGTCTCCACCGTGGGAAAGAGAGAGTTTTCTACGTCCATCCCGATGTCCACACACCAACCAAAGCGGTCCTCACCACCAGAGCCTCGGCTGTTGGGATCGAAGTTCGAGAGCTAGACGACCATGCCGACCCTTCACAAGCATTTGGCGTGTTACTTCAATACCCAGGGTCATCTGGTGCGATCAGCGACCACAGCTCTGTTATCGACGCCTTCAGTGGTGCAGGCGCTTTCGTCGTGGTGGCCACCGATCTGCTCGCCCTCACCATGCTTGAGCCCCCGGGGGAGTGGGGCGCCGACATCGCTGTCGGATCGGCCCAACGTTTTGGGGTGCCGCTTGGCTATGGAGGGCCCCACGCCGGCTTTATCGCATGTCGGGAGAAGCATGTGCGCGCCCTCCCCGGTCGTCTCGTGGGTGCTGCTGAGGACACCGCGGGGAGGATGAGCTATCGGCTGGCTCTCCAGACCAGGGAACAGCACATCAGACGGGAGAAGGCGACCTCCAACGTGTGTACGGCCCAAGTCTTGTTGGCGATCATGGCCGGCTTCTATGCCTGCTGGCATGGACCCCAAGGCCTCAAAGCAATCGCGGGTGAAGTCCATCGACTCACATCAAGTCTCGCGGCAGGGATTGATTCTGCCGGATACAAGATGGTCTCCACCTGGTTCGACACGATCACTGTCAGGACGCCAGGAGCCGCAGATGAGATCGTCGCGCGAGCTCTCGAGGTGGGAGTGAACCTCGGTCTCGTCGACGATGACCATGTGCGTGTGGCACTTGACGAGAAGTCCGATGACGACTTGGTTGGGGTGGTTCTGGGGGTTTTCGGCGCCTCGATACCGGGTGAGCAACCTTCAGGAATCCCGGATAGGGCGATTCGCCGGACAGCATTCTTGACACACCCCGTCTTCAGTCTTCATCAGTCCGAAACCGAGATGCTGCGCTACCTGCGAAGACTGTCCGACCGCGACCTCGCCCTAGATCGCAGCATGATTCCACTTGGCTCCTGCACGATGAAGCTCAACGCGACTACCGAGATGATCCCGGTCACATGGCCCGAGTTCGCAGGGATTCACCCCTATGCGCCGGTCAGTCAGGCAGCTGGATATTTGGAGCTGATCGAAGAACTGGGTGAATACCTGGCCCAAATAACCGGCTACGACACAGTCTCTCTCCAGCCCAACGCCGGATCACAGGGCGAGTTGTCAGGCTTGCTGGCGATCGCCGCGTATCACGAGTCCCGTGGTGAAGGTCATCGTGACGTTTGTCTCATTCCCGCGTCTGCGCACGGAACCAACGCTGCGTCTGCGGTCATGGCCGGTATGCGTGTTGTGGTTGTTGCGACGGACGACCGCGGGAATGTCGATTTCGATGATCTAGAGGCCAAGGCATCGGAGCACGCTGACGCCCTTGCCGCCGCCATGGTCACCTACCCGTCCACGCACGGAGTTTTTGAGGAGGGGATCAAGGCACTGACCGAAATGGTGCATTCCCACGGTGGCCAGGTTTATGTCGATGGGGCCAATCTCAACGCTCTCGTAGGATTGGCGCGACCAGCCGAGTTCGGCGCTGACATCGGTCACCTCAATCTGCACAAGACGTTCACAATCCCGCATGGGGGAGGTGGTCCAGGTGTCGGCCCAGTAGGCGCAAAGTCCCATTTGGCGCCATTCTTGCCAAGCCACCCCTTGCTGGCGGCGGCAGGCCCCGATACCGGAATCGGACCAGTTTCCGGTGCGCCTTTTGGATCGGCCGGGATTCTCCCCATCCCCTATGCGTATATTCGCCTGATGGGCGCCGAAGGGCTGCGTCAGGCAACGAAAGTGGCGATTCTGTCGGCCAACTACGTGGCCAGACGGCTCGATCCCTACTTTCCCGTTCTCTATACAGGGGCAGGCGGGCGTGTGGCCCATGAGTGCATCCTCGATTTGCAGCCACTCACCAGAGACACCGGTATCACTGCCGAAGACGTTGCCAAACGTTTGGCTGATTATGGATTCCACGCCCCGACGCTGTCGTTCCCGGTGGTGGGGACACTCATGGTTGAACCGACCGAGTCCGAGAGCCGGGCAGAGCTCGACCGTTTCTGTGATGCGATGATCGCGATCCGAGCCGAAGCCGATCGGGTGGGTTCGGGTGAGTGGCCTCGAGATGACAATCCGCTGTCAAACGCCCCGCATACTTCCGAGGACGTTGTTGCGGATGACTGGGCACGGCCCTATTCGAGAGAACAAGCTGCGTTTCCTGTCAGGATCCTTCGTTCCGACAAATACTGGCCCCCGGTTGGGCGTATCGACGGTGTGGGTGGGGATCGGAATCTCGTCTGTGCCTGTCCGCCTCTCGATGCCTACCGCTGATCAGCTTGACAATTGCTCTTGCAGTGGGATGGTTACTGCCTGATTTCCTAGCGATCTTGAGGGTCAATCGGTGAGATTCACCGGTCAAATTCGGGTTCCCGATGTAGACCACCCGGGGGTTCCAGTCACCTTCGTTGTCGATGACAACCAGGCGGAGGTGATTCTGGAGGGTGACTCCCTTGGCAGGTGGTCGCTTTTTGACGTCCATGTGACCCGTCTTGTCTCCAGTGCGTTCCAGGTCGAGTTGGCCGACGAGGAAATCACATTCCTCGCCGACGAGCCCGTTGACTTTGCCTACAACGGCGTCGAGCACATGGCTCAGGTATGGGCCCGGTATAAGACAATGACGGTCCCGCGCCGAGTGATTGCCGTCAAACGATCCCGAAAGGGAACCACACCATCGCGACTCCAGGAATTCCGCGAGGCGATGATCGAGAATCTCAGAGCTGAGGGTGGTGAGAGCTCGAGCCGGGGAGAGCCCTCGATGCTCCCCGGCGAATCCGTGGCGACAGCGGCGTCTCCATCAACACTAGACCCGCTGCTCGAGCCCGTTACGGAGTCGAACGAAGCCGAAGACGGTGCGGAAGCAGTCATTCCAATGGTCGCTGGTTCCAATGAGCTCGATCGAGCTTCGGCGAAGACGGAGCTGGAAGCAATCGAAAATGCTGAGGCCCAGCGAGCGAAAGCCACGCTCATTGAGACCGAGCGAAGGGCCGAGGCCGATCGAATGGCGTCCGAGCGTGATGCACTCGCGGCTGAGCGTGTCCGCCTCGACGAACAGAAGCGGAGTCTGGAGGAGGCCCTTGCAGAAGCAGAACACCTAGAGAAGAAGCGTCTCGATGCGGCGCAAGTCGATATGGATCGGATCGAGAGTGAGAAGCGGGAGCTCGAGAAGCGTCATGGGGAGGAGCGTCTCAAGGCGGAGCAATTGGAAACCGAGCGACAGGCGCTTCAACAGCTTGAGGTCGATCGTGTCGAGCGCGAGCGCCAACAGGAAAAAGACCTCGCGGCGCGGCATTTGGAGGTCGAAGAGCTCGAAACCAAGAAACGGGCCGAAGCTGAGCGTCTCGAGAAGGAGCGTAAGGAGTTGGTGCGTCTCGATGCAGAGCGTGAAGAGACCGCTCGCATCGAAATGGAAAAGCTCGAGCTGGAGCGTCTCGAATTGGAGCGTCTCGAAAGTGAGAGGTTACAACGCGAGCGGGACGAAGCCGATCGCGTCGAGAAGCAACGTCTCGCTGAAGAGAAGCAACGTCTTGCTGACGAAAAGCGGGAGGCAAAACGTCTGAAGAAGGAGAAGGAAGCGGCCGCGGCCATCGCGGCGGAGGCTGAAACCGAACCTGAAACCGATGCTGAGGAAGAACCGGGCGGACGTGTCGCTGAAGTGCTCGGAACGTCAGTTGCCGGCGACCTCCCCGATAATGCCAAGGAGTTGGTGGTCGATCTTGGAGCCTTCGAAGAGGTGGCCCCGATCGAGACACCGCAATCGGGTACCGACACCGAACCGGCAATGGCCGGAGTGACGGAGAAGGCCGGAATCATGGGTGCAGTCAAGGCTGCCTTCAGTCGCACCGGCAAGAACCATGTTCACGAGTTCACAGAGGCCCCCGGTGGCATTGGCATGGTGCGATACATCTGCCGCGAATGTGGCTACGTCTCGATATCCAGCACAGATTGAGTTACATCGACTCATAATCTGCTGCCGGTACCCTCGCCGCAATGCCAATAGTCAGACCAGTCATTCTGTCCGGTGGTTCAGGAACACGTTTGTGGCCTCTCTCCACGCCCAGCCTTCCCAAACAGTTCGTCCATCTTCTCCCCGGTGGCACCCTCTTCACCCAAACGCTGGAGCGTCTCAGTGGTATAGAAGGCGTGGCACCGCCGGTGATTGTCACCGGGGCTGATTATGCCGATAGGGCGTCAGCCGCCGCCAAGGACATGGGCATGCCTGCTGAATTCATGATTGTGGAGCCGGCCGGCCGAAACACCGCACCGGCGGCTTTGGCCGCGGCCTTTTCGGTTGCAGCTGATGAGATTCTCGTCATCCTTCCGGCCGACCACATCATCGAGGACATCATCGACTTCGGAGGGACTGTCGAGTTGGCTGTTGATGAAGCTGAATCGGGATCCATCGTCACTTTTGGGATCACACCAACGGGCCCTGAAACGGGCTTCGGATACATCGAGATGGGTCGAGAATCGGGTCATGGGTATGTGGTCAACCGTTTCAAGGAAAAACCCGGCCCATCTGAGGCCATAGAACTTGTTGCCGATGGCCATCATATTTGGAACTCAGGCATGTTTGTCGTTTCGGCTGGTCTTCTCATTGACGAGGCGCTGATCCACTGTCCGAAATTGGCGGAAGGGGTGCTGGCTTCATTGCAACCGTCGCAAGGCGGGATGGTGCACCTTGATGAAGGGTTCCGGTCGGTGGAGAGTATTTCACTCGATCACGCGATCATGGAGAAAACCGAGAAGGCGGTGGTTGTGCCGATTGACGTTGGGTGGAGCGACGTTGGGTCATACCAGACTCTTTGGGAGCTATCAGAAAAGGACAATGCCGGAAACTCGGTGACCGGTGACGTGGTGATCCGCGATGTCTCCGGTTCGTTGATCCGGGCATCATCGCGAACGGTGGCCGTAGCCGGGTTGTCCGATGTGGTTGTGATCGAGACCGCAGATGCTGTGTTGGTTGTGCCCCGGGACCGCTCTCAGGACGTGAAGGATCTGGCAGCCGATGCTGGCGGCGACCGCTCTGCAGCACAATCGTCCTGAGGACGCTGCTCATCGTGGCGCTGCTTCTGGTTGGGGCGTGTTCGGTTGCCCGACCTGCTGATGATGCCACCGGTGAGAAGATCTACCAGCAACTGTGCTCCAATTGCCATGGTGACGACCTTGCTGGCGGGCTCGGCCCTCCCCTTGGTCCAGGGTCCAACTCGGCCGACCAACCAGACGAGTTTCTCGAGATCACCATCCTGCGCGGACGGGGTCGCATGCCTTCGTTCTCATCATCGCTCAACGACCAGCAGTTGGATCGTTTGATCGCCTTTATGCGTGAGGTGCAAGCCGGTTGAGCTCAATTCTGGAAGCACTCGAACTTCATCCGGTGCGGATCCCGATGCGTCATCGTTTTCGCCGCGTCGATCATCGCGAGGCGGTGTTGATCAAAGGCCCAACAGGTTGGGGCGAATTTTCACCCTTTCCTGACTATCCCCCTGAGGTGACGATTCGCTGGCTGGCGGCAGCACTCGAGCTTGCATGCACCGACCTTCCTGCGCCGGGGCGTCAGGTGGTGCCCGTCAACGTCACGATCCCTGCCGTTGACCCGGAGACTGCGACAGCACTTGTTCTGGAGTCGGGAGCAACAACAGCCAAGGTGAAAATCGGTGAGCCTGGTGACGACGCGGGTGTCGACGAAGCCCGGGTCGGGGCTGTACGGGAAGCAGTAGGCCCAGCTGGCCTTGTACGTGTCGATGTCAATGCTCTATGGGATGTCGAGACCGCCGCTCGGCGTCTAGAGAGTCTCGATAGGTTCGATCTCCAGTATGCCGAGCAGCCTGTCGCCACCGTCGACGAGATGGTGGAGCTGAGGCGGCGAATTCGAGTTCCGATTGCAGCCGATGAGCTGGTCAGGCAGAGCCCATATCCGCTTCAGGTCATTGAGGCCGGAGGAGCCGATGTGTTGATTGTCAAGGTCCAACCGATGGGCGGTATCGCCAGGGTTCTCGATCTGGCGGGTCGCTCTGAGATCCCGGTGGTGATCTCATCCGCTCTGGAGACATCCATAGGTATGTATGGCGGTTTGTTGGCAGCCTCGCTGCTCGATGAGCTCCCATACGCATGTGGTCTTGGCACCGTTTCCCTAATCGAAGGTGACCCCACCATGGCTCCGCTCATAGCCAGCGATGGGTTCCTCGAGGTGCGACGGCCAGAGCCGAACCCAGATCTTCTCGCCCGTTGGCGGCCAGAGCGCGACCGCTCGGCGGAAATGCTCCGACGTGTCAGGGCGGCAGCTGAACTTCTCACATGAGTCAACCCAACCCATCCACTGCACTGGCGCGGGCCGTCATCGATGAGTTGGCGAGAGGGGGGGTCACGCTTTTTGTGATTTCCCCAGGATCGCGTTCCGCGGCCCTGGCTATAGCCGCGTCGGACCACCCTGAGTTGGAGACCCGAGTAGTCCTAGATGAGCGTTCCGCCGCTTTTCATGCCCTGGGGAGGGCAAAAGCCTCGGGTGCTCCGACGGCGGTGATCGCCACATCGGGCACCGCACCAGCCAACCACTTGCCTGCCGTTGTTGAAGCCGACCTCTCCCTAACGCCCCTGGTGATTCTTTCTGCCGATCGTCCCATCGAGCTCCGCGGAGTTGGGGCGAACCAGACAATTGACCAGGTGAATCTCTTTGGCCCCCGTGTCCGCTTGTTCAGCGAGATTCCCGCACCGGATGAGCACAGCGATCTCAACGATCGGTGGCGAAAAGTTGTGTCTGACTCGGTATCAGCGTCGCTTGGCGTCGGTGATAAGCCTGGTCCAGTGCACATCAACATCGCGTTCCGGGAGCCGACCGTGCCGGTGGCCGACGACGGCCGGACCGAGAGTGGGGACTACTCATTCTCGATTGAGGGCAAGGACGACGGCAGCCGTTGGCTGTCTACCACACATCCTGGCTCTCCCCCGATCGAATTCTCGGTCGACTACCACCCACACGGGGTGGTGGTCGCTGGAGAAGGCGTGTACCACCGTGAGCGCCTTGTGGGGGTGGCCGATGAGCTCGGATGGCCAATACTGGCAACAGCTCAGTCGGGGATGCGCGGTCAGAAGGTTGGTGCCTCCTATCACCATTTGCTGGCCGGTGGCGTCCCCAGTGTCCTCCGACCCGAGCTGGTCTATGCGATCGGTGCAGTTGGCCCCAGCTCGAGACTCGAGGAGCTGATCTCTGCGGCGAGTGTGCGCATCAGGGTCGACAGCTGGGGTCGTCACATCGATCCGCGGAGGAATGCGACCCACATTCTCAAAGCCGACCCGGTCGCCGCCCTCGAGACTCTGAAACCGCTGGCGAACACCGACCAGGGATGGTCCGACAGTTGGCTGGAGGCAGACCGTTCAGTGGAGGCGGCCATGGCTCGGGTGATCGACGCTTCGAGGTCTCCGACCGGCGCGGCAATCGCCAAATCCCTGGATCATTCAGCATGGGAATCCCTCGTGGTTGGCTCTTCTCTACCCATCAGGGAGGTTGACGCCCATCTCGCTCATTCAGGTGAGGTCATCGCCAATCGGGGGGCGTCCGGTATCGATGGCTTCATCTCGACGGCGTTGGGCGTCTCATCCGTGAAACGGCGAACAGTCGCGCTGACCGGTGACCTCGGGTTGCTTCATGATGCCAATGGATTCCTATCTGACTCTGATGACGATCTCGTCATCGTCGTCGTCGACAACGACGGTGGAGGGTTGTTCGACGGGTTGCCACCGGCCCAGCATGCGCCCTCTTATGAGCGCCTGTTTGTTGCCTCCCAGGAACGGGAACTGGCGCAGTTGGCGCGATTTCATGATCTGGATTATTTCGAGACCAGCGCAATTTCAGAGCTCCCCGCTCTTGTTGATGCCGGACTTGATGCTGGGGGAGTCTCGCTGATCCGGGTTCCGGTTTCGCGGCGGGTGGACCTAGAGATGCGCCACCAGCTAGATGATGTAGCTCGCGAGGCGGTAGGCCTACTCGAGACCTAACGCCTGAAGCATCGGGTGCAGTTTGAGCTCGGTCTCAGCGAATTCACTCGATGCGTCAGATCCGTGGACCAAACCTCCGCCGGCGTAGAGAGTGACTTTTCCTTCCTCAACCAGCCCACAACGAAGAGCGATGGCGAACTCGCCTTCTCCTGCTGAGTTGAACCAACCCACCGGGCCGGCGTATCGGCCTCTGGGATTGGGTTCGATCTCGCTGATCAGGTCGAGGGCCTTCTTGGTGGGGGCGCCTGCCACCGACGCAGTGGGGTGGAGTGTCCCAAGAACGTCTAGAACAGTCGAGCCATTTGTGGCTGGTCCCTCGAATCTTGTCGCGAGGTGCTTTATCTCGCCAAACTCCAGAACCGTGCGTGCCGGGATATCGAGTGCGGTGACGTACTGTGCGAGTCCTTTGCGGACCGAGGATGCGGCGAGAACGTGTTCGAGGTCCATTTTGGCCGAACCGAGACTCTCGACGTTGGGCGCAGTTCCCGCGAGTACAAGTGATGAGATGACGCCCTCGCGGTGTGAGACGAGGAGCTCGGGGCTGGCACCCACCAACCCGTCGACAGCAAAAACGTAACAGTCTGGTTGACTCGCCAGTAGGTGGCTGGCAATGGCCGTGGTCGAAGGCGGATGATCCAACTGGACTTGCACCTGTCGGGTCAAGACCACTTTCTCGACTGCTCCCCGATCAAGGGCTGCCAGGGCAGTGTCCAAGCCTTGTTGCCAGGTGGCCTTCCCGTCTGATTGGACGGTGGCGTTGGTGATTGTTCGGTAGCTGTCGCCAAGGGTCGGTCCCTCAGTTTCGCTAACCGTTTCGGGCACAATCACGACTGAGCCTCCCACCGAAGGGTCAAAGGTGAACGAGGCAAAAGCCATCTCATTTCCAGAATCACGTAGCTCCGTGAGGGCTCGTTGGTATCGGTCGGGCCCTATGCCAGGGTCGATTCTCAGAAGCGTCCCCTTCCCGACTCGAGTCCGGTTCCGATGCGCCCAGATGAGATTCCGCTCCGTAGTCACTTTCACGTTGGGAAGGGTAGGGCTGGACGGAGTCTTTCCAATTCTGAGAGCCTGTCGACGAGGTTCTCAAACTCCTCGAGACTCCCCGATGCGACGAATTCCAGTGACCCGTTGCCTTCCTCACTGGCGACGCGTGACGTTTGGGCGGCTACCGCCGGTGTGGGATCGATGACGCGGATTTCGGGACCAGCCACTGTTGCGATAGTTGGTTTCAGGAAAGAGAAGTGAGTGCAACCAAGGACAAGAGTGTCGGCACCACCTGCGAGAACCGGCCCAACCACTGCTTGCACCAATTCCACAACGTCGGTTCCACCTGTCTCGCCTTTCTCGACTAAGTCGACCCAACCCGGGCAAGCCACGGTCACCACCCGTACATCAGAAGCATGTGCCGACACGACGGTGTCGAACAACTCACCCTGGAATGTCGCGGCGGTGGCAAAGACACCAATGACCCCAGTGGCACTGGCGATTGCAGCGGGCTTCACTGCAGGTTCCATCCCCACCACGGAGACTTTTGGGAACCGGTCACGGAGGCTCTCCAGCGCAGCAGCGGATGCGGTATTGCAAGCGACCACCAGGGTTGTTGCCCCCTTGTCCACAAGCATCTGAGCAACGTCTAGCGCCAACCCCTTCACCTCTTCGAGGTTCTTGGTCCCGTAGGGGGCATGAGATCGGTCGGCCACGTAGGTCAAGTCGGCGACGGGCATCAGCCGCCGAATCTCTGCCAACACCGAGAGACCCCCAACCCCTGAATCGAACACCCCAATCATGAAGTAGCGTCGCCATGCGCTCGACGGAGGTTGTAAATGCAAATTGTTGGTTCGGTAAGTGTCATCACCGGTGGTGTCTCGGGTCTCGGATTCGGCGTTGCATCCAGGATGGTCGACAACGGCGGCTCTGTCGTGATGCTCGACATCAACGAGCAGGGCGGGGAGGAGGCTGTTTCAGAATTGGGGGAGCGATCCCGCTTTATAACCTGCGACGTGTCCAATGCTGACGACGTCACCGCGGCAGTGACCGGCGCTCGGGACGCGTTTGGATCGATCGACGTGCTGGTCAACGCAGCAGGTGTCGCCCCTGCCCAGCGTGTCGTGTCGCGTGATGGCGTGCTGTTTGATCTCGATCTCTTCAAGTTCACGGTGGGTGTAAATCTGGTCGGCATGTTCGACGTGATCCGAAATGTTGCCGGTGTGATGGCAAAAAACGACCCAGGGGAGACCGGTGAGCGGGGTGTGATCGTCAACGTCGCTTCGATTGCTGCTTTCGAGGGACAGGTAGGGCAGGCCGCGTATTCGGCTTCCAAAGGTGGTGTCGTGGGAATGACACTCCCCATTGCACGTGACCTCGCGGGCATTGGTGTTCGTGTCAATACGATTGCACCTGGAATCATGGACACGCCGCTTCTTGCCGGCGCTCCCCAGGAGTTGCGCGATTCCTTGGCGAAGATTCACGTCTTTCCACAGCGTCTGGGGACGGCCGAAGACTTTGCCCATCTGGTGCAGGCCATCGTCGAGAATCCGATGATCAATGGCGAGGTGGTCCGACTCGATGCGGCAGCGCGTATGCCCCCAAGATGAGAGACCAAAGTGGTCCGTCACTAGAGCTCACTTAGCCCCGCCAGACTCTCGGGATTCTCCAAACTCGTCAGGTCTCCTGGATCCTGGCCCAAGGCAACAGCCTTCACAACCCGTCTCATGATCTTCTGTGACCGTGTTCTCGGCAGATCTTTCACCCACTCGACATTTCTCGGTCGAAAAGCCTTGCCCAAACTGACGTCGACGTGGGTTGTGACACGGCCGGTCAACTCGTCATCGGGGACAACTCCTGGCGCGGGCACCAAGAAGAGAGCTATCGCTTCGCCCTTGACTTCGTCGGGAACCCCGATCGCCGCGGCCATCATCACCTCGTCAAGTGCCACCGCGACTGACTCCACTTCGGCAGGCCCGATCCGCTTGCCAGCGATGTTCAAGGTGTCGTCGGAGCGTCCATGGAGATACCAGAACCCGGCTTCGTCGACCGACGCCCAGTCGCCATGTACCCAGGTGTCATCAAACCGCGACCAATAGGTGGCGACATATCGCTCCGGTTCACCCCAGAAACCACGGGTCATGCCCGGCCATGATCCCCGAATCACCAACTCGCCGACCTCGCCGCGCAAGGGATGGCCATCGTCGTCGTAGACATCGGCATCCATGCCCAGGGCCGGCATGCCCAAGGCGGTCGGCTTGATTCCCTGGATGATGTTGGCGGAAAGGATGCAGGCTCCGATTTCGGTGCCTCCGGCGATGTTGATGATTGGAATTCGCTCTTCGCCCACCTCGCGAAACAACCACCACCAGGGATCAGGATTCCAGGGTTCGCCGGTGGATCCGAAGATCCTCATCTTTGACAGATCGTGTTTACGCGCCTCGCCGGCCCCGTGAGGTTGTAGCGCCCTGACGAGGGTGGGGGAGAGACCAAGAATCGTTAGCTGGAGTTCGGAGGCGACTTGCCATATGCGGTCTGGTCCCGGGTAGTTGGGCGCACCGTCGTAGGTGGCTATGGCTGCGCCGTTGGCGAGCCCGGCCATGACCATCCACGGACCCATGATCCAACCCATGTCAGTGGCCCACATCAGCACGTCATCGCGGTTTACGTCGAGTTGAAAGGCGCCCTCCTCGGCCAGCTTCACCGTGAGGCCCGCCTGCACATGGACCGCCCCTTTGGGGCGACCGGTTGTGCCGCTGGTGTAGGCGATCAACATCGGGTCTTCCGAATAGGTTGTTGCCGCCTCGAGCGGTTCCGACTGCGGGACGAGTTGATGCCACCAATGATCTCGTCCGGGAGTCATCGGAGATCGGTCCCGGCTGAGATAGTCGACCACGAGTACGGCATCGAGACCCCCTGCGAACTCGATGGCAGCGTCGGCCACTTCCTTCATCTCGATCACATTCCCGCGTCGGGTGAATCCGTTGGCACAGATAATCACCCGCGGTTTGGGGTTCTCGAGTCGCGCAGCCACTGCCTCTGCCCCGTAACCGGAGAACACCGGAATGAAGATCGCGCCCAAACGGGCGACAGCGAGCAGAGAAACCACCGCCTCCTCCGACATCGGGAGATAAACGGCCACGGCGTCTCCTTTGGTGACACCCAAAGTTCGCAAGGCCGCGGCGAGACGACCGATTCGGTCCTTGAGCTCACCAAAAGTCAGTTCTCGTGTTTGACCAGTCTCTTTCTGGGATCGGACGGCCAAACGACTGGGATCGTCATCGGCCCATCTGTCGACACATGCCTTGGACATGTTGAATTCCGCACCGTTGAACCAGGTCGACCACGCATGACCACGCGAGGTGTCTTGGACGTTGGTCCACGGAGTGTCGAACGGCAGGCCAATGTGGTCGATGGCGGCGGGCCAGAACCATTCCGGCTCTTGGGCAGACCTGGTTACGAGTTCTCCGTAGCTTTCGATGTCGTGAGCGGCCATGAACCGAGCGGTGTGGGTCGACTTGGCGTGATCGCCGTCGGGTGACCAAGCGACTTCGAATCTTTCCATATGTTGAACCAGGTTATCGGATATCCCCCAAACTCAGGTCGGTCGTTTCTACGCTCAAGGCATGTCTGTGTCTACACAAACGGACCAAGATCGATTGGTCATGCGTCGCGCCGTCATGGGAGCCATCGCTCTCCTCGGTGTTGCCACAGTCGTCTGGTTGGCGTGGACGCTGCGGGACCTTCTATTCATGGTGTTCGTTTCTGTGTTTGTTGCGGTGGCGTTTGTCCCGCCAGTGCATTTCCTGGCGAAACGCGGATTGAAACGAGGTTTGGCAACGGGGGCGATCTTCCTTTCCGCGCTGCTTCTCGCAGTTGGATTCGTCTGGGCGCTGGCACCATTGTTCATACAACAAATTCAGCAATTGACCGACGCCATCCCCGAAATGGTCTTGACACTGTTCACCTGGTTGGACACCACCTTTGATCTCGATCTCACCAATTTTGACGCCGAAAATGTCGGCGCAGATTTGGCCGGTTACCTGCAAACGATCGGAGGCACGTTGATTGGCGGCGTCGTCAGCATCGCCGCCACGGTCGGAGGGTTACTGATCTTTTCCACAACGGTTGCTCTCTTTTCGTTCTACATGGTCGCTGAGCTACCCCAAATGCAGAAAACTGTCTTGTCAGCAATGCCACCAGATCAGCAGCGAAAAGCCCTCCACATCTGGGACATCGCTGTCGAGAACATGGGGGGCTATATCTACTCGCGTCTCGTACTGGCAGTCCTGAGCGCCACGTTGACGACGATCGTCCTTCAAATCCTGGGGGTGCCCTTCGCATTGTCACTTGGGATATGGGTTGGTGTCCTCAGTCAGTTCATCCCGGTGGTAGGGACCTATCTCGCCGCGATCCTGCCGGCCATCGTTGCCCTGACATTCAACGACGTGACCACGGCGGTGATCGTGGTCGTCTATTTCACTGCCTATCAGCAGGTGGAGAATTATGTCTTCTCGCCTCGCATAACCAAGCGAACGATGGAGATTCACCCCGCAGTTTCTATTGCGGCGATCATCGGTGGCGCGGCCCTGATGGGAGGGATTGGTGTCATCTTGGCCCTTCCGATGACCGGGATCATCCAGGCAATCATCTCGGAGTCGAGGAAGCGTCACAAAACGATTCTCGACGAACCGGAGACGGCGGACGAGACTTCACGCGATGGAATCTGAGGCCCGCATAGCAACAGGGCCTTGCTTACCTTGTCGCTTCGATCTTATGGAATGGCTCTAGCTGGAGGAACAAGAGTGACCACGACAAAGCCCTCTGGGCTCAGGTTGTTTGCACTCCTCGCGGTTTTCGCACTTGTTGCGGTGACCTGCGCCGACGCCGATCCAACGAGCACAACCCAACCGGTTGCCGACACTTCCACAACCGTCGAAACCGATGGCGGAGAGGGCGCAGATGGGATTGAAACCGATGTTGGCGGCGTCTTCAGAATCGGTCTCATCTCCAACATCACCACCGATAACTGGTTTGCGGCGCTTGATGAGTTCAATTCGACCTACAACCAGGCGTTTCTTGGTAGTGGAAAAATGGCGATGTTCACACTGACCCATCCCGGATTCGTATACGTGCCCGAGTTGGCGGCGACATCCGAACCCGTGAGGGCTGTTCAGGAAGGTGATATCTGGGTTGTGGAACAGCCGATACGCTCTGACGTGATCTGGTCGGATGGCACCGCGGTCAGCGCACGTGACCTTGCGTTCTATTTCGACGTGCAGCGTGAGTTCGAGCTTGGGGGCAACCATGTTTCCAGTTTTGTCTCGTCAGTTGTCCGTGTGACTGCCCCAGCGGACGATCTGGTCCGCATCGAATTCGACACAAAGCCCGGTCTTGCTGCGTGGCAGCATGGTGTCGGGCTCACCAGTTTCGTACCGGCGCACTTCTGGCAGACCCATGTCGAAGAGGCGCGCACGGTCGCTGCTGAGTTGGCGGCAACGATCACCGATCAGGAGGCCACGGCTGCTCTTGTTGATGTTTCGCTTGCTGACGAGGACCCTGGGAACGATCTGGCGCCAGAGGACATCACGCAGCAAATACTCGACTCATATGTCGCCGACCTTGGTGCTGATGAGAGCCGAGATGTTCTCTACCGAGTATCTGCTCCCATGGAGCCGTCGTCCGGTCCACAGATCTTCGATCGGTGGGAGCCTGGAGTCGTCGCGGTCACGATTGCGAATCCTGGCTATTTCAACAAAGGAACCGAGCACACTCTGTACTCGGACGGGTCAGTCCGCATAGTCAACGCGGCTCGCGGTGAAGACAATCTTTACGGTGGTTCCGGTGAAGGCGATGTGGTGTCCAGCTATGTCGAGGGCCCTCTTGTATCGGAGATCCATTGGATCGAACACGACACCAAAGATGCTGCCTACAACCAGTTGGTCGCAGGAGAGGTCGATTTCGTCTACGACCCGACCGGTCTTTCCAGCGGGCTGCGCGATCAGCTGGCGGCGCAGCCTGACCTGACATTCTCGGTGAATCAAACTGAGCGTTTCCGGTACATGGCGTTCAACATGCGCAAAGCGCCAATGTCCGACCTGGCCTTTCGTCAGGCCGTGGCAACTATCGTCAACAAGGAGGTGGTTGCTGAGACCGTTCTCGCCAACGCTGTATCTCCCGCCTACACCATCATCCACCCTGGTTTGACCTCGTTCTACAACGCCGACGCCCCCAGAGCGGGATGGGCCGATGGGGTTCCGATGAGTGAAGCCGACCGCTTTCTATCAGCCGTCGCCACTCTCCAGGATGCCGGCTACACATGGGATGTTGAGCCGGTAATCGATCCGGGCGACCCGGACCCGGTTGCCACGGCAGGTGCGGGGCTGACGATGCCCAACGGAGTGAAGGTTCCGGAGCTCACCATCCTTGCTCCCGCGTTGGGCTACGACCCGTACCGTGCCACCTTTTCGGTTTGGATCGAAGCGTGGCTGAACGACCTCGGTATTCCTGCATCTGCGGAGCCCACCGATTTCGAAACCATTGTCTCGGCAGTGTTCCCACCTCAGACCGAGGAGACTGCCCAGGATTGGGACTTGTACGTGCTTGGGTGGACTGGAGGCGAAACTTCGCTCAGGGGGACCTTGCAGGTGGCATTCTTCCACTCTCGTGAAGACACAGTGAGTGGGGGAGGTTTCAACACGCCCGGCTACGCGAGTGAGCGTTTCGATGCCGCAGCCGACGCTTTCGAATCCGCTACCGATATCGAGACCGCAGCGCGGTTCACCAGGGAGATGGATCTGATATTGGCGGAGGAGTTGCCATACGTCGTGCTCTTTCGGACTCAGATCATTGAGGCCTACAGCACGAGGGTTCGGTTTCCGACTGAAGTAATCATGAGCGGTCACTCTGGTTTTCCGAACGTATGGCCCAGCGCTGTGGTGATTGACGAAGAATCGTAGGGGCGCATGCTGATGCTCGACTCGACGAAACGCACGTTGCTTGGCTTCACCGCTCTTCTGGCTCTCGCTGAGGTGTTGATCGCATGCTCCGGATCGAGCGCCGGGACAACAACCACGGAGTTCGTTGCACCGGAAACCACAACCACCACTGTCCCAACCACCACTACAACGGTTGATGAAGGACCGTGCGCAGTGGCGTTCTGCGTTACTTACCACATCCGACCGGAAGCCATTTGGTCAGACGGGATTCCGGTGACGTCTGACGACTTCGTCTATACCTATGAGGTCTTTTCCGATCCGCTGAGGGGAAGTTCGATAACAATCGGATACGACCTTGTTGAAACGGTCGAAGTTGTCGACGACAAGACCGTCATATTTGGGCTCTCCGAGGTCTTCGGGCCGTGGAGAACCCTCTTCGACATTGTGCTCCCTGCTCACGTGGCCGACCCGATGAACCTTTCGGTTACCGCTTCGGCGTTCCGTCTTCAGGACCAAATTGTTGATGATCGGATCCTGCTCACACGCAACACCAACTTCTGGTCGTCCATCGACCCGGCGTCGGGGGCACCGGTCGGCGACGTGGAGCAGGTGGAGTTCGTCTTTGTCGAATCGGTGCGGGAACGACTTGGCGGTCTCGGCGAAAACACGTTCGACATGATCAACCCGAGTCCCCTTGCTTGGATGGTCGAAGACCTCGCAGAACTGACTGAGGTGACCACCACTATCTCAACAGGACCTTTCTGGGAGCATATCGACTTCAACCATGACGACCCGCTCCTCGGCCAAAGTTGGGTTAGGGAAGCCATTGCCCTTGCCATCGATCGGGAGGCAATCCTCGATCTGACGGTGAGGACGATCGGGCCTGATGCTCGGCCGCTCGACAACAGCATCTGGACGACCGACGCAGACGTCTATTCGCCCCACTACGACATTCCATTTGACCCGGTTCGGTCCGAGCAGGTCCTTGAGGATCATCTCTGCGTGAAAGGGGACGATGGTGTCTACGACTGTCAGGGGAGACGCATGTCTTTCG
>Ga0255057_10000670_pt1 | contig 19577 bp, 15 predicted proteins | sample Cases_109_6_MG_FD_189022 | JGI IMG/M metagenome (GOLD analysis project Ga0255057, IMG submission 189022) | Seawater microbial communities from Amundsen Gulf, Northwest Territories, Canada - Cases_109_6 | ecosystem: Environmental > Aquatic > Marine > Gulf | place: Canada: Northwest Territories... | reverse complement strand
TCGACGGCTTTTCGATTGGGCTACCAGTCAAAAAGCCGTCGACGGTTTCTGGCACGCGTGGACGACACTTGACGGTATCGCCGATCTCGTTACAGACCCAGCGAGGTTGGAGTGGCATCGGGCATGGTCGGCGTTTGCCCAGGTCCTCGCGAGACAGGCCGAGCGCGATTCAGACCTGAGTCTCGCCCGTTTCTTCCGCTTGGCCGAAGATGAGGACTTCGAAGCCACACCGCTGCTTTCCCATCGACTCACCGACGACCGCGTGACTTTGACAACGCTGCACCAGGCCAAGGGTCTCGAATTCGATGTCGTTTTCATTGCCAACGCCGTAGAAGGCATCTTCCCTGACCTTCGTCGGAGCAGGAGAATGCTTCGTCCCGAGCTTCTCTCACCGGAGCGCACAGTCGATCCAAGCGCACAGCATCTCTTCCAGTTGCAAGAAGAGATGCGGCTTGCGTACACCGCGATCACCCGGGCCCGCCTCCGGGTGGTGTGGACCGCGACAGATGCCGGCGTAGATCAAGGAGAGAACCGACCGTCACGTTTCTTGGTGGCAGCATCGGGTGTAAGCACGGTTGCCGAGATCGGGTCACCTCCTGAGACAACGAGAGAACCCGTCACGCTGAGCGAGGCTGAAACCGCTCTGCGACGCGACCTCCTGGATCCGGCGGCCCCGGCGGCGCGTCGGCTAACCGCAGCGTCAGTGCTCGGCCAACCGGAGGAGCCATGGTGGGAGCCCACCTCCTTCCCTGGCGTTCCTGAGTCCGGCCCCGATTCACCAATACTCGGAGAAACGATTCATCTTTCGCCCAGCCAGGCTGACAGCTACAAACGCTGCCCTCGTCAATACGCCATGGAACGTCGCCTCCGATTGGGAAACGCATCGTCGCCGTATGCGCACTTCGGGTCGCTTGTTCACAAGGCGTTGGAGAAGGCGGAGCGGTCGGTCATTGGGACACGCCAGCGACATGCCGAGGTCTCGCACGCCATCGAGTGCCTCGAAGATGTGTGGACCGACGCCGACTTCGGCACTCCAGAGTTGAACACCGCATGGCTGGGCAAGGCCACAGATATCGTCGTCAAGCTCTATGACAAGTGGCCAAACTCAGATGGAGTGCCCATCGACCTCGAGAAGCGGGTGACGGCAGTAATCGCGGACGTGCCCTGGGTCGGGGTGATCGATCGGATCGAGTCCACATCCGAAAGTACCTTGCGAGTGGTCGACTACAAGACGTCGACCCAAGCGATGAGTGTCAAGGATGCAGCCGGGTCCGTCCAGCTCGGTTTCTACGCCATGGCGCTCATGGCCGAGGGCGAAGACGTAACAGAAGCTCAGCTCTGGTACCCGCGCACCAGCGCAAAGTCCGTTTCCACCAGATCACTCGACATGGACGATCTGGAGAGCGTCCAAGATGAGATGAAGCGGGTGACGACCGCTATCAGATCTGAGGACTGGAAACCCGTCGTCGGCGCAGCGTGCGAACGATGCGCCTTTCGGATGTCATGTCCGGCATGGCCAGAAGGAAGCGGGGCATACCTTCCGTGACCAAACTGGTCCCCTCCAACGAGCAGCAGGAGATCCTGGACCTCGGCCTCACTTCGATTCGGGTCCGAGCCGGTGCCGGAACTGGCAAGACCACAACGGTGGCAATGGTGATTGCCAATCTCATCGAGAACCACGACATCGAGCCAGAGCAGATTCTGGGACTCACCTTCACCAACAAGGCAGCTGCTGAGTTGGCGGATCGAGTTCGCCAGACCCTCACCGAAGACATCGATCCCGGTCGCCAGATCGAGGTCCACACCTATCACGGCTTCGCAGCTCAGATTCTCTCGGAATTCGGCGCGCTTGTCGGCGTGGACAGCAGGGCGAAGGTCATCACGCCGACCTTCGCCCGACAAGTGATGACCGAGACGTTCCATCACCGGAATTACCGCTACCTCGATATCACTCAATCCCGCACGCTTGATCGGGTTCGGCGTCTCGGGGATCGGCTCGGCGATCATTTGATAGAACCGGGCGACCTCCTGAGCATTTCCTCGAGTCCCGACGACGAGACCTGGATGGCGCGACGAGAGATGGCTGAGACGCTGATCCAGTACGCCTCCGACAAGCGCGTGCTGCGCGTGGTCGACTACTCGGATTTGGTCACACTCTCCACCCGGATCGTCAGCGACTACCCCGATCTTGGCGGTGCCATCAAGGAGAGATATCGGGTGGTGGTCCTGGACGAGTATCAGGACACAAACCCGGCCCAGCGTGTGCTTCTGATGAGGATCTTCGACGACGGCTTTCCCGTTATTGCCGTAGGAGACGAGGACCAGACCATCTACGAATGGCGTGGAGCCTCCGCACAGAACTTCGAGCTCTTCCCGACACACTTCCCCACCAGGGCCGACAGGCCGGCCCACGAGCAAGGCCTAACTCTCAATCGCCGATCCACCCAACCGATCCTCGATGTCGCCAACGAGGTGAGGATCAAGGCAAACACGGAGGCTGATGCCCTTCGCGCCGTCGATCACGAACCCAGTGGCGATGTCGTCACGTTCTGGGCTGATGATGCTTTGGAAGAGGCCGAGTGGATCGCCCGAACATTCGAGGAGCTCCACGATGAAGATGTGCCGTGGGCCGAAATGGCCGTGCTCTTCAGAAAGAACAAGGATTTCGCGGTTGTGGTTGAGGCCCTGGGGCGGCATGACATTCCCATGGAAGTGGCCAACATCGGCGGACTCTTCTCGGTACCCGAGGTCGCCGATCTCAGGGCCTGGCTCACGGTGTTGGAGTACCCAGAGAACTCCCCTGCCCTCACCCAGATTCTCTTCGGTAGTAGGTACCGGCTTGGCATGGCCGACATTGCCCCATTGACGAAGTGGTTGGCAAGCAGCACCGATCTTGACGACGCGGAGGAACCTGCCCCCATCACTCTGATGGAGACAATCGAGAAGGCACCCCAGATCGAGGGCCTCCGCGATGAGGCTCGAAATTCGCTTCAGCTTTTCTTAGCCGTGTATCGCGAGGTGCTCACCGAGAGCCAGGGACTGACTCTCGTGGAGATCTGTCGTTCGGTACTCGACAAGACGAGGGCGTGGCAAGACATGGAAGCTCTTCCGCCCAATGCCCGGCTCACGGCGCGTCTCAACATCTACCGTCTGCTCGACCTCGCCGAGCAATGGAGCCCGCTGAGAGGTCGACCTTCGGCTGGTGCATTCCTCGACTACATCGAGTCAATGGAAACCGAGCCGGCCGAGGAGTTGGACGCCGCCCATCTCTCTGGTGAGGATGCTGTAACCCTTGTGACGGTCCATCGTGCCAAAGGGCTCGAGTGGCAGAACGTGGCTATCCCATCTGTGACAAAAGACAGTTTCCCCAGCCGTTCCCAGCAGTACCCGGACCCTGTTCGGTTCGCCGAGCACGTGCCGGTGACCATGAGGATTGACACGATCATGGATGACTTCCCGGATGAAAAGGAAGATCGCGACGTCTATCTGCGTGAGCGCCACTCGAAACAGGAATGGCGTGTTGCATACGTGGCTATCACCAGGGCCAAAAAGCGCCTCTTTGTGTCGGGGGCCTATTGGTACGGGCTACCGGAACCCTCAAAGAGGCCAAGGGAACCGTCCGAGCTTTTCGAGATCGTTGAGGGCCATGAGGTGGCAAGGAGCGCGGGCCATGCCGAGCTTGGCGAGCGGCCCACCTTGCTCCGAGCCGTCGAGCGGGAAGCCAACCCCGACCCGTTGTTTAGTGGAGGCTGGGAACAGGGTCTGCGTGCGGCAATCAAAGATCGGGAATCGATCGCCAGGATCGCCGACAATGAGGGAATCAGAGACGAGTATGAGCAGATGGTGGCCGACATGAGCCAACGTCTGTTCAATCTCGGAGAGCCCGACACTAAACCGACTTCCCACGACATGGGCAAGATCTCGGTCACCGGGCTCGTCACTTATGCACAGTGCCCGAAGAGATATTTCTGGACCAGCGTCGACCCGCTTCCGCGACGGCCCAACCCGGCAGCAATCCGCGGAACCGAGGTCCATCGCAGAATCGAGCTCCATCAGAGGGGCCAGGTCCCCTTCGAGGAGATGGCCGAGGATTTATACGACGTCAGCGATGACGACCGCACCGCGGGTCCAGGAGCGTTTGAGACATATCTGGACTCGAGGTTCGCCGATCCTGCCGCGACCATGGTCGAGGTTCCGTTCACCGTCCAGCTCGGCACTGGCTATCTGGTCCGGGGCCGCATCGATGCGGTCTATTGCGACGGCAGTAGATGGGAGGTGGTCGACTTCAAGAGCGGCAGACCACGAGACGATCCTGCTCGTGTCGTCCAGCTACAGGCTTATGCCATCGCCACCCAGGAGGTCGACTTCGGCAGGCCAAAGCCGGAAACCCTTGACGTCACGTTTGCATATCTGGGTAGAGGTCTCTCCGAAGTTACATATTCCGCAGACACCCAATGGGTTTCTGATGCCCGTGAATCGCTCGACTCACTGACCGAGAGCATCACGGAGTCGGAATTCGAAGAGAGCCCGGGATCTTGGTGTGAATCTTGCGACTTTCTCCGATTCTGCGGCCCCGGCCAGGCCCAGCTCGCTGACTGACTCGATGGCACTCTTCCTCTCACCGGTGATCGGTTATCTGATCGGCTCACTGCCGACCGCGGAGTGGCTGGGCCGGATGGTTGGGGTCGACCTTCGAAATGAAGGCTCCGAGAACCCAGGGACGAACAACGCTCTTCGCTTGGGCGGACCCTCCCTTGCGGCCATTGTTCTCCTCGTCGAGATGACCAAAGGAGCGATTGCTGTGGTCCTTGGAGGCGTCTTGGGTGGCGATGTTGGCGCCGTTTTGGCGGCCGTTGGCGCGGCCATGGGCAACGTCTACAACATGTATTACGGACTCAAGGGTGGCAAGGGTCTCGGGATCTCAATTGGAACTCTGTTTGCCATATGGCCAACCGTCGTGCTGCCCGTCTTGGCCATGATGGTGGCCACAGTTCTCATCACCCGATCATCAGGGGCGGCAGCCATCGTCACCATCGTCAGCCTCACCATCATGGCGGTCCTTTGGATGATCTTCGAGTGGCCTATGGCGTGGGGAATCGAGCCAACACATCTACTTATCGTTCTTTCAGTTGGCTTGGGGGCGGTGCTTTGGCGCAAGCACTGGTTCGACTCCCCTTTCAGCCGACAATCCCCTCACTCACTTCTAGAACAAGGGTGACCGGACCGTCATTCGTCAACTCGACCTCCATGGCAGCCCCAAACTCTCCGTTAGCCGTGACAACGCCACGATCGCTCATTCGTTCGACCATCCGATCGATCAGAGGGCGGGCGTGATCTGGCGGGGCGGCGCGCGTGAAGGAAGGGCGACGTCCCTTCCTCACGTCACCCAGCAGTGTGAACTGACTCACGACGAGGACCTGTCCACCGGTCTCCAGTAGCGAGCGATTCATCTTTCCGTCGGCATCGCCAAAAACTCGGAGATCGAGGATCTTGTCGACGGCGGCGTCAACATCCCGCTGATCGTCACCGGGAGCCACGCCCACAAGAAGACACAATCCACTACCGATGGTCCCGACTCGGGCACCGTTGACCGTGACCGACGCCGAGGACACTCGCTGTAGAACAATCCGCATCCCGTGATTCTGCCAGCAGAATCTGTGAGGCAAATAGAGTGTCGCCGTGCCCCGACGAGCGAAACCGGATATCGAGTTGTTGGAAGGGCCCAATGAGGGCGCCGTTGTCTACCTGCTCGATGTCGCCACCGAACTCGAACGTCGCCTTCTCGAGAGATGGATCCGAACCCATGTTGGATCGGCGGCGGAGACCGTCCAGATTGCCTCGTCTCGACGTGGACGCGGCGGAGACCCCCAGACTCTGACACGACTCCTTGCGGATGACGAAGACATCTTCTTCATCCCGGTTCGCGTCGTATGGATGGCGCCGGAGAAAAAGGGACGACGCTCAGTTACCTGGTCGGACGCTTTGAAACCGGGCGATCCCCGAGACCCAAGGGGCCCGCGTGCCTACTGGATCCGCACATTCCGCCCCGGTCGTCTCAAAATGATCGCGGCTCGTGGCGCCCACTCCAGTGAGCTGAAAGCAGCATATGAGTCGTCCCAGGCGATCGATGGTATGGCCGGATTCGCCACCCGTCGTGTCTGGAGTGTTCTCGATCAGGCTGAGCGCAAGCTCCGAGGGAATCGATACAAGATCCCCCGGTTCGTGCCTGAAGCCATCCTCTCGCGAAGGGACTTCGTCGAAGAGGTTGACGCTTTCGCCCGTGACGCGGGAATGGACGCAGACACCGCGTTGAACGACGCCGAGAAGTACCTGCGCGAGATTGCCGCCACCCACAGCCCCTACGTCATCGATCTGATAGCCAATGCCATCCATGCTCTCTACCGGCAAGGGTACGGAGCGATCAACTACGACGATGGGGAAGTCGCCAGGGTGGCCGAGTTGGGAAATTCGAACCCGGTGGTCTTCCTTCCGTCGCACCGGTCCAACCTGGATCGACTCAGCCTGCAGTTCATGCTCTGGGAGAGCGACCTACCACCGAATCACACTGCTGGAGGCATCAACCTCGATTTCTTCCCGATCGGCCCGCTCTTGCGCCGGACAGGACTGTTCTTCATCCGACGATCTTTCCGGGACAACCATCTCTACAAGCTCGTACTCAAGGCTTACATCGACTTTCTCATCGAGAAGCGCTTCCCCATGGAGTGGTACATGGAGGGTGGACGTTCACGCTCCGGGCGCCTTGGCCCTCCCCGTTTCGGACTTCTCCATTACATCGTCGACTCGCTCCGAAGCGGGAAAGCCGAAGACATCCAGTTGGTTCCGGTGTCGATTGCCTACGACCAAATCCAGGACGTGCCCGACTATGCGAGCGAGGCCCAGGGGCGTGGCAAGGAGGAGGAGTCCATCGGATGGCTGTTCCGGACAGTTCGATCGCTTCGTCGACGTTACGGCGATATCTACATCCGAATGGGTGAACCTGTGTCGGTCGCCTCCGTGCTGGACTCGATCGACGAGAGCGAGGAAGGCGAAGAGGCGTCGATCGGGCTTCAAAAGCTTGCTTTCGAAGTCATGTACCGCATCGCCAGAGTGACTCCTATCACTCCTACTGCAGTTATCAGCATTGGCCTCCTGGCGGCAAGAGGAGGCGCGCGTACTGCAGACCAGCTCGCCGAGGCCAGCTCCCAAATGATGGATTTCATAACGGTCCGCAGGCTGCCGCTCACGGAAGAGGTCGACTTCGCCGAATCGAAGGCCGCCACTGCCATCCTCGACTCCCTTGCTGAACACAGCAACGTGTCGAGTCATGAGGCGGTGGGGAGACGGGTCTACTGGCTCGATGACACCCAGATGATCCGACTCTCGTATTACAGAAATGTCATCGTCCACTTCTTCCTGGAACGCGCTATCGCTGAAATGGCTCTCACATCGTTGATAGACGATGATGAGCGCAGCCCCGATCTAGCCCGACGACGTATGTTGGATCTCAGAGACCTCCTCAAATTTGAGTTCTTCTTCCCTGACAAAGACGGCTTCCTCGCGAACGTATCGACCGATATCGCACTTGATGTTCCCGATTGGGAATCGACCCTCACCGCTACTGGCGCACTTGGTGTCATTGCAAAAATGGGCGACCCGGTCGCCTACTGGGCAGTTCTCCCGTTCCTGGATGCATACCAGGTCGTGGGCGATGAGCTCGAGTCGCTTCGAGGCGCATTTGACCAAAAGCAGTTCCTCAAGGCCTGTCTGGCAAGAGCCCGGATGTACCGCATCGAGGAGCGGCTCATTTCGGGGGAGAGTGCTAGTCAGGTCTTGTTCAAGTCTGCGTTGTTGCTAGCGAAGAATCGCGATCTGATCGAAAACGGACCTGAGGTGGGGAGACGCCGGTCCGATTTCGCCGCAGAAGTCAGAGACGCCCGAACGTTGGCGGCCTCCGGGATCTAGCGACAGACCGCTAGCGCTCCGCTGACTGTGCGTTTGGCTCAGCCGTCGCTGTCGTAGCGACGATGGGCGTCGGCAATCATCTCCTCGGACGTCATTGGTATGACAGAATCATCCGTCATGTCTGGAACGGCTTCGGATTGATCGGATGAGTCAAAACCAATCGCTTCCGCAAGTTCGTCCATGTCAACGGGCTCAGGGGCAGCTTTGCGTGGCGCTGGAGAAGGTCTGCTCTCTGCCGGACGAGAGGGTGCTGGCTTTGGTTGCTCTGGGGCGACGGTCTGCGAGCCCAGAGCGTCGTCGACGCTCACCTGCCGACTCCTCCTCTTGATGGCCCGACCAGTGAAGAGCAAGGCAATCGGTATGAAGAAGTTTGAGCCGAAGAACGCCAGGATATCTCCAAGAGGCGTGCCGCCGACGTTGAGGAAACGCGACACGAAGTAGAGAGCGATCCAGACCGATCCGATCCCGGAAATGATCTTGCCTAGACGAAGACGGCTGTCAGCTTCTGCCATGGGGTCATTCAACCACTAGTGGTGTGTCACCGCTAAGGCCGGGTGATCGCCACGCGCAACCGCCACGCGGCCAGTATCAGCAGAACCGTCGCGTAAGCGGTCAGAACACCAAGCTCGGGAAGGATGTCGACGGTTGTCCCCCCACGACGTACCAGCTCGGCAAACGCATCGAGTGCCCAGGCGTGTGGTGTCAGATGGGCAACTTTCTGCATCGTCGGACCAAAGAGCTCGATTGGCAACATCGAGCCTCCGAGAGCAGCCAGACCGATACTGAGCATGACTCCAACCCCACTTGCCTGCTGATCATTGCGGAAGCTCGCTCCCAGGAGTATCCCAGCCCCGGCGCCGACCGCAGAGAAGGTCACCAGGATGAGAAACGCCCCGATGGGGTCACCCCAGTTCACCCTGAAGATGAGGAATGTCAGTGCCATGATGTAGATCCCCTGAACCATGGCGGTCCCCCATCGCCCCACCGACTCACCCACGACAATGGTTCTCAGAGATGTCGGGGTGGAGAGCATTCTCTTGCTGATACCCAATTGGCGGGTGAGGATCAGCGCGGCTGACCCGGCAAGAGCTGTGAGAAACACGAACAGGACCAGTTGCTGGGCGGCCCCCAGATCGAAACGCCCGAGAGTGTCGGGGAACAAGGCCTCACCAACGGCGGAGACCTCGACACCGAGGCCTGAGGAGCCTTCCGCGATTCCGGCCGCTGTGTCAAAAGCCTGGGTGAAGGATGCCCCCGTCTCTGCGGTTGCAAACTGAGCGGCCCCCACCGGCATCATCACCTCGCCAACCGCTGCGCCAACGATGGACCGGAGTTGGGCGCCGAACCCGTCCGGGCGGGACACGAAACCCATTTTCACTACTTCACCCGATGCGGCCGTCTCGTCCATACCCGCGGGTAGGAAGATTCCCGCTTGGACGTTGCCACGCTCCACCGCCGAAAGTAGGGCATCTTCGTTTTCATAGGGGATTACATCGATCCCGTCGATGGATTCGAGCTCCTCCGTGACGGATTCAGCGATCCGGCCACTGTCAGCTGCATACATGCCGACGGCGGGATCGACGCCACCACCGAACTGTGCGCCGATGAGGAGGATGATCGCGATCGGAAAGATGAACACGAAGAAGATGTTGGAGCGCTCGCGAAGCATGCGTCTTATGTTGGAAGCCCCGATCGCCAAGACTCTCATCGGTCCAACCTTCTCCTGAGCAGGACCCATGCGACAGACCCGGTCACGCCGGCAAACAGGAGCAATGCCCCCATGGAAGGAACCGCTGCCGTCCACGAACCGCCATCCGCAAGCTCACCAAGCCCTCTCATGAACCAGGCGTGAGGGGTGAGAAACGTGAGTTTGGAGAGGAGATCGTCACCTTGGCCCAGCGGAAAGAACACGCCACCCAACATCCCCAGAGTGACCGCGATGATTGCACCCAAGTTCCCAGCTCCTTCGGGTGTCCTGGCCGCCGAGGCCACCAAACCCATGATCCCCACGGCCGAAAGAACGCCCGCGATTATGAGCCCTCCCACCCCGATTGGCGCTCCCCAATCGGCCCCCATCAGAAATGGGAGCGACGTTGCAACGACCAAGGTTGACATCGAGATGACGCCAAGCGCAAAAGCGAGGATCGCTTTGCCACCTACGACGGACAGTCGGCCTATCGGTGCGGCCATCAGCCGGACCAATGTCCCGTCACGTTCCTCCTCGAGCAACCCGAGAACACCGAACTGAACTGTGAAGAACAGGAAGAAGATCGCCATCCCGGCCGCGAAATAGGTCGTCACGTCCAATTGTCTCGTTGCCGCGGAGAAATCCTCGAGCTGATAGGAGAAAGCCGCCGACCGTGGATCAAGTGACAAAGACCCGATGAATTCGGGAGTGATCGGCGTCGATGTCAGCGTGGCAGTGGCGGCGATGGCAAGCTGCGCCGAGTCAACGCCACTGGCGTACTGTTCGGCTATTGAAGCCCCGATCTGGGTCGAGGTAGGTGCATCAATATCGCCTATCACCTGAATCGTGGGTGAACCCCCGGTCTGAATGTCCCGTCCAAATCCGACATCTATCAGGTAGAACGCGTCAATCTCACCGTCCTCAACCGCAATTGCCCCCATGGCTTCTTCGTCATAGGTCTGAAGGGTCAGAATCCCATCGGCCTCCGCCCCTTCGAGTACCCCGGTGAAGGCCTGCGAGATCTCCGATTGATCGAGATCCACCATCCCATACTCGAGACCCAGCCCTGTCGCAGGGTCGGAGGCACCTCCGAAAACGAGATTGAAGATGAATGCAAGAACCAGCGGAGCAACGACTCCAAAAATGAAGGCCGACCGGTCGCGAAGACGGAGCTTCAGGTCCTTGCGTGCGATGAGCGTTGAAGCGGGCACTAGTACTCCACTAGTCGCGAAGGGCCTTGCCCGTCAGATGGAGGAAGACTGCCTCCAGATTGGGCTCGACCACCTCAACACCACTAATCGTTCCTCCCGCAGCCGTGATCCGCTCCAAAAGCTCGGGCAGAATCGACGATGCCTCGGTGGCAAGGATGTGAAGCTGATGATCTGTGGATGACGCTTCCGACACCCCAGCGACGCCCCTCACGGCATCGGCCGCGGCGCTGAGGTCGCCTCCACCGCCGATGGTGATTCGGTCCTTCTCGCCGACCATCGCGACTAGTTCGCGTCTGGTCCCTTCAGCCTGAATCTTGCCTTCATCGATGATGGCTACACGATCACAGAGACGCTCTGCCTCCTCCATGTAGTGAGTCGTATACAGAACAGCCATGCCCTCATCCGACAGATGTTCGATTGATTCGAGAATAGCGTTTCGGGATTGGGGATCAACACCTACGGTCGGCTCATCCAGGATCAGGAGCTGTGGTTTGTGGAGCAATCCGATCCCGATGTTCAGACGCCGCTTCATCCCACCGGAGAACTCCTTGACCAGATCGTCGGCCCGATCAGAGAGACCGATCACACCAAGAAGCTCTTCGACACGAGACGTCAGATCGGTTCCCCCCATCCCGTACAGGCGCCCGAAAAAGGAGAGGTTCTCGGTCGCTGTCAGATCGGGGTAGATCGCCAACTCCTGAGGCACCAACCCGATGGTGTCCTTGCCAATGGTGGAACGTGTCGAGATCCGGTCGCCCTTGACCATCACCTCGCCGGCATCGCCCTCGAGCAGACCGGCGATCATCGAAATCGAAGTGGTCTTTCCCGCACCATTCGGACCAAGCAGCCCATACGTCTCGCCTTCGGCGATAGCAAAACTCACACCATCGACGGCAACCAAGTCATCAAAGGTCTTGACCAAGCCTTTGGCCTGGAGAATCGCTGCCACGTCACCCTCCTGATTTGCGATCCAGGGACTCTACCGATGCAATTCATGAGTATGTCCACCGGTATCCTGAGAAAGTGGGCGGCTACATTCAGACCACTGCCGGGCCTCTGCATTGGAGGGATTACGGTGGCAACGGGCGGGTCTTGGTTCTCGTGCATGGTCTCGGCGGGTCGGTCGCCAACTGGGACGCTGTCGGCCCGAGGATGATAAGCCTGGGTCGAGTCGTCGCCGTTGACCTGCCGGGATTCGGACTCTCCCCTCCCTCCCATGATTGGGGGTTGGAGACACACGCAAGGGTATTGCGCGCTTTCATGGCGGAGTTCGCTCCGTCCGTGACCCTGGTTGGCAACTCGATGGGCGGTCTCCTGGCTGAGATGGTTGCCTCGGGTTCTCCAGAGACCGTCGACTCGCTGGTACTGATCTCCCCGGCAACGCCCCCACGATTCCCGGATCCAAGAATCCATTGGCCCACCGCGAGGCGTCTGGCCCTTCAGGCGACACCCGGAATTGGCCCTGTAATTTCCAGACATTTCCTCAGGAGCCTTACCCCAGAAGAACTTGTGACGCTGAGTCTCGAGACGATCACACACAAACCTGGGCGGGTTCCGATGTCAGTCGTCGAGGAGTTTGTGAGACTCGCCCGTGTGAGGATGCAGTTGCCATGGGCGGAAGAGGCTGTACCACGCACCGGACGGTCGATCGCTGCCATGTTTCGCAAGCCATCGGTGTTCGTTGCCATGATCCGTGAGATACAGGCTCCGACACTGGTGATTCAAGGCATCGGGGACCACATTGTCTCTCCCACCGCTGTCGAGTGGTTGTGCTCGCTGAGACCCGACTGGGAATACGTCCAAATGGAGGACACCGGCCACACTCCGCAGTTGGACGCGTCGATCCGGCTTCTCGACCTTGTCGTCCCCTGGCTCGAGTCCTCCCTGAAACACCAGATCACGGCGTAGTCTGAGTTCCATGTCAGATCTAGGAGAGACATTGGGGGACGAGTATGTTCACCAACTGCCCGATGCCGACCCCGCAGAAACCAGGGAGTGGATCGAGTCGCTTGATGCGGTAGCTGCCGAGCAGGGGCCGGTTCGGGCGCGATTCTTGCTGGCAAAGCTGCTGGAAAGAGCTCACAAAAAGCGACTGGGCGTCCCCGGCGCTGTCACAACCCCACACATCAACACCATTCCCCTGGAGGAGCAGCCCGAGTTCCCCGGTGATGAGCATCTAGAACGTCGCATTCGCAGGTTCATTCGATGGAATGCAGCTGTCATGGTCGTCAAGGCGAACCATCGCGAGAAGGGCATCGGTGGCCACCTATCCACATTTGCCTCATCCGCCACTCTCTACGAAATCGGCTTCAATCACTTCTTCCGCGGTAGGAGCGCCCCCGGCGGGGGTGACCACGTCTACATGCAGGGCCATGCAGCGCCGGGCATTTACGCGAGGGCATTTCTGGAGGGCCGCTTCGACGAGAAGCATTTGGACAATTTCCGCTTCGAGATCGGCGGCGACGGTCTTTCGTCATACCCCCATCCCCGGCTCATGCCCGAGTTCTGGGAGTACCCGACCGTTTCGATGGGACTCGGGCCGATCAACTCCATCTATCACGCTCGCTTCAACAAATACTTGGGAAACCGTGGCCTGGATGACACTTCCCGGTCCCGAGTCTGGTGTTTCGTCGGCGACGGTGAGACCGATGAACCGGAAACCCTCGGCGCCATATCGCTTGCAACCAGGGAAGGGCTGGACAACCTGACATGGGTTGTCAACTGCAACCTGCAGAGACTGGACGGGCCGGTGCGAGGCAATGGGCACATCATCACCGAACTGGAGGCCGTGTTCCGTGGTGCCGGATGGAACGTGATCAAGGTCGTCTGGGGAAGCGGGTGGGACTCTCTTCTCGCCCAGGACTCAGAGGGAGCCCTGGTTGAGGTAATGGGATCCACCGTCGATGGCGAGTATCAGAGGTACAAGGCCGAAGACGGCGCTTACGTCCGTGATCACTTCTTCGGGAAGGATCCGCGGACCAAGGAAATGGTCAGCGATTGGAGCGACGACCAGGTCTGGGCGCTACGACGCGGAGGTCTCGACTTTCGCAAGGTCTATGCCGCATACAAGGTCGCAACCGAGCTCGATAACGGGAAGCCTACGGTCATCCTCGCCAAGACGATCAAAGGCTGGACCCTGGGACCGGACGTCGAGGGACGCAACGCGACACACTCGATCAAGGAATTGACCAACAAGCAATTATTGGATCTTCGGACAACCCTTCACCTCGAGGAGGAAATCTCCACCGATTCTCTCGAGGGAGCCCATGAGCCGCCGTACTTCCGACCGAGCCCCGGAACACCGGAGTTCGAGTACCTCCATGCGCGACGAGCGGAACTTGGTGGTCCGCTACCGCAGCGCGTGGTCAACCCGCACCTCTCCCTCCAGCTGCCCGGAGACGAGGTTTACGCAGAGGTCTATGCCGGCTCCGGAAAGGTGGAAGCGTCAACCACCTCGGCCTTCACCCGTCTCCTCCGCAGCTTGTCACGCGCCGACGAGTTTGGGCCACATGTAGTCCCGATCGTTCCGGACGAGGCGCGCACCTTCGGAATGGACTCTTTGTTCCGCGAGCTCAAGATCTACGCCCCCAGGGGCCAGCTCTACGAACCGGTGGACGCGGCGATGCTTCTCTCCTACAGCGAGTCGCAGGACGGCCAGATTCTCGAAGAGGGCATTACCGAGTCTGGCTCGCTTGCATCGTGGACTGCGGCCGCCACCTCCTATGCGACCCGGGGTCTCCCCATGGTCCCCTTCTTCATCTTCTATTCGATGTTCGGGTTTCAGCGTGTCGGTGACCTGATCTGGAATGCGAGCGACGCGAGAGCTCGCGGCTTCCTGCTGGGGGCGACGGCCGGACGAACCACTCTTCAAGGTGAAGGGCTGCAACACCAGGACGGGCACAGTCTCATCCTGGCCTCCACGGTCCCTGTATGCCAGGCATACGACCCTGCATTTGCCTTTGAGGTCGGGACCATCATCGAGCACGGGCTCGACCGTATGTACGGCAGCAATCCCGAAGACGTCTTCTACTACCTCACTCTCTACAACGAGACTTACGCCCAGCCAGAGAGACCAGAAGGTGTGGAGCGCGGCATCATCGACGGTCTCTACAGATGGGCAGCAGCCCCGGATTCGGTAGAAGCCGACATGAAGATCCTGTTCTCCGGCACGGCGCATTTGGCGGCGAGACAGGCTGCGACGGACCTGGCCGAGCACTACGGGGTCGGTGCCGAGCTCTGGTCCGCAACTTCTTATAAGAAGCTGAGAGAAGAGGCTCTGACCGTCGAACGCTGGAATCGCCTCCATCCGAGTGACGACCCAAAAACACCCCTGGTCACCAGACTGCTCTCCCACACAGCCGGTCCCACCCTCGCCGTGAGTGACTTCATGACATTGGTTCCAGATCAGATCGCTCGCTGGGTTCCGGAAGACTTCTCGACTCTGGGAACCGACGGCTATGGCCGCTCCGATTCCCGCCAAGCAATGCGGCGATTCTTCGAGACCGACTCGGGGCACGTAGCGGCTGGGGCTCTTTCGCTGCTGGCCAAGCAGGGACGTGTCCCGGTGTCGACAGTCAAAGATGCATTCGATCGCTACCAGATTGACCCCGAGACAATGAACCCCGCGGAGGCCCACTGATGGCCACCTACCGCGAGATAGTCGAGCGGGCTCGAGGCGGGATAGATGAGGTGACTCCAGTCCAGGTGATTGCCAGACTGGATGACTTGTTGGTGATAGATGTCCGTGAGGCCGAGGAGCATCAGCAAGGGGCCATCCCGGGTGCCTTCTTCCTTTCCCGTGGGGTCCTTGAACGTGATATCGCCACGATTGTCACCAACTCAGAGACCGAGATCGTCCTGTACTGCGCCAGTGGATCGCGCTCTGTTCTTGCCGCTGCCGCTCTGAAGCAGATGGGCTTTGAGCATGTCACATCCATGTCTGGCGGGTTTGACCAATGGAAGATAGATGGTCTGCCTTGGGGCGACCCGACCGGTTTGACCAGCGATCAGCGGACCAGATACGCCCGACATGTCCGACTCCCGGAGGTGGGTGAGTCCGGCCAACTCAAGCTGTTGGGATCGCGTGTACTGCTGGTTGGGGTGGGAGGCTTGGGCTCGCCCGCCGCCCTCTATATGGCGGCCGCCGGGGTGGGGACTATAGGTGTCATCGACGACGACGTTGTCGACTCCTCCAACCTGCAACGTCAGGTTCTTCACAACATTGATCGCGTCGGCATGTCCAAAGTCGAGTCGGCTCGTGAGACCCTCCTCGCCCTCAACCCTGACGTGAAGGTCGAGACCCACCATAAGCGTCTTATGGCAGCCAATGCACTGTCGATCATGGCCGATTACGACGTTGTCGTCGACGGAGGTGACAACTTCCCCACCCGATATCTGGTCAACGATGCGTCGCTTCACCTCCGTGTGCCCGTTGTCCACGGCTCGATCTTCCGATTTGAAGGCCAGGCGACCGTCTTCACGCCATACAGCGGTCCGTGTTATCGGTGTCTGTACCGCAAGCCGCCGCCACCAGAACTCGCCCCGTCGTGCGCAGAGGCCGGCGTGTTGGGTGTCCTTCCCGGAGTTGTCGGGTCGATTCAGGCGATGGAGACGATCAAACTGCTGCTCGAAATTGGCGACACACTGTCTGGCCGTCTTCTTGTCTACGACGCGCTCGAGCAGGATTTCACTTCTGTGGCGGTGAGTCGGGATCCGGATTGCCCCGCGTGTTCCGACGAGGAGCGACTGCCGATGCTGGTGGATTATGACGAGACCTGTCGTCCGGCTGTCTGACTCACTTCGCAGCCAGATCATCGACCACTGTCGGAAAGCCCTACCAAACGAGGGTTGCGGACTGATCGCCTCGGATGATCAAGGTGAGGTCGTCGCCGTATATCTGACGGCCAATCTCGACCAGTCACCAACCGGTTACACCGTCCCACCGAACGAACACCACAAAGCCTTGCTAGAAGCCGAGTGCCACGGTTGGGTGTTGTCCGGAGTCTTCCACTCTCATCCCAAGGGATCCGCGAAGCCGTCGATGGTCGATGTCGAGTCTGCGTTGGAGCCCGAGTGGTTGTATCTCGTGGTCGGACTCTCGGGAACCCCGGCGATCAGGGGCTGGCGAATCAGACGGTCGGAAATCGAAGAGATCTCTCTGATATAGCCATAATGGACCGATGCATCGCAGCACCGCCGAGTTAGAGACACACCTAGAACACATCCTTGACGCACCGACCCAGACCGGACAGGTCGAGATGATTGTTCGCCGCCCTGCGGATGGAGAGCGTGAGGTAACCCAAAACGGCCGGTTGAGTCTCGAAGACGGGCTTGTGGGTGACAACTGGAAAACGAGGGGAAACCCCAACACCGATGATGGAGCAGCCGACCCCGAGGCTCAGGTCACTTTGATGAACGCCAGGGTCTCCAATGCAGTGGCGATAACCGCAGATCAGTGGGCTCTTGCCGGTGATCAGTTGTACGTTGACTTCGACATCTCGATCGACAACCTGCCCGCGGGGACAAGACTGGCCGTAGGCGATGCAGTTGTTGAGATTTCTGCGAAACCCCATACTGGTTGTGCCAAATTCTCAGAGCGGTTTGGACCGGAGGCTCTGAGATTCGTGAATGTGGGAATAGGACGCGAGAACAGATGGCGTGGGGTCAATGCCTTCGTGGTTCAGGCCGGGGATCTCGCTATAGGAGACAAAACCGAGAAGCTCGTCTAAACCGCAGCGAACCATCCCATCGACCCCCGATCGGCTAGCCAATGCTGGTGGGGGTGGACCATGTACCTGCCGTAGTTGAGGTGTCCCCGGTCGCGGCGGGTGAGGCTGTTCCGATGGGAGGGCCCGCGCATGCTGCGAGAACAAACCCGGCCGCAACTACCAGTGACGGCAGAGCTCGCTTCACCTAGTGGTCTGCCACTAAACGTCGCCCACTATCAGCAGACCGACCATTCCTGCACCCTCGTCGTTTCCATGGAACGTGCAGAAAAAGGCGTATTCACCTGGCTGGTCATAGGTGATGACGGCTTCATCACCTTCCAGTTGCTCAAGACTGCCAAATTCGTCTCCCGTTGACCATGACCCATCCACCGCCACGGAGTTGTGTTGGTTACGACCGGCGCCAAGCCAGTTGACCGACCCACCGACCGGAATCCGGATCTCGGTATATTGGTACCTGTTGTCGAACATGTCGACCGTCACATCGTCACCCTCGAAGACATCGCCCACTCCACCTTCGTCAGAGCTGCAAGCTGTCAGAACGATCGCCCCGAACACGGCAGCGACACTTATCGATCGCCTCACTTGCTCTCCCCACCAAAGAGACCCTTGAACCATGCCCAGAGGGACGCAAAGAACAGTGACACGCCATTGAGGTCGGAAGCCCGGATCGCCTCTGCCTCGGTTACCGATTCGGCTCCGAGTTTGGCCTCGAGACATGACACGAAATCCACAATGAGACGTTTCGACATCTCGTTGATCAGCCCGGTACGCCCGAACTGGGCTGCCGGGCCGGAGAGATGGATGTCGGCATCAACCGTCACATTGCTCCCCTCATCATCGGGGCTCACCGAGTACTCGACTTTGACCTGACCCCGGGAGCCTCCCTTCTTGTCGACGCCCTTTCCCTCGATGATCGCCGATCTCGAAGCTGGGTCAGGCGTCACTGTGACCTTGCCCTCGAACGTTGCCGTCATCGGACCGAGTTTTGAGGACAGGGTGCCTTCATATGAACCATCTTCGGTCCGGCCAGCAAGTTCGGCGCCGGGAAGGCACTGGGCCACGGCCGGCACATCCTGAAAGAACTGCCACACCGCGTCGGGTGATTGCGATACGACGAATTTCTGTGAGATGTTCATCATGCTCCAAAGATGAGAAGAAGACGCCAGAACCGTAGCCAAGTGGACATCGCAATCGCGACAAACCACTAGTGGTGCTGGGTTTCTCCGGCCAGCAGTTGAAGTGCGTGGGGGATCACACCCAGCACAGCTTCGAGACTCTCGGTCGCACCCCGTGGGGAGCCCGGGACGTTGAGGACGAGAGTATTTCCAATAGAACCCGCCCTGGCTCTGCTGAGGGCGGCCATCGGTGTCTTCTCCAGACCGCCTGCCAACATTGCGTGCACAAGTCCGGGCGCTTCTTTCTCGAGTACGGACGCAGTGGCCTCTGGGGTCACATCTCGGTGGCTGAATCCCGTGCCGCCGGTGGTCACCACCAGCTTGGCAGAAGACGCTGCGTCGACTATCGCTGCTGCAATCTCGTCGACCTCATCGGCAACGAGGGCGCGGCCAACAGCGAATCCATGATCATTCAGCAGATCGGCCAGCGCAGCCCCGGAGAGATCCTCCCGAACACCTGCTGACACACCATCACTGACAGTGATGACGACCGCTTGCGTGTTGCTCAGCCCCACTGCCTCGGGTCGAGTGAGACACCTCCCTGCAGGACTGCCTGATAGAACACGAGGATCACGACGAGAGTGATTGCTAGACCGTAGGGCCAGGGCGTACTCCGCTCATCATCCGGGCCCTGAACAGTTGTGGTGCCGGGCGCCGCGGCAAGCGTTGCCAGAAACATCACGGCCGTCAGGGGCAACGCAGAGATAACAAGGCTCTGGCTATCTGGCAGGAAAAAGGGAATCGCCAGAAAGACCGAGGCGGCGGCGGGTATTAGCGCGATCCAGAGAGTGAATGTGAGTCTCTTTCGCGCACT
>Ga0255057_10000669_pt1 | contig 19591 bp, 17 predicted proteins | sample Cases_109_6_MG_FD_189022 | JGI IMG/M metagenome (GOLD analysis project Ga0255057, IMG submission 189022) | Seawater microbial communities from Amundsen Gulf, Northwest Territories, Canada - Cases_109_6 | ecosystem: Environmental > Aquatic > Marine > Gulf | place: Canada: Northwest Territories... | reverse complement strand
AAGGCGGTTTCTCACCATGCGCTCAGGTCGTGCACGCGATGAGCGCATGGTGAGAAACCGCCTTGGTCCTGGCAATTCCTGCGTGACAGGCCGAACATTCCCTGGGAACCGTCGGGGGTTCCGGATGATGAGGATTATGACACGTGATACAGGGCTTGAGTGGATTGTGAATAGTTACATTTATTTGCGGAAAGCCTGTCGGTCTCGAGGGATCGTATTCATGACAGAGGGGACAGAACTTCCTTTTCCTCGGTGCGAATGGCTTGACCGTCATAGGGTCTTCGGTATGCATCGCCGCGGGTCCATGACACGATTCACAGGACAGATTCTTATGAAACCCTTTTCTTTTCACCGTTGCCGTGTCTTCATGACATCCACCACAGACGGTCGTGCCTGCGAACTTTACCTGTTTTGCCACTTCCCTTTGTATCGTTGATTCTCGATGAAGTCGTGTTTCGAAGAGAGAAGGAGGCAGTACAAAATATCGGAGGACTACTGTTCCTCCGATGACGATGACAAAGACAATTGCCAGTCTTCGGATCTGCTCGGGAATTCTCTCGAACATAGCCTTAATCGTCTCTCTCACTCTCGAATAATGTCGAAGCACAATTTTGCCGCTGGCCCATCCCGTTGCTCCTCGATGAGCCCCTCGAACTCGTCAGTTGCCGCTTTGGTTCGTGCTGAATTTTGCAAGGGGGGTGCCACGGAGATGCTTGTCGCGTGCACGCCGTAACTCTTTGATTTTTGGGCACAAAGGCGGCATGTCCCGAACCAAAGGAAACCAGGGCTGAGACAGAGATGTCCCACTCAGGTAGGTCGTTCTGAAGAGGAGTAAGGGGGGAATGTCGGAAAAGACAGGTAGTTACCTCAGTGAGGCAGGGGTGCCGCAGATGAGAAGCTTATCGCCCACCTTGCAGACTGACCTGACGAGGCGGATTCTCTTAGCGAAATTCGTAGGTGAAGACCGTCTGAGCGGGGGTATTCCACACATCCGCCAGGTGCTTGAACCGTGCGATATCCGGGGGTTGAATATCTACCAGAATCGAGTACGTCCCATCACCTCCAAATTCAGAGCTTCACACGAACATAGACCTGAATGGCCACCGGGGCGAACGCCGCAAACCTTATTTGCCTGAAGGCCGGGCAGGCGACTCGGATGAAGGACCGGGCATGGTGGCGCGGATCCGGTCGAGCATTCGCTTTGCGGCCACCGCGTATTCATTGTCGGGCGGAGCAGTTTCGATGAGTTGCTCCCAGACCTTTACACCCTCGCGCGGTTGGCCCTTGGCCTGGAAATAAACCAGGCCCTTCTCGAAGAGGGCGTGAGGATAATTGGGCTGAATATCCAAAACCATGTCGAACGTCTTGATGGCCTCATCATGATGCTCGCCCCGGGCCAAGAGCACCCCGATCTGGGTCAGGGCTTCCAGGTTTTGCGGATCGCTGTCCAAGATCCTTCTGTAGCCTGCGAGGGCCCGACCGAAATCTCCCTGATTGAATGCCGCATTGGCTTCTTCCAGAGAAGTAGGGGTCCCAAGAACCCTCTCCCCCCGGGGGACACTGCCGGTGATCCCCATCCCCTCCTCCCTCGACGTGAGCGACCTACCGAGGAAAAAGCCGATGCCCACCCCAACCAACAGGATGAGGGCGGCGGGGACGATAAGGCCAAGTCGGTGAGAGACAGGCTGGGGGGCAGTAGCTCCGGCCTTGGTCGGAGCCGGCTTCCGCGAAGGCTTGGGGCGGTGCTTCGCATGCCGCTCTTCTTCCTGAAGCAGGCCTGCCGCCTGCATCTCGTACATCGCCCGGGTCTTTTCATACTCTTCCTGCGAGAGGGAGCCCGCTTCTCGCTCTAACTCGATTTCCCGAATCGTCTCGTAGAGCTTCTCCCGCCTGAGCCTGAGGTCGCCAGTCTCTTCCTCCGGCTCTGTTTCCAGGGATTGACCCTTTGGGCCCCAAAGGGGATAGGTCACGGCAATGACCGCAACAATAGCGATGAGGAACGCGACGATGTAAATCATGGGAGGTTCTTCCTGTAGGTTTCGCTAGGACTGATCCTGGGCCATCTCGCGGCGGACTTTTTCCAGGTAGGCGGAGTCCACCGAAGCAGGAGCTGCCTGAGGACGCTTTTGCCAGCGCCTGATGACCACGAAAAGCACCACGGCACCGCCCGCGAGGCCGAGGAACGGAAAGACCCAGACCAAGAGGTTGAATCCCTCTTTCTTAGGAGCGAGCAAGATCCATTCGCCATAGCGTTCTACGAAGTACGCCTTGACGGCCTCGGGGCTCTCTCCGGCCTCCAGCCGCTCACGGATCAAGTCCCGCATCTGGTTCGCCATCTTCGAAGGGGAGTCGGCCACGGACAGACCCTGACAGACCGGGCAGCGGAGCTCGGCGGCGAGCTGCCGAACCTGCTCCTCCGTGGAGGACGCACCAAGAGGCAGGACAACGACCATCGAGAGCACCACGAGTGCCAGGATTAATCTGCTCCCGCGATGCGTCCTGATTGACCCATTGCAGTCGAGTTCTCTCCCTCTACGCCCCACGTTCGTGCTCCTGTCTGTTGTCATCGGCCACCGGTGCCCGGCGGAGGAGCCCCTCGATTTGGGCCGAGAGGACATCAGCGGTCACGGCGCCAACATGTTTGTGGGCGATCCGGCCTTCTTTATCGAGAACAAAGGTCTCGGGAATACCATAGACGCCGTAATCAATGGAGATCTTCCCCCCCGGATCCGGCCCGTTCGGAAAGGTGAACTGAAACCGCTCCATAAACTCCCGGGCCGCCTTCTCCGTATCCTGGACGTTGACCCCGACGACCACGACATCTCTGTCCTTGTAGGTGCGCCAGGCCCCCTCCAGGACAGGGGCCTCTTCGTAGCACGCCGGAAAACACCACGAGGCCCAAAAGTTCACGACCACCACCTTCCCCCGCAGCCCGTCCAAGCTCAGAGGCTCACCATCGAAGAGGCTCAGGGCAAATAGTGGCGCCGGCTTCTCGATCAAGGGGGAGGGGACGAACCTGGGATCGGTCCAGAATCCGTAGGCCAGAAGAAGCAAAATGGGGACGACCGACAGCGGAATCAAGACCTTTTTCATGGCTTCTCCCCCGCTGATCTCGCGGAAAGGAGTCGGCTGGGCAACATGGCGATCAGCGTTCCGAGCACCATGACCGCCCCGCCTATCCAGATCCACGAGACCATGGGGTTGACCAAGACCTTGACCACGGCCCAACCCCCTTCCCGATCGAAGCTCCCGAGGATTACGTAGAGATCCTCCTGAAAGCCGATCCAGTAGTCCACTTCGGCGATGGGCTCCTGCCGTTTTTCATAAAACCGCAGGGCAGGTGTCATCTGTCCCACCTCGTGGTTGTCGTTGAAGATGGTAAAAACCCCGTGCACCTTGACATGGGTCGGCCCCTCGCTCCCGGTGAGCCGATCGAAGCGGACCTGGTAGCTGCCTGCCTCGAGCACTTCCCCCCTTTTGAGCATCTTTTCCTCTTCCCTTTGGAAGGCGGACGAAGAGGCGATCCCGACGGCCAACAATGCGACTCCCAAATGGATGATGAATCCCCCGTACCGGCGCCGGTTTCGGATAAAGAGTTGCCCCAGGGCCTGGAGCGGCCCCTCGCCTGCGGTCTTCCTTCTGGCCCGGATTCCCCTGTAGTACTCCTGGACCACGATGGCCGAGACAAACACGGCCAGCGCGTAGGTCGCCACGACCCACGGGCCTCGAATACCAAAAACGAATGTTACACATCCGGCGGCAAGCCCCACAATACCCGGACCCAACAGATTACGCCGCAAACTGCCCCATGACCCCCCTCGCCAGGGAATCACCGGCCCCACCCCCATCAGAAAAAGGAGCCCTAACGCGATGGGGGCGGCCACATAGTTGAAGTAGGGCTCACCCACGCTCACTTTAACCCCGCGAATGGCCTCGGCCAGGAGGGGAAAGATCGTCCCTAGAAAGACGGTAAAGCAGAAGGTGATCAGGAGGAGATTATTGAACAGGAAGGCACTCTCGCGGGAGAGGAACGAGTCCACGGTCCCTTCGGTTCTGAGCTGATCAGCGCGATAGGTGAGCAGGGTCACGGTGGAAAGGAGGATCACAGCAAGAAAGGCCAGAAAGAAATAGCCAACAGCCCCCTGGGTGAAGGCATGCACCGAATTGAGGATCCCGCTACGGGTCAGAAACGTGCCGAAAATGACCAGCGCGAAGGTGAGCGTGATGAGGGTCAGGTTCCAGACCTTGAGCATCCCGCGCTTCTCCTGGGTCATCACTGAATGAATGTAAGCGGTCCCGACCAGCCAGGGCATGAAGGACGCATTCTCCACCGGGTCCCAAGCCCAATACCCTCCCCATCCGAGCACATGGTAGGACCACCAGCCGCCGTAAATGATCCCGCTGGTCAGGAACACCCACGCGGTGACCGCCCAACGCCGCGTGATATAAAGCCACTCCTCTGTGAGCCGACCGGTAATCAAGGCGGCCATAGCAAAGGCGTACGGGACGGTAAAGCCGACATAGCCCGAATAGAGCAAGAGGGGATGGATCAGCATGCTGGTATCTTCCAAGAGAGGATTCAGACCCCGTCCTTCGAGAGGCACGGGGAAGTGTTGTTCAAAGGGATTCGCCGGGATCAGCAGCACCAGGAGGAAGAAGGCGGAGATGCCCATCAGGACGGCACTCACGTACGGTATGAAATCCCGGTGTTTCCGCCGGTACATGAGGACCACCTGTGCGGCTAACACGGCCTGCATCCAGGCCCAGAGCAACAGTGAGCCTTCCAAAGCTCCCCAGAGGCCGGCGATCTTGTACCCGATCGAGTAATTCTCGCTGCTGTTAAACGCCACATACTCAATGCTGAAGTCGGAGGTGATCAGGGCATACTCCAGGCTGAGCAGGGCAATGGTCACCAAGGCGCAGTGCGCCAGGACGGCGCTATAGCCGGACTCGAGGAGGACACCGCTCTGCCGCCGATGGCCCAGGACCGCCGCCAACACCCCATAGAGCGCAAGCGCGAGTCCTATCCAGAGGGCAATGTTTCCAAGCTGCGCTGTCACTGCACCCGTTCTCCTCGATGACCGATTACTGACGACCGATGACCGAAGTCAGAGTTGAGTGTCGAGAGTTGAGAGCTTAGAGCTCGATAACCGATGACCGATGACCGAACAATTTCGCAATTCGAAATTCGAAATTTATCTACTGTGAACTCTGGACCCTGAACTCCTTTACTTCTTCTTGATAAGCGACCGATACAGTTCCTTCGGCGAGGGCTGATCTTCCGCGGGCGGCCGGTACTCTTCACTGTGCTTGGCCATGATCAGGTCTGCGGCAAACACCCCGTCAGCCCCCATCTGGCCCTCTACGATGGCCCCGGTCCCTTCCTTGAACAGATCCGGCGGAATTCCCGTGAACCGCACCGGGACCTTCGCTCCCCCGTCCGTCAATTGAAATTTGTAGCTCAATGTCTCGGGCGCGTGTACCAGCGACCCCTCGACCACCATCCCCCCCAGCCGGATCCGCTGGACTCCGCGCGCCGCCGCATGCGCCTGGAGTTCGCTCGGCGTGTAAAAGTAGACCAAGGCCTGCTCGGTCCCCGTCCAGATTAGGTAGCCCAGCACTCCCCCAATGATCAAACCACCAATCAGCAGCCGTCGGGTCCGCCCACTCATGGCACATCCTCTGCCCGGCCTGCCGCGGCCCGGTCCAGGCGGGCCCGCCACCGCCGCAGCCGCACCCCCAAGCTGCATCGGTACCCACCCAGGGCGACCGCCGCAATCCCGTATGCCAACCCAATGTACCCCCAGGGTCCCATTTTAGCCTCCCAAGACCTCCGCTTCCACCGCCTCTTCCAACGTCCCCAGCCGCACTCGCCGTAACAGGAAGTAGATGTACAACGTGACGAACGCCCCCAGGTTCACCATCAGCGGCAGATACAGTGCCGGATCGATCGCCCCCTTCTCTAACGTTGAGGCCTGGTGCAGCGTCCGAAACCACTTTACCGCCATGTGCGTGAAGATTATATCAAAGAAGCCCAAGATCCCCACCACCGCCGCATACCGGCCCGCCCGGTCCCGGTCGTCCACCACGGAGCGCAGCATCAAGTATCCGACATAGATAAGGAAGAGCACCGCCGTCCCGGTCAGACGTGCATCCCAGGTCCACCATACCCCCCAGGTCGGCTTGCCCCAGATGGACCCCGTGGCTAACGTGATCCCGGTGAACACCACGCCCACCTCAGCCGACGCATGCGCGAGCCGATCCCAGCCCCGGCTGCCCCGCAAGAGGTAAGCGATGCTGGCCACGAGCACCACCGTGAAGGCCAGGTAGGCCGTCAAGATGCTCGGCACATGGATGTACATGATCCGCTGCACATCCCCTTGTACAGCGTCCGGAGGGGCCTGAACCAGCCCCATCCAGAGGCCGATCGCCAAGAGTACTCCGGCACCCACCCCAAGGATCCTTGCCAGCCGATCCATGCTCAGTCCTCCATGACAAAGGGAAAGGTCAGATAGCCGAGCACAACAAAGACCACATCAAAACCGATCAACAGGCGAAGCCAATGCGCTTCTGCCCACAGGCTGTCTCCAGCCAGGCCAAGGTCGGTCAGGCGGCTTGCCGCTAGAAGGATGGGAACCATCAGCGGAAAGAGGAGCAAGGGCAACATCACCTCGCGGGCCTTCAAGTTCGCGGTGATCGCGGCAAAGAGGGTCCCGATCGCCACAAAGCCGACCGTCCCCAAGATCAGGACCGGGATCAGGGAACCGATGACCGGCCACATATCAAGATGAAAGAAGAGTCCGAACATGGCCAGGATCGCCAGCTCGGTTGCCCACATCAGACAGCATCCCACGATGAGCTTCCCCAGATAGAGCCCTCCCAGATCCCCAGGGGCGAGCCGGAGAAACTCGAGGCAGTCATTTTCTCGTTCGACCTGGAAGGTGCGGGCCATCCCCCACAGCCCGGTCAGAATGAAGGCCAACCAGAGGAGCCCCGGTGCCGCCTCGCGGACCTGCGTTTCGGTGGAACCGATGGCAAACCGAAACAGGAAGACGAGCAGCGTGCTGAAAAAGAGGAGCGTGTTCACCCCCTCGCGGCTCCGCACCTCGATGCGAAAATCTTTGCGTAGGATCTGCCCCGTGAGCGCCAGAAAGCTCACCGCCCTCCCCCCTCCGCCCGCAAGGTGTACAGCTCCTGAAATGCCGGAAACGTCATACTCTCGCGCGGCTCGTCCAGAATCAGTCGGCCCCGCGCCAGGATCCCCAGGCGCGTCGCCAGTTTGAAGCCGTCCAGGAAGTTGTGGGTCGCCATCACCGCCATGCCCCCCTGTTCCTGGTGCTCTTGTAATACCTCTTCGAGCACCTTCGTCGCCTCCCGGTCCAGATTCGTGTAGGGCTCGTCCAAGAGCCACAGGTCTGCCGTGTTCAGCAGCAACCGGGCCAGGGTCACCCGCCGCTTCATCCCACTCGAGAGCGTCTGCACCCGCTCATCCGCCACCGCCTCCAGCCCCACCCGCTCGATCGCCGCCGCAATGGTCCCGTCGGCCGGCCGACCACCGCGCATGGCCGCGCCAAAGACGAGATTCTCCCGGGGCGTCAGGTCTTCGTAGAGAAAGCTTCCATGCGACAGCAGTCCGATACGCCGCCGCACCTTCTCGCGCTCCCGCACCAGATCCGCCCCACCCAGCGTTCCCGTCCCTCGCGTCGGCCTGAGCAGCGTCGACAGGATCTTGAGGAGGGTCGTTTTTCCCGAGCCGTTCGGGCCGAAGAGGACCAGCGTCTCGCCGGGCCCTAGATCCAGGTCGAGGCCCCGCAGGGCCCACGTCCCCCGAAACGCTTTGCTGAGCCCCCGGACGTGGAGGCTGATCCCGCTTGTCCCACCGTGCGCCACGCTACCGATCTGCCTCCTCCATGACGCAATCGATACTGCTGATGGTAGCAACGACATGGGCCACCCTGTGACCCTCGGCCAGCCTAGCTAGAGCCTACCCCCTGTCTCTCTGGCTGTCGAGCACCTTTTGGCAAAGTGGTTTTCGATCCGCTGTGCGCGGGCATTGGGCAGCATTACTCCCATACCCCGAACAAAATATCGTAGGGACTCAGCAACGACCGTTCCAATGACACAACCGAGCATAAGTTTCAGTTTCTAAAAGGGACGTGTACCAATCCGGTGGAGGAGCAGGGGCACCAGTGTCCTGCCCCAGATGATCCACCCTGTCCAACGTCTTGTTTTTCCATGATCGGAAACTGGAAAACTGGTGGGGCCTTCTTTCCTCAATGGGACAATTGAGTCCCATGCCCCTAATTTGATGCGTCACACCCACACGCAATGATTCATAGTAGGACATCACCACGCCTCTATCGCATGCATAAAGGAAAGCGCGGCGCGGAACTCTTTATGGTGAAGCCACTTGTGATGATCTCATGGCAAGGACATGCAGCATGCTGCGGAAAGATTCAAGCCCTCATCGTGACGTGGGATACCGAGGGGCCGTGCAACGGTATGCCATGACAACCACGAGCACCAACACAGCTACGAAGATCGCGGATGCAAGAAGGCCCGGATGGAGGCGAGGAAGCCTATCCGCCACATCGACGAATTCAACCACCGGAAAGGCAAAGATCACGGCCTCATTCCTCCTATAAGCGCCCTACACTCCGGCTTCGAACTGCCCCACCTCGCATGACCGGGGGCGCGAACGGCTAACTGGTGGAGCTATTGTTGGTGGAAAACAACTGTGGCGACGCTTACCTGGCCAGGGAATCCATCACTAAAGGGGAAGCGCAACCGCCTCAGTGAGGTCAAGGATGAACTGGAGACTAGGGGCCGGATGGCTTTGCCTAGGGTTCCTCCTCTAGCGTTGCCCCCATGCCAGAGATGATCTCTTCCCCTTGCAGCTTTCGCCACTTCTCCTCCTCCCAACAAAAAATGCCCAGGATCTTGAGGGGGGTGCGCGTGGTGCGGGGGTCTCGCGAGTGAAAGAGTGCCAGCTCGACAAAGTAAAGGCGGGTCTCTGCGCCGAAGCGAAGCCTTGAGACGGGGCCCCCGTTGAGGTCGTCTGTGGAGTACTCCGCCACGGCCGTCAAAGGTAGACGCCGGTCTTTGTGGACGACGATGCTGCTATAGCCGAAGGTTCCCGAGGTCACCCCCTCGATCAAAGTCTCCCCCGAGGAGTTCAGGAACAGTGTGGCCCCATATTTCACGCCCGGGGCGAAGATGAGGTGCTCGCCGTAAAAGCCGACGGTCGTGTCAACAAAGACCCTGTGCTCCGGCTTCGGGTTTGATTGGATGACGAAGAGGAAGTCCAGCTGCTGTCTCTCTTTGTAGAAGATCTCGTTGGCCTTTCGAATGATGGCGATGGCATTCGAGCCATGCCGGTCCCGGTAGATGTAGTCGAGGCAAATCAAGGCCATGAAGTTCAACGGGGAGAGACTGGAGCGGAAGAGGTAGAGGTGCCGCCCTTTGTAGAGGTCGTGTGGTTGATCCAAAAACTCCTCGCCGATGAATGGATGTGTCTTGGCCTCGACGTAGCATTGAAGCCGCCCCGAATCATCCTTGACGGCGATCATGCAACAGTTGACCGGCTGGTCCTCCTCACCGGACTCCCGTTCTTTACAGACTAGCTCGCAGGCCTCCTCGTTGAATGCGAGGTATTCGTTCAGCAGCTGACAGTACTGGCTAAAGAGGATATGCTCGAATCCGAAGATGACAACGGTGTTGGGGGGAAAACGGCTTTCGATGAGCTGTAAGATCTCGTCCTTGTAACGGAATGGGATCGAGGCCTCGGGGAAGACCACGAACCTCGCTCTGTTGAAGCCACTCTCACCCGCGGCCACCATCTCCAGGATCGGCCTCACCATTGCCCACTTCCGGTCGGGATCCGCCACTTGATAGAGGAAGTGGTGGTGCCTGATTATGTTTGGGACCTGGGCCAGGAGGATGGGGCAGTCCTCCTCCAGGGGGATCCTGAAAGAAATGGATTTCTCGACGATCTTAACCATCACATCTTTCCGGCCAGCAATCAGATGGTCAGCGTCAGGATATTCATCGCCTTCTGACGCCGGACAAAATTGCCTACTCAACGACCCACACGCTGAGTCCCTGAGCCTTTCGAATCAGTTCGTCTGCCACATGCGCATGCTGTTGGAGAATTTCCCTCAGGCCGAAAAATGACGCTCGCCCGACTACGATTGTGTTGCACTGGCTCACCCGTGCCCCCTCCAAAATGTGGGTCGCCAGGTCTTGATCCGTGCCCGGCGTGAAAAGCTCCGTCTCGACTGCGTGGGCGGGGATCCGGGCCTTGCGAAGGATTGATTTTGCCCTGGCAAACACCGGCTGCGCCGCCTTCTTACCCTGGGCAATCCATTGAGCATGGGCCTCTTCGCGTTTTGCGTCTCCCCTCCGATCTCGCTTGGGCTCCTGGGCTGATTCAAACTCCATCAGCTTAGGGGGCAGAGGCGCGAGCACGTGAAACAGGCGGATCCGGAAGCCCTTCTTTCCACCGATCATCCGTGCCGTATAGACAACTGCCCGGTTCGAAGCGTCTGAATCATCCATGGCAATCAGAATTCTCTTGCTCGCGTCCATCAACCAACTCCTTCCGGGACGGCGTCGGTCAACAGGATGGTCCGGCCCATATGTTTCCTTTGTGCAATGCCTAATCGAGCCATCGGCTCATTTTACGACAAAATCGTTGCTATCAAGCCGGGAAAATCCTCCCGTTACGGCCCGCGCCTCGCGTATGCGTCAGGCACCACTTCCTTGTTAAGCGTGTTCCAGCGTCGGCGGTACCACTTGACCGTTTCAGTAATGACAAAAACAGGGGCGGCGACGACAAGCATCAGGCCCCAGTCGGCCCAGCCCAGCGGAACGGTGTGTAAGGCCTGTTGCAGGAAGGGGACATAAACGGCGCACACTTGCAGGCCGACGGTGGTCGTCCAGGCGAGGAGCAACCAGGGATTGGAGAAGAAGCCGACCGCTGCCAGCGGCTCGCGCAGGGAGCGGAAGTTAAATACGTTCATCTTTTCCAGCAGGATCAGCCCGGTGAAGGCCACAGTCTGCGCCAGGGCCACGGCATTTTCCTGGCCACTGGCCAGGTAGTGGTGGAACAGCCACAACGTGCCAGCCCCCATGTAACCCCCGAGCAGCAGGATCATCATGATACCAAGGCGGTCCAGGATTGGTTCGCGCGGCGGGCGTGGAGGACGGTGCATGATCCCTTTTTCCACTGGCTCAACGCCCAACGCCACAGCGGTCATCCCATCGGTCACCAGGTTCATCCAGAGAATCTGCACCGGCAGCAGGATGAGCGGACCGCCCAGCACGATGTTGACAAAGATGGCTATCACCTCAGCAGTATTGGAAGAGAGCAGATACCGGACGAATTTTTGGATGTTGTCATACTGGCGTCGGCCTTCTTCGACCGCGCCAATGATGGAGGCAAAATTGTCATCGGTAAGGATCATATCTGATGCACCCTTCGCCACATCGGTACCGCGCAGGCCCATGGCGATGCCGATGTCTGCCTTCTTCAAGGCCGGGGCATCGTTGACCCCGTCGCCGGTCATGCCAGCGACCTGCCCCGCCTCCTGAAGGAGGCTGACAATGCGCAGCTTGTGCTCGGGCGTGGTGCGCGCGAACACCGCATCCTCTGCCAGGGCAGCGCGCAGCGCGGCATCGTCCATGCTGTCGAGTTCCCTGCCACTGATGGCTCGTTGCGCGCGCATGCGGATGCGCCGGGCGATGGACAGCGCAGTGGCTGGGGCATCGCCGGTGATCATGATGACCTGTATGCCTGCGGTGTAGGCTAATCGAATAGCGTCAGGCACCTCTGGGCGTGGGGGATCGATGATGCCGACGACACCGAGCAGGGTGAGGTCCCGTTCCACCTGCTCCGCATTCAGCGGAATGCCCGGTGGCAAGCTGCGGCGTGCCAGCGCAAGCGTACGCAGGCCCTGCTCGGCCAGAGACTGGTAGGCGGTATCTGCAACCACACGGTCAGCCTCGCTGAGCTCACGTTCCTGTGTCCCGTCGAGGATGTGACTGCAGCGCTCCAGAATAACCTCGGGGGCACCCTTGGTCTGGGCGATCATCCCCTCCGGGCGGTCCTCAACAATGGTCATGCGCTTGCGCATGGAATTGAAAGAAAACTCGGTGACGCTGTGGGAGAGCTCCACAGGATCCAGCCCGGCCTTGCAGGCGGCCACGACCAGCGCTGCCTCTGTCGGCTCGCCGATCTTCTGCCAACCATCGGTATCTTGATACAGACGCGCGTGATTACAGCGCAGCCCCGTTTCGAGGAGGGCCATCAAATCGCGACGACTGGAGTGGTCCATCTTGTGCCCGTCGATCCCAAAGTGGCCTGTGGGAGCATATCCAACCCCTGTCACCTCAATCTCGCCCGATGGGAGCCAGACACGCTGCACGGTCATCTCGTTCTGGGTAAGCGTGCCCGTCTTGTCGGTGCAGATCACTGTCGCCGCGCCGAGCGTCTCAGCCGCCGGCAGGCGGCGCAGAAGAGCGCGGCGCCGGACCATGGCGCGAATACCCACCGCCAGGGTAATCGTGACCACCGCCGGTAACCCCTCAGGGACTACTGCTACCGCCAGTGCGACACCGGTCAGAAACATCTCGAGCAGCGGCTTGCCCAGCAGCCATCCGGTGGTCCCCACCAGTATTGAGACGCCAATGGCGAGGATCCCTAACTGTCTCCCCAGCACCCCGAGCTTGCGTTGCAGTGGGGTCGTTTCTTCGCCCACAGCCTGGGTAAGTTGCGCAATGCGCCCGAACTCGGTGGCCATTCCGGTCGCGACCGCCACGCCAAGGGCGCGACCGTTGGTGATCGCCGTCCCCATCCACGCCATGGATGATCGTTCGGCAAGCATTGCAGTCGGATCTGCCGGCTCAATGCTCTTGCTGACCGGTGCTGACTCGCCCGTTAGGGAAGACTCATCAACCCGGAGATTGAGCACCTCGACCAGACGCAGGTCGGCGGGTACGCGATCGCCGATCTTGAGCAGTACGACATCGCCCGGGACCAACGCAGCCGCATCGATATCCTGCTCAAAGCTGCCGCGCACCACCGTACAGTGCGGCGACAGCATGCGTTGCAACGCCTCGATGGCGCGTTCTGCTTTCCATTCCTGCACAAACCCGAGGATGCCGTTGAGCACGACGATCGCCAGAATGGTGATGGCATCGGTCACCTCGCCAATGGCCATCGCAATGGCCGCCGCCACCACCAGGATGACGATCAGTCCGCTGAGAAACTGGCGGCCGAACACCACATACCAGGGAACCTTACCCACGGTCTTCAAGGTGTTGGGCCCGTACTGTTCCAACCGGCGCGCAGCTTCCGCAGTGCTCAACCCGGAATGGGGGTCGGTCTGGATCCTCTCGATGACCGCCTTCACATCCAGGGCATGCCAGGTCGGCACACCGGCATTCGAGATGTTCAGGGAACTTTTTTGCTCCTCGCCCATAGGAGTTTACTCCCTCGCCGTTGGCAGCGCCCTTAATTGGTCCCCCCAGCGCCGCAGCAGCAGGCTGAACACCACAGGCACAGTGAGTGCGGTAAAAGAGGCGGCAGTGACCAGCGCGGTGAACAGACCCGCGTCAATCAGTTGCGCACCCAAGAGCAACTGCGCCACAATGATCTCCGTGGTGAGACGAGCGTCGAGGCCGACTCCGATGGTCCAGGCCTCGCGCACATTAAGTTTGCCCATCGGGACCATCAGAAACACCCCAATCAGTTTGCCTAGAGTACCGGCCAGATACAACAGTATAGCAAGCGTGGGAGCTTGCACCACGCCGGCAAGATCCGCACTGATTCCTACCCAGAAAAAGAACACCAGGCCTAGAAACCCATAACTGACGGCTCGTATCACCTGCATGGTCTGTTCACCGGCCATGTTGTCGAAAGCCGGTCGCATCAATATCCCAGCGGTGATCGCTCCCACCACCATGCCCAGGCTCGCGTATTCCGATAGGCCACCGAAACCGAACAGGATGAGCATGGCCAGAAGCATCAGGTTACGCGGCTGACGCGGCAGCCAGCGATTCAAGGAAGGTATCAACCAGCGATAGCTGATCCAGGCTAAGCTGACAAAAACCAGCAACCCTACCACGATACCGAGGACGTCGCTTGCCAGGCCACTCGCCGAGCCCCCCGCCTTCTCGCCTATCCACACCGAGACAACAGCGACCATGAAGACCTCGAGGACATCGTCCAGTGTTCCAACACCGACGATGAATTCACCCACACGAGTACGGATGAGATGGAACTCGTCCAGGATCGGAACGACGACCGCCTCGGCGGTAGGCATGCGAGTGAGCCCAATGACGAAGGCGAGCGTCCAGCCGTAGCCTAGTGCCAACATGACTGCCATGCCAAGAAGAAAGGGCACCGCGGTGTTCAAGATGGTGCACCAGATGATGTCACCGCTCATGGCGCGCATCTCGACGAGGTCAATCTGCAGGCCGATATAAAACAGCAGGAACAGTACGCCGAGCTGGGCCAGGAAGGTAAGAGGCCCGTAAATCTCGGGAGACAGGAGGCGGGCACCAAGAGGCGTGTAATGCAAGGCCATGCCGACAAACAAGGCCCCGAGGATGCCCGGAATTCGCACGCGCTCTAGCAGACCCGCCAGCAGGTAGGCGAGCCCGAAGAGCAGCGCAAGGTCCAACAAAATCTCGCCGATCTGAACTTCAGTCATGGCACTTCCCGAGCTCGCAATTATCGACCTTCGCGGATTCTGGTTGCTGCAGCGCACCCCCCCCCTTTATAATCCAGGGGTCTCCCACCGACCAATATAGATTCAATCACCGGTGTCCCCGCTAACACATGCTGGCTGATGTTGCAAAAATGCTCAACGGAGTGTCGGCGATAAAGCTATCAAGAAAAACGCCTCCCTCCCCTTGAATCATCTCGATCCATGGCAAGAGGGTGTGGAAGGTGGGACCGGAGGGTGTTCGGTGCGGTTTAGCCAAGTACAATCATTTAATGTTCCGTCCAATTCTATTGATCTTTCTATCTTCTCTAGTGAAGAGATCAACCGACTCTCCCAAACAGTGGAGCGGCGGCGAAACGAACCTGCCGCCCTTCTAACCCTGCTGCTCGAGATCCAGGAGATATGGGGCTATCTCCCAGAGCGGGCGCTTGAGTACGTGGGCTATGCCCTGCGGGTCCCGAGGGTCGACCTGTTTGCTATCGTGGAGTTCTACGATCTCCTGCACAGTGCACCGCCCGACCTTCGCATTGGCCTCTGTATGAATACACCGTGCGCGGTGCGAGGCGGAGGACAGGTTACCAAAATCCTGCACCGCGCGCTAGAACAACGGCCGGACCTCGGGTTCAGCCTTGAAGAAATCCCCTGTCAGGGTTGTTGTGATCTCGCGCCGGTGGCCGTCGTTGGAGGTTCGTCACGCCGCCTTACCCCGCGTGCGGCCACTCGTGTGGCACAATCCCTTGTCGAAGGCCGCCTTGACCGGCAACCTCATATGGAGACGGGTGGCCAGGTGCGACTCACCCCGACCAGGGTGACATTCCGGAATCTGCATCGTCCCCACAGTTACCGCCTCAACGTCTTCCGAGTCCACGGCGGATACACCACGCTCGAACGGGTTATTCGGACCTCCAGCGCCGATGCTGTCATTTCCGCGGTCAGGGACAGTGGCCTCCTCGGGGCCGGCGGGGCCGGTTTTCCCGCCGGACGGAAATGGGCGACGGTACGCCAGGCGTCGGAAGCGCAGAAGTTCATCGTGGTCAACGCTGATGAGGGAGAGCCCGGAACCTTTAAGGATCGAGCTATCTTGGAGCGAGACCCGCATCTGCTGCTCGAGGGGACCATTCTTGCCGCGTACGCCGTCGGAGCCTCCCAAGGCTTCATCTACCTTCGAGGAGAGTACCGCCTCGCCCGGGAGCGTATCGCTGCCGCATTGGCGGAAGCGCGAGAGGCAGGCTTCTTAGGGGCTTCGGTCGCGGGGAGCTCTTTTTCCTTTAATCTTCACCTGCGGGTAGGGGCCGGGTCCTATGTCGCAGGGGATGAGACGGCCATGCTTGAGAGTCTCGAGGGACGCCCGGCACTACCACGCGTGAAGCCCCCTTTTCCGAGCGATCGCGGCCTCTTCGGCCGCCCCACCTTGGTGAACAATGTCGAAACCTTGGCAGCCGTCCCCGCGATCCTCGAAAAAGGCCCCGCCTGGTACCACAGTCTGGGGAAGAATGGATCAGCCGGTGTCAAGATCTACTGCCTCTCCGGTGATGTCGCCCGCCCCGGCAATTACGAGCTTCCCAGGGGGCTTTCCGCTCGCGAGTTGATCTTTAGCTACGGCGGCGGTCTTCGGGGAAAGAGACCCCTCAAGGCCTTTCTCGTGGGAGGAGCATCTGGAGGGTTTCTGCCCTCGGAGGAGCTCGACATCCCACTCGAAATCGCTCCTCTTCGTTCTAAGGGGGTTGATCTTGGCTCCGGAGCCGTTGTGGTGGTCGGAGAGCAAAACTGCCTCCTCGATCTGGCTCGGCGAGAGAGCCTCTTCTTTGCAAAAGAATCGTGTGGCGCTTGCGACCCCTGCCGACTCGGAACGCCGGCTCTGGTGAAAGAACTCGACAGACTTTTGGACCCGCGGATTCGTGCTGACGCCGAGACCCGGATCCGGGAGCTGGGGATGGTCTTGCACGACTCGTCCCGCTGCGGCCTGGGCCAGGTCGCGGCAAATCCCCTCCTGTCCGTCCTGACACACTTCCCCGGGGAAATCACGGCCCATGTGCCGGGCCACTGTCCTGTCGGCGTCTGTGGCAGGCGCCCACGGAAGGTGTGATGACCGAAAGGACCTTCACTCTCAACGGCATCCCCAACACTGTTCCTGAGGGAACGACCCTGCTTGAGGCATGCCGCTCCCGGGGAATCCATGTCCCAACCCTGTGCTATCACCCCCACCTCACCCCATCAGGAAAATGTCGGCTTTGCGTGGTCGAGGTGGAAGGGTGGCCACGACTCTTGCCGTCCTGCGTCACCCCAGTAGAGATGGGAATGCACGTGTGGACCGACAACGCACGGGTCCAGACTTCGCGTCGCGTGATTTTGGAGTTGCACTGGTCCGAGTATCCACACGATGCACCGAAGGGCGATGTCCTCGGTCGGTGCGAACTTAGCGATCTCGTCGAGCGGCATCGCATCGAGAGGGTATGGGCACCAAGTGGTCTCAGGCCGGACCGGATTGACGATCGCCATTCGCTGATCTCTGTTGACCTGTCTAAATGCATCGGGTGCGGCCGATGCGAACAGGCCTGTCGGGAGATCGCAATCTGCGATGTGTTAGCCATGGTGGGCCGCGGGGCCGCCGCCCGTGTGGCGACCGCGTTCGACCGGGAAATGAAGGAGGCGGGCTGTGTCGCCTGTGGCGCGTGCGTCTCCGTTTGCCCAACGGGTGCCCTCTTCGATGCGTCGAGCCCGCGGGTCTCGGAAGCCGAGGTCCGCCCGACGCGCACCATCTGCCCGTACTGCGGCGTCGGCTGTACCATGAACGTCTATACTCATGGCGATCGGATCGTCGTCGCGACAGGCGCTGACGACGGCCCGGCTAATCGAGGCTCCGTCTGTGTCAAAGGCCGCTATGGCTTCGAGTACGCCAGGCATCCGGACCGGCTCACCGCCCCCCTGATTCGCCAAGAGGGGACGCCTCGCGTTCCCCCCAAAGGGGCCGATCCGCGCCACCTCTTCCGGGAGGCGACGTGGGACGAGGCGCTCGAGCTGGTCGCCTCGAGGCTTCGACGCCTTCTTGCAGAGCACGGTCCGAACTCGCTGGGGATTTTCGGAAGTGCCAAGTGTACCAACGAAGATAATTACATCCTCCAACGTTTCGCGCGGGCGACATTAAGGACGAACAACATCGACCACTGCGCTCGTCTGTGCCACTCCCCCAGCGTCTCGGCCATGGGGATGGCCTTCGGCCACGCCGCCATGACGAATGCCCCCCAGGAGATTCCCGAGGCGGATGTGATTTTTATCCTTGGACATAATACGACCGTAAACCATCCCGTCATCGCCGGGGCGATCAAACGAGCGGTGCGGGCAGGCACGGGCAAACTCATCGTGATGGATCCCAGACGGACGGAGCTCTCGATCCTCGCCGATGTACATCTGAGACCGCAGGGCGGGACCGACGTGGCGGTGCTGAACGGTCTCGCTTACGTGATCGTCGAAGAGGGACTCTTGAATGAAGTCTTCATTCAGGAGCGGACCGAGGGGTTCGAGGCATTCAAGGCCTCACTTGCCCAGTACATTCCCGAGCGCGTACAGGAGCTTAGCGGCGTCTCCGTTGACGATCTTCGACGGGCAGCCCGCCTCTACGCGACGTCGGGCTCCGCCATGATGTATCACGGCATGGGGATGACGCAGCACACCACAGGAACTGATAATGTCCTTGCCATTTGTAATCTCGTCATGCTCACGGGACATATCGGCCGACCGGGGACCGGGGTCAACCCTTTAAGAGGGCAGAACAATGTCCAAGGGGCCTGTGACATGGGGGTCCTTCCCAACCTCTTCCCTGGCTACCGCCCCGTCACCGATCAGACCACACGAGCGGAGTTGGAAAAACAGTGGGGACGCAGCCTGCCTGCGCAGCCGGGCCTCACCGTCGTCGATATGGTCAATGCCGCGCATGCCGGATCGCTTAAAGGGATGTATCTGATGGGAGAGAATCCCATGGTGAGCGACCCTGATCTGAACCATGTCCGGGAAGCCTTGTCTCGCCTTGAGTTCATGGTGAGCCAAGAAATTTTCCTTACCGAGACGGCAGTCATGGCCGACGTGGTCCTTCCCGCGAGCAGCCATTTCGAGAAAGATGGCACCACCACCAATACCGAGCGACGGGTCCAGTGGCAGGCCCCCGTTCTACAGTCGCCAGGCCAGGCGCGTCGGGATTGGGCAATCCTCTGCGACCTCTCGAGCCGCCTTGGGCATCCGATAACTTTCTCCGATACCGCGCCGATTACCCGGACCATCGCCCACGAAACACCCATCTATCGCGGAGTCCTGCCTGAACGGCTGGGGCCCGATGGGATTCAGTGGCCCTGTTGGTCGGCCGACCATCCAGGCACTCCATACCTCCATCGGAAGCAGTTCACCCGGGGGCTCGGGAAGTTCCACCCGGTGGCATTTCGGCCGGCTGCCGAAATGCCAGACACCGACTACCCCCTTCTCTTGAACACCGGCCGGGTTCTGGAGCAGTGGCACACCCGCTCCATGACCGGCCGGATCCCTGGCCTCAACGCCCTCGCCCCAGAAGCGCTGCTCGAGATTCATCCAAAAGATGCCGAACCTTTGGCCATCGAGACGGGACACCGGGTTACGCTTTCCTCCCGCCGGGGCACGGTCGTCGCACAGGCCTGGGTGGTGGATCGGACACCGCCGGGATCGGTCTTTCTCTCCTTCCACTACGCCGACGCGGCGGCCAACCTTTTGACGAATGCCGCCTTGGACCCCTCCTCCCGTACCCCCGAGTATAAGGTGTGTGCCGTGCGGGTGACCCCAGCCGACTGATCTGTCACCGTGAAACACTGCTGAGAAACCCCTCTCCCTCGCCGATCGAC